>Ga0310690_10005271_pt1 | contig 17665 bp, 10 predicted proteins | sample AusTroGonzalo_MG_2_FD_207661 | JGI IMG/M metagenome (GOLD analysis project Ga0310690, IMG submission 207661) | Bovine rumen microbial communities from tropical cattle in Woodstock, Queensland, Australia - Gonzalo_04 (v2) (version 2) | ecosystem: Host-associated > Mammals > Digestive system >...
TTGAGAAGAACTTCAAGCTGACGGTCGACAGGAACAAGTCGCTGAAGCCACGAAGCGGTAAGATCAGCATCCGCCGCAACGGTTCGGAGGTTGCCGTCGTCACCGTTGCGCAGAACGGCTCCGTGGCTTCTGTCACCATTTCTTCTGATGCCGTGAATTTTGAGTCTAGCGCTAAAACCGTTGACAAGACGGAGAAGCTGACGGTCAAAAGCAATGTTCCCATCGGGATTGGGGAAATTGATTATACCACAACGGTAGGTCAAACGGACTGGCTTACCGTCACCCCGACGAGCGCCGTCCATGAAGACGCGACTCAGACAAGTGAAAAGACATTTATGTTATCTGTAAATTCGGACAACACAAGTGGCGAGGATCGTATAGCGTATTTTAATGTCATATGGACAGACGAGGGTGGAAAGCAGCAGTCCAAGGAAATCAAGGTTGTCCAGATGTGGGGGTATATTGATGTAACCGTAAGCACACAGGAAATCCGATTGAATAATGCTGGTGAAGAGAAGACCTTTACTGTTCGGAGCAACAAAGATCTAATGTTTATTTCCATAGATAACGAACAGAATTGGTTCCATCTTGATAGTACTTCTTTCAAGGCTTCTGGCGATATTGTTGTTGACAAGGATTTTAAGCTGACAGTCGACAGGAACACTTCTTTAAAGTCACGAAGCGGCAAAATAAGCATCTGCCACAATGGTTCTGAGGTTGCCGTTATTGCTGTTATACAGAATGGCTCTGTAGCATCTGTCACCCCCTCTGCTGATATCGTGAATTTTGAGCCTAACGCCAAGACTACGGGCAAGACTGAGAATCTGACGGTCACGGCTAACGTGCCCGTTGAGATTAGCGCTATCGACTATACGGCAACGGCTGGCCAGAAAGGCTGGCTCACCATCACTCCAACGAGTGCCGATCACAAAGATGCAACCCAGACGAGCGCCAAGACGTTTACACTATCTGTTAATTCAGACAACGCCAATGACAATGATCGCATTGCGAAATTTTATATCATATGGATTGACGAAAATGACAATAAGAAGAGTAGGCAAATTAGTGTGACTCAGTTGGGGCGGAAACCGACTTGCTCTGTTACAGAGCCGTCCACATTTGACAATGTCGGTGATAAGAAAGGCTTCACTATTAAATCCAATGTTGATCTGACACTTTTTCCCACAGACAACGAGACGAACGGCGAGCCAAGCTGGTTCCATCTTGACAAGACTACGTTCGAGGCTTCCGGCGTTGCTGCTATTGAAAAGCATTTTCAAGTGACGGTTGACAAGAACAAGTCTCTTAAGCCACGAAGTGGCAAAATCAGCATAAGACGGAACGGATTGGAGGTTGCCGTCGTCACCGTCATGCAGAACGGCTCTGTAGCATCGGTCACCATTCCCGCCGGTGCTATGAACTTTGAGTCGGATGCCAAGACTACCAGCAAGGCAGAGAAACTGACAGTCACGAGCAATGTACCCGTAGAAATAGACACAATAGAATATGATGCAACAACTGGCCAAGAAGGTTGGCTTACTGTCACTCCGACAAGTTTTGGACATGATGACGTGACTCAGACAAGTGAAAAGACATTTACGCTGTCTGCAAATTCAGACAACACAAGTGGTGACGACCGTAAGGCGAAATTCAATATTGTATGGACAGACGAAAATGATCAAATAAAATCAAAGACTGTTAGCGTCATACAAAAAGGGGCAGAACTTGCTGTTAAGGAAATAAAGAGTACGACTTTCTTGAAAGATGGTCAAACTCTTGAATTTCAAGTTCTTGCAGGTTCAATTGTTACTTGGGAGATTGATTTTGGCGATGTCACTTGGCTGACAGCAAATCCGAATACTAATAGTGGCGATAAAACAGTGAAACTTACAGCTACAGGAAATCCTGACAATGGTATGCGTGTTGCCTGGGTTAAAATCCGTCAAACCGATTCTGACAAACCTCTTTGTGATTCAATCAAATTCGTACAGTGCGGACAAGCATTTTTTGATTTTGATGCAGTGGAAGATATTAAAGTAGCAAGAGGAGAACACGAGTTTGGGGTCAAGTCAAGAGGAAATTGGACGTTGAAAGTCGATACTCTTAATCAAAAATGGTTGAGGTTTGAAGGTTCTTCCGACTCCATAGTGGGAGAAAACTCTGCTTTTGTGAAATATTATGTTGAAGCTGCACCTGACAAGAATAGACGTAGTGCAACTATAACAGTTTACTATACGGATAGTTTGGGAATGCCTGCCAAAAAAGAATTAACAATCACTCAAAAAGGTCGTCCGGACATACCTCAATTACAATATATAGTAAAAGGTGACAGCATTAATTCGAATGTGTTTGATGTTACGATCAATGAGGAAGTGGAATTGAAATTCCTGCCGGAAGATGTTCAGAATGACTGGTCATTTGATTGGTTTATAGATGGTAAGGAAATGAAAGATGCAACGAATGCAATACGTTACCTCCCTCAAACGAAGGATGGCTATTCTGTTAAGGTTGAGGTACATTACAAAGATGCATTGGAGGATAATGTCTTAGACAAAGAACTCATGCAGACATATAATTACACTCTCCTAACCGCCCCCTTGCCACCCACTTACTTAGAGGTGAAAGGATCTGGATCCTCTGGCATTATGATTGCCTCTATAGACGGAGTCTCTGATAGTGATTTGAAGGCCAATGGATATCAATTCGTATTTGGATATGATGTAGGTGGTAGTGAGAAATCATTTGTGCCGACCTCAAACCGCTATTGGCAGTACGAAGACAAGAGTGTTGTACGAGATTCTAGCATCAATAAATGGGTTTATACACAATGGAGTGTGAAAACCAGAAATGGCGATGAAAGAATTGTTAAGAGCAAAATGCGTTGGAATACGAAAGATAACCATGCGACACCCTTCACTAAGGGGGTAACTGCCATTGAAACGAATGGAAATGCGCCCATCTTTATTAGTAACAATCGGCTGTTGGCTCACGTGGCAAGTCCGGCGCGGGCTACGGTAACAGTGATTTCGTTGAACGGTACAGTGGTGAAAAAGTTGACCTTTGAACCATGCTGTGACTTCAATGAACCACTTGACTTCAGTGGGTTGCCAGCTGGAATCTATATTATGCGCTGCACCATTGGCAGTCAGAAAGTGGAACAGAAAGTTGTCATCAAATAATCAGAAAGGAGGGAGTAACATGAAAAAGTTTATTTTTGTATTGATTGCCTCATTGATGGCAACAGTAGGCAAGGCACAGGGCATGACTCCACAACAGGAGCGTGAGTTCTACCAGAAAGCATATGATGTTATTAGTACCTATGCACAATCGGCCAAACTCAGTGACGAACGCGACGAGTCGCGATTTCGCAACCTCTTTGAGGACAACAATATTCAGATTTGCAATGACTTGATGGGTCTGAGCTATGAGACAATGTTGTCTGTGGCTGATTATATCCGGCTGCTGCGAGGCGCAGATATGCAGACTGTGACAGTAAAGGACGTACAGAAAATAGGTCAGATTGAGGATAAAGGGTTAGTATGGCAATTGACGCTCTCTTTCAACAAGAATATTCGATTTGTGAGCAAATGTAACACCCTTTTTGACTCGTATGAGTTTTTTGGTCAGGATTATCGGATGTTACTATCAATATCAATGGATAAATCTACGGGAAAATGCCATATTAGTGACTTACAGTACGACGGTCCCTTTGAATTGTTCCCTCAAGACTACAGGGTATTGGTGAAGACAGACGAGCGTGACAACAATCTTGACATCAACGGTACATACGTCAACTTCATTATGGACCAAAAGTTGTTGCGTCCTCAAGAAAAACTCACTTATCGTGGTGCAAAAGTGAAAGAAAAAAATATGGAGGGGCAATGTGACCATAAAGTGTATGCAGATTACAACGACAAATCTTGGAGAGTTCGGGTTGGAGGGTCTTTTGCCCTGTCTGGCTTCAACAAACTCGGAAACACAGGGGCTATTTCGACATCTAAGGATGAGGAAATGGGCTTTGGCGTTGACTTCGGCTATGTGTTCCCCACCACCAGTCATCTACGTATAGGACTCTACGCTGGCGTTGGACTCTCACTGAACAATCTCACAATGGAATTGACTCCTCAAGGCGATGATTTGAAATACAGCGCTCCTGCTTCCGCTGACGAGGATGGCAATGCTTACATACGTTTGTACGAAATGATTGGGGGCAAAGGGATCATACAGGAGATGAAAGCTACTGATTTGGCGATACCGCTTTATGCAGACTTCGAGTATGAATTTAACTCTTTTTTCTCTGTTTATGCAGACTTGGGTATGAAAGTACAGACATCAAAAGGAGATTTGAGCACCGAAATCGGAGAGTACAAAACATGGGGCCGATATCCCAGCTATGGAAATATAGAAATTGGCAAAGACAATGATGTCATCCTAAACGACTTTGGCAATCATAACACAATAGAAATAGATGAAGAGGGGGCTACTAAGAGTACTGCTATTGATGGGTTGCTTGGGGTAGGCTTGCGTCTTAATATCAACAAGTCTATAGCCTTTGATGCTGGCATGCAATACCAAATAGGCGGTAAAAGCTGGAAAGCCAATCAGGGCAGTCTTTTCAGCTATTCGCTCGAAGGTGGCGACAAAGTTAATTTATTGCGTTTGGTCGATAACATCAGTCACAATTCTCTTAAAATAACTGCAAGTCTTATTTTTAAGTTTTAAAAACAGATAATATATGGAAAAGAAATCGAAAGTTAACTGGTGGGTACTCCTCGCTATCGCTGTAATCGGCGTTCCAATAGGATTCGTAGGAATGGGATTCTTTAACAGGGTTGGACAGAATAATTCAATAGTTATTCCAAAAACACAGGCTAACGAACATAACGACAGTGTCATTCCTCATGCTGTTGTGGCAAAGACGGATTCTGTATTATCTTTTTCTGACGAACAAAAGCGTCCAGTAGATAGTGTGCAAGTTCTCCCCAAAGTAAAGCCAGAAGCTGACTTGGGAGTGAAAAAGGCAGATAAAAAGGTGGAAAAAGAGCAGAACGAACAGATTAAGACAATAAAAGAAGAACGGATCACGAGAGAGGAACAGGAAATAAAAGCACGTGAGAAGAAAGAAGCAGAAGAACGTAAGAAAGCAGAATTAGAAGAAAAGAAAAGGCAGGAAGAGATAGAAAAAAAGCAAAAGGAACAAGAAGAATTAAAAAATAAACAAAACGTTCTAAAGAACAACGTTCAAAAATATGTTGCCTCCGGTCAAAAAAGTGATATGGTGCCCGATGGATGTACCATTGTTGTAAATAATGGCCAATCAATGGACTATCAATCATTTCGAAACGGTGTCAAATTAGGTTCTTTTTCCAATGTAACTGTGAATAAGGTGGAGTCGAATGCCAACGGAACGACCGCAACCAAGGTCTATGTCGCGGCAAGAGTGGCAACAGACTAAAAATATGTAATATTTAAGCAATGAAAACAACATTAAGATTATTAACAATAGCCGTATCTGCTCTTATTGCAGCCGGTCTTTTTTCAGGCTGTCGCGAAAAGTCAGCAGGTAGTGAACAAGTGATGCAGCGAGGAGATCCTGTCCTAAAAAACGACACACCTGTCTATGATGAAACGACACATACTTTTTCCCTCACAGTTCATGCTGATAGTATTGGTGACGCTACCGTCAGCTATGCTTTACTGGATGGTGACAGCATAATAATGAAGTCCGATGACGGGAAATTTAGCGGTATTATCCCATTCGAGGAAGGCTACAATGTCAGATTGTCTGTACAGTGGGAAGACACGACGATTGAACGCATTATTCATGTGATGGACTTTATTGTGCCTCATGAGCCTGTGGAGAAAATGACAGAAGACGAGTTGGAACTGCTTATCAATGCTTGTGACAAGGACTTACGACGAAGCAAGAATGACCATCTGGCACAAGGTGTAAAACTCGTTGTGGAAGACACTAAGATGACTCCTCCGCAAATGCTGCCTGACGTCATCACTTACATTGAAAATGGCGTGTGGCAAAAAGTAGAAGTTACAAAAGTGGAATATGATGATAATAACCTCATTAATTCTGTTACTTTAAAGCCTATTGGCGAAGTGGTGGATGTTGATGAAGATGAAGATTTGGAATACTAAAAAAGAAGTCAATATTTTATATAAATGATTATGAAAAAAAGATATTTACTGTTGTTCGTGTTAGTTTTGGGGCTTAACGCATCCACTATGGCGCAGGATGAACAAGAAGTTGACGAATTTGAATCCATCGGGGCAAAGACAGAGGAAAAACAAACTTTCAGGTTTGTATATGTGGCACCAGACAATACAATGACTCAACAACGACTGTTTTCAGCATTGAACAACCACCGCAATCATGTGGTGAACGAAGGCAGTCCAGCCATTTTCTATATGGCCACAGGCAATAATCCTATTATCGTGAAATTCAATCTGGAAGATGACAATCACAACGATTTTGAGAGTGAAATGTTGTATTATATGAAGAATAGCATGTCGACTAAAGTTGAAGCCAGTTTTGACCGTCAGAAAATCATAGAGCTCATCAATCAGTATGATTTTATAGGCGAAGGAGGTGAGCTGAAATACGACAAGACTGAGTTTGACTTCCATGTCGGCAAGACTTTCTGGGATCAAGGTAATAACGAGGCGGTTATCGGGTCACTGTTTTTCGGACTGAATGCAGCCAAATACATAAATGAGGGACGAATGCAATTCAATGTGTTTTTCCGGTGTCCAACCTCAAAAGGCAGCTTTGACAGAGACAATCCCTTTGGGAATCTCAATTTCGATGGAATCAACCAGAAAATCATTCCACAAACTGAAGATTAACTCAATTTTTTTAACATATGAAAAAGGCTGTTATATTTTTTGCATTTTTCTGGGGGGTAAGTGCTTTAACTATGTCACAAGCTCCACAACTTCCTAAACAAGTGAAAGTTGGAAAACCTGAAATACTAAAGCCCCAAAACGGCACCTACAAACGTGACGATCTGGAAAGAGAATTCAAGCCAGGGGGCAAGTGGGGAACAAAAAAAATGGTGAATGAATTTTGGGTGGTGAGGAGCGACCGCAATAGAAACCCAGTCTATGCCGATGCTTTAAAAACAAGGACTCTTACTACTATGCTCGCCTTTAATCAGCCAGTTGTGATTTGTGAGGTAAAAGGAGACATGGCGTTAGTGTATGAAGATAATAAGATGGAAAAATATCCTGAGATACCATCATACGCCAAATCCATTGGTTGGGTGCCGATGGAACAATTGCTGTTGTGGGATGCTTGCCCTACAGACCAACGCGGTGTGCAATATAAGGCTTTAATTGCCATCAACCTAAACAAATTGAATGGTGGGAAAATATTTAAGGGTATGTATTATAAAGATCCAGAGAAAAATGAGGATCCTCAGAATTTGGCAATGGACATGAAGTTTTACTTCATTATGAAAGAATCTGCTAATGGCCAAAGGGTGCTTCTATGTGAGAATCCAACCGTGTTTGGCAACAACCTATACGGATGGGTTGATGACAATGCTTTTTCAAGATGGAACCAACGAGCATGCTTGGAACCGAACTGGAATCCTCAATATGCTGACAGTCATAAAGGACAAGAGGTTGGCGTATATGCTGATAAAAATTTATCTTCAGGCAACAAAGTAACAAGTTGGGAATATGGCAAGTCAAATGGTGACAAGGACGAATGGTTCCAATATCGTATGTCTCCCTCACAACTAAGGTTTCCAATTATCGAAAAAGTAGACGAACAGGCTAATTGGTTACATTGTACTTCTTATGCTGATAAAACGGGTAAAGCAAATTTTGGAGAAGAATTGAGAAATACTACAGAGCAAGTTAAAAAAATCCAGCAATTGCGCGGACAGATGAACGTCATTCTGGCAATTGAAGCCACAACAGAGATGAGCGAGATTATGCCTGCTGTGAAAAAGTCACTTGCCAAATGCAGGAGTTTTAGCGGTACAGGACTTCAAATAAAAGTTGGCGTAGTATTATATCGAGGAACTGCACAAGGAGCTAACGGGTTGGAAATAGTTCCTTTGACTGGCTATGATGACCCTTTGGTCTTGTCAAAGCTTGAATCAGCCAAGGCAAATGGGCGGCTTTCTGCTAAGGAACGAAATGTGGCTCTGTCCTTGGCAATTGAAAAAGCCACAGATGCCTCAAATATGGGGTTCAAAAAAGACCAAAAAAACCTTTTGCTTGTTATTGGTAGTCGTGGTGCACCAGAGTCAGACCATACTTTCACCGATTCCAAGTTGTTGAAAAAACTATATGACAACAATATTCAAGTTATGTCCATACAAGTCACGAAGAATCCATCAGGTAGCTGGGTAAATTTCAACGACCAAATGGTTGACCTCATCAAGGGGAATGTGAACAAGCAGTATGAAGGGATTAAGGATAAAGCGGACTTTAAACTACGCAAACAGGGCGATGGCTATAATTTTAATGCAACATTTAAAGAAAATTTGCTGTTTGCACAGATACGCTATTCCAAAGAACTTGGTACCCCCCTTAGTGCAGAAGAAGTGATCAAGTATATAGATAATGGTATCAATGGTTTCGCAGAAGCGTCTAAGAAATGGGACAACTATTTCGAGGAGTCGTTGGGAGATATTCAGTTTGACCCAGCATTCCTGAAACGTTATTTAGGCGAGGCAGGTTTTGAGAGATGGAAGCAGGTTAAGGCTATTTCAGCTTTTGATGGATTTACAAGGAGAAAAGATATGAAGGATAACGATTACTGGCATTACATTCTTTATCTTTCTGGTGACGAATTGCAAAAGCTTCTTGCAGACTTGAAACCCGCCTATGAAATTGCGGCAGGTAAAATGTCAGATGACCGAAAACCATATATTGACGCTATGAGAGCTCTCGTCAAGACTCATTTAGGACAGTCCAATGATAAGGGTATTGACAACATGGACGAAGACCAGTTGCAAGAACTAATCTATGGACTTGATGTCCATACGAAAATTGCTACACGCCGAAAACTGAAAGACATTGCAGATCCAAGAGTAGTCACTTCTATAGAATACCAAAAAATGCTGAGTAATTTCAAGGATAACTACGAAAAATTGCTGAGGTCGTTTACCGACGGCTATACTTATCGCACAAAATTTGGAAAAGACTGGTATTATTGGATACCTATTGAAGACCTACCATAGCTTATCCATATTAAGAAGACTGATCATGACAAAGTTTACGTCTGTTTCATTATTGTTCTTTCTATGCTGCATTATTCAGAGTGTGGCTCAAACGCCCAGACTGCCTGCAAAGGTGAAGGTGGGCAAACCAGAAGTGCTGAAGCCACGGAATGGTATCTACAAGCTGGATGATTTGAAAAGAGAGTTAAATCTTGCAAACAAGTGGGGAACAAAAAAAACCGTCAATGAATTTTGGGTGGTCAGGAGCGACCGCAGCAAAAACCAGGTCTATGCCGATGCCATAAAATTGAAAACTCTTGACACTAAGCTCGCTTTTAATCAGCAAGTGGTGATTTGTGAGGTGAAAGGTGATATGGCCTTGGTATACGAAGACAACAAGTTGGAGCAATATCCTTACATTCCTAATCATGCCAAATGTATCGGATGGGTGCCAATGGAAAGCTTGTTGTTGTGGGACTCTTGCCCCACAACTCAGTACGGTGTGCAACACAAGGCGTTGCTGGGTATCAATCTGAACAGAATAGGTTGGGGTAAAGATTTTAAGGGTATGGTCTATAAAGACCCCGTTACGAACGAAGATGCCCTTAACATGACTGCCGATCTGAAGCTTTACTTTATTATGAAAGAGTCGCGTGACGGCAAACGTGTGCTACTATGTGAGAACCCTATATTATTCGGCAACAATCTGTACGGATGGGTAGACGAGAACGCTCTTTCACGGTGGAATCAGCGCGTTTGTTTAGAACCTAATTGGAATCCACAATTTGTTGAGAATCATATGGGGCAGGAAGTGGACATATTTACTGACCAATTGATGAACTCAGATGACAAGGTTGCGAGTTGGGTATACGGCAAATCTAATGGAGACAAAGATACTTTTTCCCAGTATCGCATGGCACCGTCGCAATTAAGATTCCCTATTATTGAGAAAGCTAACGAGAAGGCCAACATGACGCGTTGTATTTTTTTCATGGGCAAAACAGACAATCAAAATTTTGGTGGAGAATTGAGTAATGCCATGGAAGAAAATAAAGGCATTCAGCAAATACGTGGACTGATGAATCTTATTTTAGTCATTGAGGCAACAACAGAGATGAAAAAGATTCTTCCTGCCATAAAAAAGTCGCTGGCCAAGTGTAAGAGCTTAAATGATGTAGGACTTCAAGTAAAAGTAGGCTTAGTGCTCTATCGCGGAGCCAAACAGGGTGTAAGAGGGGTTGAGACTGTTCCATTGACTAGTTGTGACGCCCCAGCGCTCTTGTCTAAACTTGTATCAGCCAAGGCCAATGGCCGACTTTCTTCCAAGGAAAGCGATATGGCTTTGTCTTTGGCGATAGAAAAGGCTACCGATGCCTCAAAAATGGGGTTTCAGAAAGACCAGAAAACCCTACTGATAGTCATTGGCAGTAGAGGAGCTCCGAAGAATGACCCTTCATTAAAAGCCCCCCAATTGTTAAGTAGATTGTATAACAATAACATTCAAATGATGTCAATACAAGTTACTAAGAACCAGACGGGTGGTTGGGCAAATTTCAATGACCAAATGGTAGACCTTGTCAAGGCAAATGTTGATAGGCAGTATGAAGGAATTGGATACAAGGCAGACATCAAGCAGCGAGAACAGGGCGATGGCTATGATTTTGATGCAACATTTAAAGAAAAAGTGTTTTTTGCCGAAATTCGTTATTCAAACAAGCAGGGAAGACCTCTTAGTGCTGAAGATGTAACAGACTATATTGACAATGGCATAAATGGCTTTGTAGAGGCGGGAAGCAAATGGAATCGCTTTTTTGGTGAATCGATTGGAGTAATTCAGTTCGACCCAGCATTCCTTAAAAAGTATTTGGGGACAGCAGCTTTGGAGAACTGGAAACAGAAAAAATTTGTTTCACTATTTGATGGTTTTGTACCACTAAAAGATAAAGACGGTAATGATTATTGGCATTATGTCGTTTTTCTTTGCGGAGATGAACTGTTAAGGCTTCTTGATGATCTTAAACCTGCATATCAAGTTGCAATGAAACGATTAGATGATCGGAAATCTTTCGTTGATGCCATAAGGGATCTCGTCAAGGCGTATTTAGGACAGGCCAAGGCCAAAGACAAAGACATTGACAATATGGGCGAAAACCAATTTCAGGAACTTATCTATGGCATTGACGTACATATGGAGATGGGAAATCATAAGAAATTGAAAGATATGGCTAATCCCCAAGTCGTGAGCGATATGGAATATCAAAAGAGACTTGGCAAATTCAGAGATAACTATGAGAAGTTGCTGGGATTATATACTGACGGTTATACATACCGCACCAAAATCGGTAAGGACTGGTATTATTGGATTCCAATTGAAGATTTACCATAGGAAATGGAAAAATATCTGTTTAATATAGAAAACTTGCGGTGCTCATACGAGAAACCATACATCGAGGGCGCATCGCGGGTGGTGTTGGAAATACGTCGTCTGCAAATTGATAGAGGGAAAAAAGTGTTCATTGTGGGTGAGTCGGGTATTGGCAAGAGCACCATACTCGAAACATTGGGTATGATGAATAACACCATAGTTCCCGATTCGTCAACGTGTTTTCTTTTTCAAGAAGCTGATGGAAGACAGATTGATCTCTGTGCGCTCTGGCATAAGAGTGACGGGGCTTTGTCGCGATTTCGATTGCATAATTACAGTTTTATTTTCCAGAGCACCAACTTGATGCGGAATTTTACAGCTTTCGAAAATGTGGCATATACACGTATGTTACAAGGCTATTCGCAGGAAGAGTGCTTTGACCGAACACGACAGGTATTGGATGATTTAGGATTAGAACGCATTAACGAACAGCGCATGACGCAGGAACTGTCAGGTGGACAACAACAGAGGCTGGCTTTTGCACGTGCTATTCTGCCAGATTTTACGGTGCTGTTTGGCGATGAGCCAACAGGCAACCTGGATTCAGAAAATGCAGAGAGGGTGATGTGCATTATTCGAGACAAACTGAACAGCCAACAAGATGCCTCGGCTGTCATTGTCAGTCATGACATGCATTTGGCCACAAACTTTGCAGACATCATCATCAAAATTAGGAAAGGAGTACGGCCTAAGCACCATAATGACAATGAAGATGTTATATTTGGCATTATTGACGAGACCAGTGTCTTTCATCCAAATGAGAGCCGCACGGAATGGGGAAACGGTCGCGATCTATTTTCAAAAGCTGTTTTCGAAGATTTTTTATGTAAGAAATAGAGGTGCTGACAATGAAACTGTTTAAAGAACATTTATATCTGCTGATGCGGCGAGAAAGCCGTGTCGTGTTAGGGCGGCATGCCGTTAACTTATGGGTACTGGTAGTGGTTCTTTCTGCTACATTTTTTGCCATCGCGTTTTCTGCTGGTAGTACTGCCTATTTGGAAGAGAAAATGAACGATCCTTTTACCAATTGGGTGAATATCGACCTGAATGGAACCGGAACTGAAGACGAAAGCATCGATAGTATCATCAATAAACTGAAAATAGCCTTGGATGACTCCTCAATACGTACACAATATGGTTTTGACGGTGTTCAGACAGAAATAAACTCATCGCTTAACTTGGTAGCAAATACTGGCTCAAGAAAACTGTTTAGTACACTCTTTTATGAGGACTTGTCGAGTGACCTCATCGCAGCAGTGCTTGATGAAGAAAACGTGATAAATGGTAGCAACATAGACCCTGACAGCATCATTAACAATTCTCTTGGGGTTATTATGACACTTGATGCGTTACAAAGTCTTGGCTACAGCCAAAATCATCTGCCGGCATTTGTTGATTATCACTCCAAGTCTGTAGGGGCTGATACATTGGGCATTAATATGTTAGCCGACGATATTTATGCTCGTGCCCCGATTCCGCTTCTTGCCGTGGTAAAAAGATTGCCTATGAACAAAGATGCAGTAACATCCAAATATTTGAACGAAATAAGACTCAATATCGGCTCAGACTGTCCTATTGACCTAAACCATGAAAGCTATGCCCGCGAGTTGTTCTTTTTTGTTCCCTCTGAAGTTTCTGATTTCGAAAAGGCAAAAATACAAGATGCTCTGATTGACTCATTACGTGGCTACATAGACGAAGTTTTAGAGCAATCACAAGTAAGAGAGAAACTTCGTCCATGGAAAGCCGGGAAAATATGGAGAGTATATACGATACCAGGCTTGTCATTGAGTGCCATAAAAAGCATAGAGCAACACATTCTTGGTTTTTATAGCCAAAGTGGTGTGGAAAGGATTTACAACTATGATGTTCCTGACAAGGTTAACTATACAACGAGAGACAATGTCATTTCAGCTCACTTTTCCCATTTGGACTCAATCGGCTCTTTCGAGCATTATGTCAAAGAACTGTCTGGTTTGCAAATAGAAATGACACAAGTCAATTCCAAGAAGAATTTTTGGGCTGTAAGTGCTATGGCAAACATTCTTACTGCGGCGATGATTGTCTTCTCCATTATTAGTATCATCATTTTTATAGTTAACATGATGCAAAACTATTTCCAAAAGGTAAAACGTAATTTGGGCACTTTCAAAGCCTTTGGCATATCAACCAGTGAGCTAACCCGAGTATACGTCGTTATCATTGTCGGTATTGTTGTGGTGGCACTCGTTCTTGCGATGATTATTGTGTGTCTAACAGAATTGTTACTCCCATTGAAAGAGGGTGAGTACAACTATTTGATTTTATGGAATAGAAAGACAATATGGGCAGTTGTTATCATTTTTGCCAGCACTATTTGTAGTGTTCTTTTCGTTATGCACCGTTTGTTACGACAGACGCCAGGAGACTTGATTTATGACAGATAAAACTTGTATGGTGAGAAGAATCGTTCCCCTTTTGTTCGTTGTATGGCCCATCTGTGTTTATGCACAGTCTTCTGCTGAAATCCAGAACTACATAACGCGATATAGACAGATAGCCTTAGAGCAAGAACAGAAATATGGCATTCCTGCCTCGATAACACTTGCTCAGGGAATTTTGGAATCAAGAGCGGGAATGAGTGGATTGGTACGTAATGCTAATAACCATTTTGGCATCAAACGTGGGTTAGATTGGGCTGGACCGTGTTTCTATGCGTGGGACGATGATCCACAGAAAAGCCCATTCAGAGTGTATAGTTCTGCGGAAGAATCGTTTAGAGATCATTCTCGTTTTCTACAGAATAACAGTCGCTATCGTTCTCTCTTCTCCAAGAGTGTATTTGATTATCGAGGATGGGCCAATGGCCTCCAATTGGCAACATATGCAACATCCCCGACTTATGCCAAAGCACTTATTGGGTATATTGAAACATATAAGCTATATGCAATAAATGGTGGTGTAAAATTACCCCCAGGAAGAAAAGTCATCATCCCCAAAACTATTACAATTGAAGAACTTGTAGAACGTGAGGATGTGCGCGAAGCAGAAGACAAGAAGTATGAGGAGGAGGAAAGCGTGTCAACTGCAATTCGACGTTATGGGTTCGTGGTAGATATTAATGACGTTAGATGTACTATCTTATATCCAGGAGAGACATTGGCTTCCATCTCTATGAAATATGACATTTCGCAGGCGAAATTGTTGGAGTATAACGAAACAACTAATAAGGACGACCTAAAAGAAGGCGATATTATTTTCATAGAGAAAAAGAAGAAAAAATATCATGGCGCACAGGACGATTATCGTGTACGTAAGGGAGATACTTTATATCAAATATCTCAGAAATTTGGCATCCGTATCTCTTGTTTATCCAAGATGAATAATCTTACTCTTTTTTCTAATTTATCGGAAGGCCAAAAGCTAAGATTAAAATAGAAGAAAACTTTTTTGTTTGATAATGATATTCCATAAGACTCAAGGTGTTCCACTGAAACAATAGACTAACAGATAGAATTGTGAAGAGCATTTTGTTCGCAAATAGTTTGCAGAAAGAAAATCAGCGATTTACACGAAGCGTAAGTCGCTGATTTTCAATGTGGACCAGGTAGGGCTTGAACCTACGACCTCCAGATTATGAGTCTGAGAGAATGCAATTTTACAAAATTTTCTTTGTTTGAAATTTGGCTGATACATAGATATTTAGTAAATTTGCACCATCAAACAAAATGTTAAAATACCCCGTAACTCGCACCGATTGTTTTCGCATTGTTTTCGCGAAAACTGAACGAAAATAACGGAAAAGAGTCTGTAGGGTTGAAAATAGTTGGATAAAATTGCGAAGACAATTCGCGAAAACATTGATGGGAATATGGCAAAGACACTCACAACTTCGCTAACTGGTTTCAAAGAGCGCCAGTGCACAATGGCAATCGTCCTTGACATACGTAGTAATCGTAAGGACGTGACTGAATATCCAGTGAAGGCTCGCTTCACCATTGATCGTCGTTCGTACTATTATCCTGTTGGTGGTAGCTACTCCAAACAGGACTTCTCTGAGATTTGCAATGTTCAGAAAAGCAAGTCGCCCAAATACGAAGAGAAGAAGCGCTTGTTGGAAATTGTTGACAAGTACAAAGAGATGCTTGTCAACCTCAATCCTGGCCATGAGCTGACATTGGATGCGGTTCGTATGGTCGTTGAAGGGAAAGTGGCTTCGCATTCCCAAGAGTCTTTTATTGGCATTTGGGAAGAGATAATCCATAACTTACGCACAGAAAACAATGGAGCCAGATATACTACGGCTGAGCCATATGAAACTGCACTAAAGTCATTCAAGAAATTTCTATGGAATGAGAATATTCAAGGGTTTGGGGTAACAATTGAACACATCAAGAAATGGGAGAGAGGAATGATTAATGGAGGTATAGGAAAGAACGGTGAGCAGTTAAGAGCAATATCAGATACTACGCGTGGTATCAACCTTCGCCAATGCCGTGCCGTATGGAATGAGTGTCGCCGTAGGGGGTATCTGTTACAAACAAAATACCCCTTTTCAAATAGTGAGCCAGGGTTGGTCGCAATACCTGCACCTGCATCTCGAAAGGATTGTTACTTGGACGTGGAGAGGATGACTCAGTTGTACAACGTTTTCATTAACAAGAACTATCCTGCTACATGGAAACGTAATTATGTAAAAAATGTCCATGAATCTTTGGGTCTGTTCTTGGTACAATACTTGGGCAATGGCTGCAATCTTGTTGATGTCGCACAGTTAACCTATTCACAGTACTTTTTCGATACCGAGCGTCGCGCCTTTAGGTTTTATCGAAAGAAGACTCGGTTGCGCAGCAAAAATAGCTCAGAGGTAATTATACCCATCATTGAGCCTCTTCGTCGAATTGTTGAAGAAATAGGTGCCCCGCCAAAACTAAATGCTCCCGTTTTCCCTCAGATATTAAATGGCGTGACTAAGGAAAACGAAATCAGAGAGCGTGTAAGCAACGAGAACTCTAATATACAGGACCGAGTTATCAAAGTCTGTCAAGACGTTCTTCATTGGGAGGTGAGACCGTCAGGTACTTGGTGCCGCCATAGTTTTGCAACCAATCTTGATCATGCTGGAGTAGAACGCTCGTACATTGATGAAAGTATGGCTCATGCGGTTTCAAAATCAATCACCGACCTGTATATTGCAAAATATCCTCTGGAAAAGCAGATGGAGTATAACTCTAAGCTGCTGAACTTATCCCTAGTTCCAACGATTACAAAAACGGACATCAAGAAAATGAGTAAAGTGGAAATGGCAGCCCTGCTTATGGAACTGTTGGAGAAAAAATAAGGCAAGAGGAGGTGCATACTGCGAGAGTTATCTATTCCGGTTTAGTTTTTAAAACGAATAACGACATGATTTGCACTTTAACATCCGCTTGCGAAGTGGCACACACCTCAGCGAATCTATTCGGCTGGGGTATTAGGCTGCCCCGGCTGCCTAAAATGTGGCACGGGCAAGCCCGCTTATGTTAGTTCACATCAATAGGCTTTGTATAGAGCATGAGCAAGTTTATTGCTAAGTAGTGACGTATAAACTTTGGGCGATTTGCGAGGTTTTTCTATTTCGGAAAAAGCCTGCATATTAGGTATTCTTCTCCTGTTGGTTATTTCGCTTAGCGCCTATAATGGTTCAGTAAGTGTTCCCGAGCTTGCTCAAAAAGTGGCACGCCTCCCGTCGGAAAATTCCGACAGGGGTATTAGATTCTGTCTTAATCTCCAAACAAAAGGGAAGAAAAATAGAACATTTTAACATTTAACGTCTCTCAAACATTTTGGAACATAGATATCCCGTCCTACTTCATATACGAATTTGGAGCAGGACATCATTGAAGTCGATATGTTTTTTTGCTTATTCCTTTGTCGTTTCGCAGAATTTAGTTACCTTTGCAACCACTAAGGGAAGTCGCTGGATATGCCAGCTCTGTACTATCTCGTGTGGCTGTAGCTTCGAGGCGCAGCCACTTTTGTTAGAAGGGCGGCTCTCCATTCTCATCCATAGCATTCCAGTCAATAGATT
>Ga0310690_10005273_pt1 | contig 17660 bp, 24 predicted proteins | sample AusTroGonzalo_MG_2_FD_207661 | JGI IMG/M metagenome (GOLD analysis project Ga0310690, IMG submission 207661) | Bovine rumen microbial communities from tropical cattle in Woodstock, Queensland, Australia - Gonzalo_04 (v2) (version 2) | ecosystem: Host-associated > Mammals > Digestive system >...
CCGGCAAATCCTCAATGACTACGACTCCGACTATCAAGCCGCTTTAAGGCTCATAGCAGACCCGCAGTCATATTGGAAATACCTCGAATAAAAGTGTGTGTTGAATAGGATTGCAGATTAATATCTGCTGTCGTAGTCGTCATAGAAACCGCCGCCGTCCTCGTTTTCGATGTACGTGTCGAGGTCGTCGTCGAAATCAGACACGGTGGTGTAGTTGTCGAAATCTTTGAAATCGTCGTTATAGAACGAACTGTCGTCCAGATCGTCGTCCGCGATGTCGTCCAAATCGTCGTCGTGGCGGCGCTTTGAACCACCAGAGCGCCGCGAATCGATGTCGCCATCGAAATCGTCGTCGAAGTCGTCGAGGTCGTCGTCGCCAAATTCGCCGGTATTTTTCGCAAAACTAAATATCGTAACAATTGTAAGAATATATTGTAAAAATGAAGCTTACAAAATTGCGTGAATTTGATGGATGAAATGTAGGATGTGCTTGCGATAAAAAAACGCCTAACGATGTGCTGTCGTTAGGCGTTTTTGCGTATGGTTGGAGATGAGAAAAAAGACTACAATTAGCGCATCTTGCCTTCCAATATCTTGTCCATTCTTTCCCTCACTGGCTTGAGACCGAGGCAGGGATGGTGTGCGCACCATTCGTGCAGGTCGTGGTGTACATTGCAGGCCATTGCCTTTTTTTCGGGTGTGCGCCAGCCTGACGTGCATATAGAGCAGGGGCGGCGACGGTACGTGTACACCACGTCGTTGATTGTAGTCACGGTGTCGGCGTAATATGCTGTCTGCATCCACAGCATTATGTCTTCCAGTATCGGGTGCATAGTCTTGATGCCGTTCCCTTGTAGCATTGACGTCTTGTAGAGCTTGCCCCACGCCTCGGTGTTGATTCGCGGCGCGGCGTATGCCGTCAGGTAGATGCCCGCGTGTGGCGTGGTGATGGTCATGCGCGGGTATGTGCTGTATGTGCGCATCGGATAGTTGCCCTCTGCAAGTTCACAGCCGCCGAGGGTGATGTCGGCGTTGGTCTCCTCTGCGGCGGCAAGAAGGTGGCTTATTGCGTCGGGGCTTGGCAGGTAGTCGTCGCTGTCGAGGAACGAGAGGTATTCAGTGTCGCAGTGCTTGATGGCGGTGTTTCTCGCCTCGCCGAGTCCTTTGTTGCCGTCGTGCCTTATTATGTCGATTGCCTTGCCGTGCGGATGTTCGTTGTACAGACGCTCCACGATGTCCATGCTGTGGTCGTCGCCGCAGTCGTCTATCACAAGGCAGCGCATGCGGCCGTCGCCGGCTGTCTCCTGATCCAATACGCTCACTATGCACTGCTCCACGTATGGCTCCACGTTGTATATTGGCACTGCAATCGTTACATTCTGTCCCATTTCGTTTGTTGTTTTATAGTAAAAAGGCGGGCGGCAACCGGCATCTGCCGTGCCGACCGCCTTGGTGTCAGGGGTTGGTTGTAGGAGTCAGGTTAGTTGCTTGCCGTCATGTTGCTCTGCACGTTTGCCCAGTCCGCTGTGTTCCACTGGTACACAGGCACCCACGAGTAGTAGTAGGTCACGTTGCCGCTGCCGTCGTCGCTGCTGTATGCACTGGTACATACCAAGAGCTTGAAGTCGCTCAATACTCCGGTGTAGTTGCTTACGAGTGCCACTACGTCCCAGTCCTGCACGCCGAGGTCTTCGCTGGATTCCGTGGGCGGTTGCTCGTAGTACGGGCTGTCGGGGGAGTCGTTGGTGTACAACACCTTGATGCCAATTCCGCTGTTGCTCAGTTCGGAGACCTTGGAGTAGAACTTCAAGTGGGTGATGATGCCCGTTGTGCCGTCGGGGAAGTCCACGAAGACAATCGCCTCCTTGGAAATCAAGGTGTAGTCGGTGTGGCTGCCCGAATACTGCACGAGTTCAGCCTCGTCTGCGGTCTGTCCGTCGAGCTGGTAGTAGTTGGTGCCGCCTTGCTCTTCCACAGTGTCCATGAAGAGCGTGGAGGAGGCAGCCTGTTGGTAGGTCAGATGCACAAACCTGTTGTTGATAGTGCTCATTTTGTTTTGTTGTTTAATGGTTATTAAATAGGTGTTTATATTGTTTTTGCAAAAACTTTCAATTGTGTGTTTACAGCTCCGCCCATTCGAGGTTGAGGGAGATGTTTGTAATTTGCTGCATGGCTTCGTTGTTAGCTATAAGGTCAAGGATGGTGCGTGTCTCGCCGCCAATGGTCTGCACCACTTTTTCGGCGTCAATCTGGTCGTCCTTGTGCCAATATGAGTCGAGCCAGTTGGCGAAGTCGTCCTCGATGGGGTACATGCCGTTGAGGAACCGCTTCTTGATGTCTTTACGTGCCTTTTTCATGGTCTTACAGTTTCATTATGAACGCGAGGGTGTAATAGGGCGGCAGGTTGTTGTGTGCGGCTCCACCGCCGGTGCTGCCTATCGTGATGTCGTGCTGGTGGTCGCCGTCGTGCGACGTCTGGAGGTATTTGCCTGTGTTCCTGTCGTTGGTGGAGGTTGCGTCGTATGCGACGTGCATGTAACTTGCAATGTTGCCAGGCACCATGTCGTCCGCCGCATAGCTGTGGTAATGCTCGCCTGCCTCCGCGCATGTCGCCGTGTGGGTGTGGCTCGGGATCTGGTTCTCGGTGAGCGTCACCATGTCCGCGCCACCTGTCGCGTCCATATCGTATGCGTCCTCTGCCACTTGTTGCACACCCCTTACAAATTTGTGGCAGAGGTTGGGAGTCCTCACCTGTACGCCGTCTATGGTGTGGGTGCTGCCGTCGCACAACGCCCAGCCGTCGGGGATGGTGGCGACGCTACCGCTCCACATCATTATCATGCCCCTGACAAACTTTACCGACGGACTGTCGGCGAGCTGGCGTATCGCTGCGGCGCGGTCGGAGTTTTCTCTGCGTACAGCGTCGAGCAATGCCGACAGCGACATGTCGTCAAGTGTCACGAATGACGCCCAGAGCATCGCGCCGTTGCCGTTGCCCGAAGCCAAGTGTCGCTGGGTATATGCCTCGGGGTATTCAACAGAGTTGGCGGTGACGTCGATGCCTGTTTCTTCTATGTGGCAATAGTCGGAGAGAATTTGCGCGGGGTGGTACAGAATTTCGCCTGTGAGAGGGTTTTCGGAGCTTCTGATGAACACGTAGCCTTCGGTTCTGAGTCTGCCCGACGATTTGCAGCCCGTGAGCACCAGACGGTCGCAGCCCGCCACCGACGCTATCACCGCCAGTTTTTGCATGTTGTTTTGCAGTGCGGCAAGCGTCTCGCAGTCCATTGGGAAGTCCTGCCCCTGCATGCTGAGGTAGTTGCCGTATATTACATGTCGTGAGTATTCGTTTTCCATGATTAATGACGGTTGGGATTTATTGTTTTTCTTTTAGCAGCCATGTCTTGCCTTGCGTCTTGTAGGTGTTTACTACGGCTGCAATTTCGTTTAACTTCGATGTGTAGGCTTGGGTGCCCTTGTCTTTTTCTAAAAACTCCACGGGACATTCAATAATGAAGGCGTAGAAGGTCTGACAGTTTACCGACCTGTGGTTGAGCGTTATCTGAGGGTCGATGCCACGCCGTTTGGGTCGGTCATATCTCGCCGATACTGCGCGGTGGTAAATGATGTATGGTGTTCCGTCGCGCTCGGTGCCGTCCAATACGCGGATGCGGCGTGCGTAGTTGATGTCGTCCACCTCCGCGATGTCGCCAAAACGGTTGTTGAGGCAGTATTCGAGGCGGCATACCTGTCCGTTGTATCGCAGCCGCTGCAACTTGTCCTGCCTGAACGCCGACAATGCGGCGAGCAACGAGGCAAAAGGTTTTGCCAATATTGCGGCTAACGCCATGATGCGCGGTTTGCGCAGCGGCATCGGCAGCAGCATCGCCGCGAGTTTTGCGAATGATATGTCGAGCACCTTGTTATTCATAGCATTTCATTTGGAATGTGATGTCGCCCATGTTGAAGTACCCCGCGTATGGCGTCGCCTTGCCGTATTCTATCGGCTTCAAGTCTCCGTCGGTTTCGGTGTAGGACGACGACACAAGCTCGGCTATCTTGACGCCCGGCACTGTCTGTATGTGGTCGGTGAGTGCCATGTTGGAGTATTCTCCGTTGAACGGCAGCCCCTTTATGTATGCTTCCATCGCCTTGCGGCACGACTCCTCCACGTCGTCGGAGGAGTACAGGGCGTCGTACCATATCAGCATCTCGCAGTTGAATAGGTCGCCGTCGGCGGTCACGAGCTCGGTCTTGACCCCTGCATACTTTATCCGCGAGATGTAGTTCTTGAGCGCGGTTTCCTGAGGTTCGTCGAGCTTGCAGAGTGCGCCGTTGGAGTTCTCTCCGGCTACTTTGAGCAAAAGAAGGCTTTGGTTGTTGGCGTCAACGGCTACGGCATGGCGCACAATCCTCGCCTTGCGCAGCGCGGCGTCGGAGATGGTGTCGGCGATGGTATACTGCCCCGTGTTGTCGTCGAAAAACACCTTCTCCCTGTCTTCGGGGGAGAGCAATGGCATATAGACGAACTCTTTGAGGCGCGACACGTACCATTGCGGCGTTCCCGGCACTTTTTGGGCGGTCTCGTCCTCGATTTCGGACTTGACCGTATCTAAAAGCACTTCTATTACATGGGCGCAGAATGCCACGATGTACAGGAGCACGTTTTCGAGGCTTGCCTTGGAGTAATACTCTGAGAACTGCGGCGGATTGCCACCGTCGTCGAGCGCCCATCCGTACAACTCTTTGAGTGCGTCGCTCTGCATCCATTGCTGCTCCATCTGTTGTTTTATTTCGTCTGTTGTGCGAGCCATGGGGATTTCTGATTTTTTGATTTGTTGACTTGTTGATTTTTGGATTCAGCTTACAATGAAGTCAATCTGTAAGCCCATGTAGCTGATGCCGCCCGGCGGTGCAGCTTCCGGCGTTTCGCCTGTGGCGGGCTTGATTCCGTTTACGCCGTAATAGCTTGCCACGGCGCGGTTGGCGGGAATCTCGGGCAGGGTCAGTGTCTGTCCGGGCGACAGGCTGTCGGTGAGGCTCAGCCCGTTTGCAATGGCGACATCCAGCGCACTGTCGGCATTGCCGCAGTATTGGATGGCGATGTCGAGCATCGTCTGGTTTTCTATTACAACAGCCGTCTTCATAGTTCGATGTTAAGTTTTCCTTCCCTGATGGTGACAGCCGCGTTGATGCCGTCGTACTGCAAAGCCACGTTCACTCTCCTTATGACCTCCCTTTCCGACGCATTGGATTTGAGCGTCTGGCGCAGCGACGCGCCCATCGGCGGGTGCTCCTTCCATTCGCCTTTTTCGGTCTCGGCTATGAGGGCGGCGTTCTGTTCCTGCGTGTCGTCCATGAGCAACGCGCCGTGCCTCGCCTGTAAGTCGTAATCTGCATCCAAACTAATTGCTTTCATAGTCTGCAAGGGTGTTAAAGTCTTCTTTGTCGGTGGGCAACTGTGCGACGATGGTCTGCTGTAATGCCGCGCCGCCGTCTTGTGGTGTTGCCACGCCGTTTTTTATGGCGTTGATGATGCCGTCGATGCGTGCGCTCATCTTGTCTATCTGGGTCTTGAAGTCGTTGACTTCGATTTTCGGGGCGTTGATTATAACCTCGTCTATCTCAGAGAAACTGACTATGAGGACGTCGCGAAGGTCTGCCGTGGCGATGCCTGAAACATACGAGCCGACTTTGGGGATGATGGCGAAACAGTGGTTGCGCTCTGGGGTCTCCACCGCGTTGAGGCGGCAGGAGGGGAGGATTAAGTTTTCCTCTAATTTGACCGAACAGGTGAGGGCGGCCTTGTCCACTTCCGTCACCTCGCCGGTGATGAAGCCGTCGTTGCCGTGGCGGGCGACTATCTTTTCGATGAGGGTGATGAGGGTGTCTGAGGATGCCATTGTTAACCTATTTTGTATGACAATTCGTTTTCTCGGCGGAATCCTGACTGCGAGAATGTCACCTTGACGCGCTTGATCAGGTATGCGCCGTTTCGGGCAGGTCTTTCGGGGTCGATGAGTTCCAGAACGTCGCCCGGCATTGTCTGTGGCGTGCCGAATCCCGTGATTGTGCCTTCGTAGCCGTCGAATGACTTGTTTTTGAGTTCGGTCTCGATGCGGCTTTTGAGTTCGGATTCGGTCTTGACGTCGGAGCCGAAGTTCATCGTGCGTTTTTCGGCGTCGGGGTCTTTGCTGCCGACGGTTGCGGTGATTACCGTGCCGTTTTTCTGACGCGCCTTGCCGGTGATTTGCAGCTTGCGGTCGTCCTTGCTTACGAACTTGAGACCGTTGGCGGCTACGTTGGGCACAAGGCGGCGGTCGCGCAGGTCTTTGAGTAGTGTGCCGTCCCGAGTGCCGAATACGTAGGTGTGCTTTTTGAACCCTTGGAAATCGTATGGCCAGAAACACGAGATTGTCTTGGCGTCCTCGTCAAGCTTGGCGCAGAACCCGACCTCGTCTTTTATCTTCTTGACCACGGTGTAGGGCGTCACGTCCTTGATGATGTAGCCGCCCGAAAAGGTGAAGTCAACGCACTGTACGTCATAGCCGGGGAATAGGAACTGCAAAAGTTCTTTGAGCGTCACTCTCTTGAAGCTCTTGGTGATGTGGTCGGCGCGCTTGTACTTGTACCAAGCGTCGTCGCACTCCAAGACTAACGGCGTAGAGTCGCCGATGTGCGCGATGTAGCCGGTGAACTCGGTTTTCAGGTTGTCGTTGTAGCCGAGCTGTACGGTTACGCGGTCGCCGGTGGCAATCTTGTCCAAAAGGGTTTTGCTGTCGGAACGCATCCAGTTGCGTGGCAGGGTGATCTTGGCGGTGCCGCCGATGGTGTCGATGCTGTTGTTGACCTCCACCTGTGTGACGCCGTGGATTTTCACCTTGCCAATCTGTATTTCTGCTTTTGCCGTGTAATACATTTTGCTAACTTTGCGTTATACATTAAAAACCTTTTAAAACCGTTTTAATGCCATGAAGACACTGTTTTTGACCATCATTTTCGCCGCCTTGTCTTTCATCAGCGCAAGTGCGCAGAAGATTGACCTTGGAAAAGTCATCATTGACAAGGATGCTGGCACTCTTACCAAGAAGTCCACTGGTAAAACCATCAAACTGTCGGGAACATTCAAGATTGTTGACTCGTATGCCGACATTGAGGTGAAAATTGTGGACTTGTACCCTGACATTGAAGTCAAATTGGTGGATTTGTACCCTGGATTTCTCGAATTTCAAAAAGTGGATTCATATCCTGATTTTACAGTGAAAATCGTGGATTCGTACCCTGACATTGAAATCAAGATTGTAGATTTATATCCATCAATCTGCCGTCATTAGTCGCTGATTGTAAACTCAGGTGGCTGTATGCTTTTGGCTTTGAGCGTGTATTTCACCGTGTCGGGATAGTCCGCCAATACGGACAGGCTTTCGACTTTCTCAAAGTACAGCGCGTTGATCCCCAAGTCGGTCATTACCTGGCACTCCAACACGTCGAATGTGTCTGGTGTTTCAAACAACTGGCGAAACCGCTGCATTTTTGCCGTCGGATATTGGTGTTTTTCCATATCGACCAACAGTCCGTCCATCGTTATGCTCCATTGCTCCAACCCGAAATCCTCCACCACCACGTTATCACTGCCCGCGATTGCCGTGGCGGTGATTTTCTTTGCGCGGTCGAATTTGAGCATCGGGGGCGGGGCGAAAATTTTGTTGTCGGTGTCGGAGAGGATTGTGTTTCGGAACTCATAGACCTTGCCGTCCTTTGCCGATTTGAGTTTGAGGTCGGCGAAGGTGGCGTCGGCCGCATAGACCTCCACGCCGGATGGTGTGCCGTGCGGCTGTGTGCGTGTCCTGATGTTGGCGGCTACAAAGCCGAAGGCACTGCTGAATCGTCCGTATAAGTCTATTGCAAGCATTTTTTATTGTGAATTATTCTTTGTCCATCCGTTTTGCGCCCAAGAGTCCCTTGTCTGCGAGCCATTCTATCTGTCGGAATTTCTCTATCCACGTCTCGTCGTCGAGGTCTTCGGGAAACGGGATATGGAAGTAGAGGCTTATCAGGGCGTCTATCTTCCGTATCTCGTTGGCGAGCTGCTGGTGGGGGTTGTCCTCGTCTATGCCGCTGTCTATCCTCGGACAGCCCTCTACAAGTTTTTTATTGTGGCGGACCTGTAAGGCAGGATTTTGCTCAAAGCGTCAAACGCCGCCATGAAGAGTCCGTCGTCAGCCTTCACCTCGTCCTTGTGCGTGAGCACGCAGGCGTTGATGAGGATTTCCTTTGCCTTGTCGGGTGCCTTGTCCACCCATTTCTCAAACTCGCCGAGGGTCTTGCGGTCGGGCACGCGCACAATCACGTCGAGCGACTCGCTGCCCTCGTCGTTCTTGGGCAGCTGCGCCACCTTCACGTTCTTTTCGCCGTAGCGTTCCTTCCATGCCTTCACCATGTCTTCGGTGACTCCTTCGGGCAGGTTGCTGTTGATTTTTGCCATTGTCAGTCGTTTTTTCGTTGGTTATACATTGAACTTGATGTCGAGGCAGAACAATTCGATGGACGTCTCCACGTCCTTGTCGAGTTCTGAGCTCTTGCCCTGCTTTGCGAATTTCACGAGCAGGGTGTCCTTGATGATTTCGTTTTCGTCATCCACGTAGGTTACTACGATGGGGAACGGCTTGATGGCGAGCAAATCGCCGCCCGCCGCCTTCTCGATCTTTGCAAGGGACTTGGCGGTGATGGTCATCTCCGCCGTGTAAGTCTTCTTTCCCAAGCTGTAGCTTGTAGGCGACGCCGAACCGAGTGAGTAGTTGGCGGTTGGGGTCTGCGACACGGAGTACGAGAGCTTGGTGATCTCGTAGTCCATGCTGCCGAACATCGACACCTCCACGTCTGCGGATGCGTAAGACTTGCCGTTTTTGCTGATGTTTGCCATAGTCAAGTGATTGAAGTAATTGAAGTATTTCAGATATTCGTTTTGAGGTTGATTGTGCCCCTGATTTCGTCGATGCAGCCGGTGGGAACCACCACGAACGACACTTTGAGCACCCTCGGCGTGATGAGGAGATTGCTGTCGGGGTCGATGTAGGTCTTGCCGGAAGTGATTTCGCCGGCGGCTTCCATCGGAGCAAACACCTCGTTGTCGGCTATTGCCTCGAAGTTGGTGACGAGAGCCGGAGGCAGCTTGCCAGTCTTGGGATCTACGGGCTGCGAGCTCTTCACGTAGGGCAGCAACGTCGTGCGGAGGCCTCTCACGCACTTGTCGATTACACGTCCGTAGGAGATGGTGTACTCGTTGAAGTAGCCGTCCTTGTCCTGAATTGTGGGCGTACAGGTGTAGTCGTTGTTCCAGTAGAAGCCCGCCATACCGGCGTATGAGATTGCAAAGATGTAGCCTTTGGTGTCAAGCGTTTCGAGCTGCGAGTCCCACTCGGATATTTCCCTGTGGTTGCTCAGACCCGCCTCCACCCATACGCCTTTGGCTGCGTTGGTGAGGTTGCCGGTGGCTACTTCGCCGATGTTTTCGTTCACCGCCTTTGCCGCCACGGTGCCGAGCATCGTGCCTACGTCAGCCATTGTGCGCCTCTTGTCCTCAAACTGGTCGGCGTACTGGTAGTCCTGTCCGATGCATACGGAGACCTTGAACGCCTCCAAGGTCGCGCTGCCTACGGTGATGTTGCGGAGATCGTCGGCAGCCACGGCGGTTGCTGCGGCAAATCCGTTGTACTCCAATACCACCTGGCAGGGACGGAAGGTCTCGAAAGACCAGTCGTAGAACTGCTGAGCCGCCTGTACGAGCGCGGTGATGTTGATTGGGTCGGCTTCCTGCGCGGGGGTGTTGGCGACCGCGAGGCAGCGGATGTCGCCCTTCGCATCTACAATCAGTCTGCGGGCCGCGCCGCCATCCGCGAAGATGCCGTCGGTGGTGCCGGCGTAGAGCATGAGGTAGAGTGTGGCTCCGTCGCCCGCCATGCGGAAAAACTCGGAGACGTGGCGATATACGCAGAGGTTGTATTCGGCGTCGTACTGCTCGTCGATGCCGATGGCTTCGAGATCGTCGGTGCTGTTGAGCTTTACTGTCTGCAACAATCCGATGCCCGTGGTGGCGCGTCCGCTTGCCAGAAGGCCGCAAATGCCGTCGGCGTTGCCGCCGACGTTTGCGCCGAGTTTGCCACGGGTTATGTTGACTCCTTTGAGTGATGCCATAGTCAATTAGTGATTTGTTGATTTGACGATTTTGTGATTGGTTACGCGCTTGTAACCTTGAAGATGCCTGCGCCGTCGCTCCTGATGGGTGCGCCGCCGGCAAGGATCGTGGCGGAGATGAGGTCGCCGAAGTAGTCGGCGCGGTGCGGGTCTTCGATGATGCTTACGTCGCCGCGAGCCACCGACACGCAGTCTTGCTGCCATGCAAAGGCGGTCGTCTTGTTGGATGCTGCGGTGTCGATTGTGGAGCGCATGTAGAAGTCGAAGCCGAGGAACTTGCCGACAGTGCCGTTGGCGGAGTTGGCGGACGCCGAGAATGCGTACTGCTCGGCGTCGGAGAGTTCGGCGAGGAGCTCGTTGTACGCCGTGGGCGTAAGGACGATGCAGCGTCCGTTCTGCGGGATGTCCTTCTTGTCGAATGCGAGCTTGATGGCGAGCACGGCGTCCTTGCCGAATGTAGCCGCCACAGTGCGCTGAGCCGCCACGGTGCAGCCTGCCACCCATGCGGAGAGGATGTCGGTGTGAACCTTTTCGGTGAGGGCGTTCCTTACACCGGCGATTACGGATGTGCGCTTGTCGTATGAGAGCTGCACGTCCTCGATGTCGCCCACGCGCACAGGTCCGATCTCGTACTTCGACATGTCGTAGTCGAGGTCGGTGTCGGTGCGCTGCGATGCAGCGACGGGGTAAGTGGTGTTGTTGACTGTTACCGTCGGGAGTGCGCCCGCGTTGGGTACATGTACGGTCTTGCCGTCGGTGAATGCGTCGTGGTTGACGCTGCGGCTGGCGAAGGTGTCGTCAGCAAAAAGTTTCTCCACGATGGTGGGAATCCAGATTTCTTTTTGAAGTGCCATGGTTTATTTGGTGATTTGGTGATTTTATGATTTGTTGATTATGCGAGGGGGTCGCTGCCGAACTTTTCACGGTAGAGCCTTTTGAACTCCTCGGGGTTGTCGGCTTTGAGTTTTTTGAGTGCGCCGGGAACGAGGTCGAGGTCGTCCCAAGAGGGAGCGGATGCGCCTTGTGCGGCTGACTTCACCATCGACGAGAGGGTGTTGTGCTGCGCCTGTGCGGGCGCGTTGCCTTGGATGGCGGCGAAGAGTTTCGCTGTCTCCTTCGGGTATGAGATGTAGAACGAGAGAGCCTCGGTTCTTGCGTCGGCAGAGAATTTGCCGTCTGCGATGGCGGCGTCCACAAATTTCTCGGCGTCGTGGTATTCGCGCTCGGCGAGTTCGGTGCGGAGGGCGTCGATGGTGGCGGTGAGTTCCGCGATTTTGGCGTCCTTCTCGTCCATCGGGGGTGTTTCTGTTTTTGTTTCCATGTTGTAAAAGAGTTTGTTAAATTCGTTTATACTGAGTTGCTTGTTGCTGTCCTCGTCGGCATAGACCACGAGCGCGTTTTCGTCGGCGGGGATTGATACGATGGAAGCCTCCAAGAGTACGCTCTCGGTGGCTACATCTATGCCCTTGGTCTTGGTGATTTGGGTGATCATGATGCCCATGGAGCATCCGCGAATGAAGTCGGAGTCCACCTTGCGGGCAATTTCGGCGGCAAAGGGGTCGTCCATGTCGAATACGGGCTCGGCTGTCAGCTGATTGCCGTCCGCCTTGATGTTTTCCCACCGTCCGATTACGTTCTGGGGGTCGTGGTTGTAGAGCATCACGGGGTTTTTCTTGAACCGCGTGAGGTTGATGCCCGACACGTCGGTCTTGAAGCCGTAACTGTTGACCGTGTTGCTGTCACAGAGGATTACTTTCATTTGTCAATTTGTTGATTTATTGATTTGGAGATTGGTTGATTCCTCGTTCCTCTCTCCTCTTTTCTTTTCCTTAAAAAAAATACGGCGCGGCTCCCAGTCTTTTGCGCTCCGTGTCTCCGAGGGCGTTACGTCCAAGCCGCACCGTAGCCAGGCTTTTGTTTTGAACGCGGTGCAAACTTACAACGGCCGCGCACGAAAACAATGCGACTGTCCAACCTCTGGATGTTTCAGTACAACCCTTGGCCAGTTCCTTTTTTGGCGGACAGTTCTATTATTATTTTGCGCAAAATATCAATATATCATGACCACAATAGAACGTGAACAAAAACAATCCCTTGCCAAGATCCTATTCTTGCAGGGGCTGACGTGCAAGGACATTAGCGACAAGATTGGCGTGTCGGCAAACACCATAAGCAAATGGAGCGTGGCCGGAGCTTGGAGCGAGGAACGCGCCGCAAGAACCATCACCCGACCGCAGCTTGTAATGAAGATGCTGCTCGAACTCGACAAGAAAGTCACCAACGGCGACTGGAAGCCGCAGGACGTGGCGATGGTGGCGGCGGCAATCTCAAAGCTCGACAAACAGACCAACGTGGTGACGGTGATAGAAGTATTCACCAAATATCAGGAATGGCTCGCCAAACGCGCCGAAATAGACCCAAACCTCGACGCCGACTTCATCAAAAAGACTTTCCACTATCAGGACAAGTTCATCAACGAACAAATGAGCGTAACGGCAATCAACTAACAATGCATAATTCATAATCGGGCATCCGCCGGATGGCAATTATGAATTATGCATTATGAATTATGCATTAAAAAACTATGGAAAACCCAAAGGCTGCGATAAAACGGTGGAAGATATTGGGCGACAATATCAACGCGATGTCAACGGTGAACACCGCCGAGGGCGTCGCGGAAAAGATTGCGCGTGTCAACAAGGCGAAGGCTGACTTCGCGTACTTCGTGTCGTACTATTTCCCGCACTACTGCACCGACAATGAGAGCGGCGCGGTGATTCCACCGGCGAAGTTCCACATACAGGCGGCGCAGAAGGTGCTGGACACCGCAGATTTCCGCGCCGTGTTCCAATGGCCTCGCGGACACGCCAAATCAACATACATGGACATCATAATCCCGATGTGGCTGATGATCCAGGACAGACGGCAGCTCAACGTGATGGTCTTGGTGGGTAAGTCGGAGGACAACGCCTGCACGCTCCTTGGCGACTTGCAGGCCGAATTGCAGTACAACAACCGCTACATCCACGACTTCGGCTCCAAGTACAACGCGGGCGACTGGCAGGACGGCCATTTTGTGACGTCCGACGGCTTTGCGTTCTTTGCGCTCGGTCGCGGACAGAGCCCCCGGGGCTTGCGTTACCGCTCCAACCGCCCCGACTACATCGTCATAGACGACCTTGACGACGACGAGCTGTGCCGCAACGAAAAGCGGGTCACTGACCTTACCAACTGGGTGAAGGAGGCTTTGTTCGGATGTTTCGGCGCAAAGGGCGGACGGTTCATAATGGTGGGCAACCTGATTGCCAAAAACTCAGTGCTGCAAAACATGATGGATTCCAAGGGCGTACACGTAAGCAAGATAAACATAGTGGACGGCAAAGGCAACCCCGCGTGGCCGCAGCTGTGGAGCCCGGCAAAGATTGAGGAACGCCAACAGTTCATGGGTTATCGTAGTTTCCAAAAGGAATATATGAACAACCCGATTTTGGAGGGCACGGTGTTCAAGAAGGACGACATCAGGTTTGGGCAGACGCTGAGGCTCGCGAAGTACAAGGCGTTGGTGTGCTACACTGACCCAAGCTTCAAGAGTAGCGCAACCGCCGACTACAAGGCGACGGCACTTGTGGGCATCACCGACAGTGGCGAATACCACATATTAAAGGTGTACGCCGCACAAACCACCGTCACCGAAATGGTGAGGTGGCATTACGACATATACAAGATGGTGCGCGGACTGCCTAACGTGCGGTTTATGATGGAAGCAAACTTCATGCAGGATCTTCTGTTGGACGAGTTCAAAAAAGAGGGTGCTGCGCTCGGGTTGCAGATTCCCATCATAGGCGACAAGAGGCAGAAGGGCGACAAGTTTGCGCGAATAGAGGCGATGCAGCCGCTATGGGAGCGCGGTCTGGTGTTGATCTCCGAAAAGATAAAGGACGATCCCGGCGTTGCGGTGCTCATAGACCAGCTGCTGAGTTTCCAAAAAGGCAGCCGCGCACACGACGACGCGCCCGACGCCGTGGAGTCAGCCATCTGGCAGCTCAACAAGATGCACAGGATTAATTCATTCCCGGTTCTAATGCGCTCACGCAAGGAACAACGGAAACACTGGTATTAAAAATTTATTGACATTATGGCTTTTATAGTAGATACAGACTTCGAGGTGCAGGTGAGGCAGGAGATTCTGTCGTTGCTTGACGGCTCGGACGAGAAGACCGCCGTGGCGTTGGCGAGCCGTATGGCGACCGACCAGATACGGCAGTACATCGGCGGCAAATACGACTGCGACACAATCTTTGCGGCCGAAGGCGACGCCCGCGACCATTTCATCGTGATGATAACGATTGACATCCTGCTGTACCACCTTTGGGCGAAACGTGCACCGCGTAAGATTCCCGAATACAGGGCGACGCGATACCAAGACGCGCTCGACTGGCTCAAAGCCGTCGGCAGCGGCGAGATGCAGAGCGCATTGCCGCAGCTGCCACCCGACGAATACAGCGGACTTATCAGCATAAAATCCAAGTACGAACCAAACAACCACAAGTACTAATGACACACAGCATTTTTTCCTCAATAGTTTCGGGTTTCAAAGACCGCACACGCGCCGACATCCAAAAGTGGCGCAGCGCGTTGAACGTGGCGCAGAACCCTGTGTCACCGCGCTCGTACCCGTTGCAGGATTTGTACGACAATCTGGAAAGCGACGGACACTACCTCGCGCAGAAGGAACTCAGGAAGACCGCGACGTCGGGCTACGGATTCTCCGTCATCGACATCAAGACCGGTGAAGTCAACCAGGAGAAGACCGACTTCTTTTGCGGCGAGTGGTTTTTCAATTTCCTCGACTACGCGCTCGACAGCATCTTCAAGGGCTTTACGCTCATAGAACTCACCGACCCAAAGACGCTCACCTTTGAACTCATACCGCGCCGCAACGTCATCGGCTCGCTTGGCATCGTGCAGCGCGACGTGGGCGACTGCACAGGCATCGACTTCAACGCAGAGGAGTTCCGCGACACCCTGATAAAGGTGGGCAAACCCACCGACCTCGGACTGATGGCGGACATCTGCGGGCAGCTGATATGGAAAAGGAACGCCCAACAGTCGTGGGCAGAGTTCACCGAAAGGTTCGGGATGCCGCTCATCACGGCGACCACCTCGCAGACATCGCCCGCCGACATACGCCAATTGGACGCTATGCTCGCCGAGCTTGGCGAATCTGCCCGCGCCGTACTGCCCGAAGGCACCACCATCGGCGTGACTCCATTCGCCGGCAGCGACGCTTTCAAGGTCTATGACCAACAGATCGAGCGCATCAACGCCGAAATCTCAAAGCCAATCACCGGCGGCACGATGGTCACGGACGATGGCTCGTCGCGCTCCCAATCCGAAGTGCACGAGCGCAACCTCGACGACAAACTCTCCGAGGCTGACAGGCGGATGATTATGTTCGTGGTCAACGGTCAGTTGATACCGATGTTAAACCGCTTTAAACACCCCTTTAACGCGGAGACCGACCGTTTTCAATTCAACCAGACCTTTGAACTCGACCTCGCACAGCACTGGAACATCGTCAACCAAATGATAGCCCAAGGCTACGAGGTGGACGAGAAATGGCTTGCGCAGACTTTCAATGTACCCATCACAGGACGGCGTGAACCTGTTGGAGTGCAGCCATCCCTGGCTGCCGATATGTCCCTCTACCGAAATTTTCGTTAGGCAACCCCGCGAAGAGCGACGCCGAGTTGCCCGAACTATACAGGCTCACAGATTGGAGTGCGGACGGCTCGTCCGCCATCACAACCCTCGCCTACACCGACGAACTCTCGGAACTTGTCAACACCATCGCGCAGCGCATCTACGACGGCGAAAAGATAACCTACGACCCCGACCTACTCCAAGCCACCGTAAAACCGTACTTAGACGGCATCACCAAGGGCTACGGCAAGTCATTGGCGGACGTTGATTGGAACACGCCCGACGCAAAGACGCTCCAAAAGTTGACTGAAAACGTCTTCCAATTTTCAGCGTCCAAGGACTTCCACATCCTCTCCGATATGACCGCCGCCCTCAAAGGTTCTGACGGCAAGATGCGCTCGTTTGACGAGTTCCAAGCCGAGGTGGACAAGATGAACGTCAAGTACAACCAAAACTGGCTGCGCACGGAGTACAACCAAGCCGTGGCGTCGAGCCAATGTGCAGCGCGTTGGACCGACTTCGAGAAACACTCCAAGTCGATGCCGTTCCTGCAATACCAAGCGGTGATGGACGGCAACACCCGCGCAGAACACGCCGCCTTGCACGGCGTAATCAAGCGCGTTGACTCCGACTTTTGGGACAAATATTATCCGCCAAACGGATGGGGATGCCGCTGCGAGGTAATCCAACTCCCCGGCAAAAACCACAAGGAAACGCCCGCCAAAGATATGAAGTTCTGCAAGGTGGACGATATGTGGAAGGTCAACGTCGGCAAAAAAGGTGTGGTATTTCCCAAAGGGCATCCGTATTTTATGGGGCAATGTCAGAGGTGCAAAGGCGTAAGTCTGAAACTATACCAAAAAGGCAATCCACAGTGCGAGGCGTGTTTGAAGGCATTAGAAAAAGGACAGGAATATGTTTCAAATTGCACGGAAAACAAACAACGATGCAAAAGAGATAAGTTCAAAATAGACAATGCCGATATGAAAGAATGGGTTACTCGTGAGGAAAAAGGCGTTGGCACCTATTCTGTTTCAAAGGACAACGACCGTCTTTCCATCAATAGTGAATGTGACAAAAACGAACTTGCAGCAAATGCACGAGCCGCAAAAGCCATTTTAAACGCATTTCCGAAAGCCGAAATACAGATACGCCCAAACATACTAAAAGATAAATTAAGAAATCCCGAATACTGGATTAACGGAGTGTTGGCAGACCGCAAAGGTATAACCAACGAAAAGGGTGTTGCCGCAGGATTCAATAAGGCAATCAAACAAGGTAGTAGCATTGTCGTTATTGACTGTGATGACAATGATGATTTCCGAAAAAATGTAAACATCGAAAGACTTGGCAACAAAATACAAGGTAGGTGGGAAGATTTTGAGGAGGGTATAATATCAGAATGCTATGTCATTCATAATGACAAGGTGGCAAGGATAACCAAGACTCAGGTATTTAATGACGAACGGAAAAGTAAAAGGGCTATTTTGGGATTGCTAACCCAAGCGGGGTTATAAAAAAAATGAGGAGACGGTCGCAACGGTCTCCTCTAATGGGCATTACACCCGAGTCCCCGGCTAAACTTGAAGTTATCGCGCCGCCTTCGGCTATGCTTGAAGCATTTAAGCACTGCAAATGTACAAACAATTTTTGAACCAACAAATAAAAATTGAAAAAAAATGGGATCATCACCTTTTGACCGTCATTAAACCGTAGAGACGCGATTAATCGCGTCTCTACATAAAAAACCAACGCAAAAATGG
>Ga0310690_10005275_pt1 | contig 17659 bp, 27 predicted proteins | sample AusTroGonzalo_MG_2_FD_207661 | JGI IMG/M metagenome (GOLD analysis project Ga0310690, IMG submission 207661) | Bovine rumen microbial communities from tropical cattle in Woodstock, Queensland, Australia - Gonzalo_04 (v2) (version 2) | ecosystem: Host-associated > Mammals > Digestive system >...
ATTTACCTTTATGCAGATACATACACCCAATTCTCTTTACACGCCCAAAGTTTGAAACTTTATATAGACCGATATATCCTGGAACATCTTTCCATTTTTCACCTTCAAAATCTTCCAATGAAAACCATCGCCGAGAATTGATATCGTAATTTTCTATTTTATTCATAACTTTCCTTTTAAATCATAATTTAAAAAGTGCCCCGCCGCTGCAGGGCTAATAACAAAAAATCAATTGCTTATGCAAAGACACGCATTCACTGCGTAGAAACGAAAAAAATTTAATTATAACATTACTATGAGCTCGTCTCACGACGATTAGCGATGTGAGGCTCAACCAAGAACCTCACACCCGAATGTCCTGACCACCAAGTCAACTGCCTTTCAGAACGGTAGCCCGCCCTGCTGCGGCTGGCCTTGTTGAGCCTGAGCCTGTGGCTGTTGTGGTGGGAACGGTGCTGCACCAGGAGCTGGCTGAGGAGCGGGCTGCTGATACTGAGGCTGGGCCTGCTGAGGCATCTGCTGCACAGGCTGCTGATACTGAGGCTGGGCCTGCTGAGGCATCTGCTGCACAGGCTGCTGATACTGAGGCTGATAAACTGCCTGCTGCTGAACCTGACGCTCAACCTTCCAGCAGTCAATGGAGTTGAAATACCCCTTCTGACCCTGTTTGGCATCTATATTCAAATGGGCCGTTAATGTCTCTCCCATCTGGATATTCATCTGCTTAATCTTGTCTTCACCGAAGACACGGAAACAAACACTCTTAGGGTACTGACCTGGCTCATGGCACAACACGTACTCTTGGGAAACCCAAGGCTGACCCGTTCTCTGACTGACTCCCTGCTGTGCAGGAAGGATTGCGGTAATCTGGCCGCTTAATACAATTTCACTCATAATTTTTTAAAAATATTTAATCTGTTCGATAAATTCATTATTGTTTATATTCGGAAGATAGTCGCGTAGAATCACATTCAACACACCGTTGTAAACCTTCTCGAAGTCGGTCTCGTTCATCTTGTCGAACGCTGTGCTTTTAGGCCTGTATATAACTCTGCCACTTGTAGGATCATATACCATATCACAAAAACCAGCCTTAATCTCGATCATGTATCGGAAGTTATCTATGTTCCCGAATTTCTCTTGATAGGCTTCTGGAAGATACTCCCAAGCGACTCTGACCATAGCATGGAACTTGCGGTTAAAGAGCGGATTCCTGACCTCTTTGAGTGTCAGTTCATAAGTTTTCCCAATCTTTAGCTTACGCTTGATTTCAAAGTCATTATCCGTCTCGGGAACAAATCCCGTCGGGGTGTTCACTAAACGAATCTTCATTGTTTTTAAGTTTTTTGAAACTAAACCCCAAATCTTCCATTATTACATGAGATAAACTTTGTGGAGTTCCAGTTTTTTCAAACACATAATCTTTCAACGAGTCTTTAGCACCATCAAGTGCAAGATACAAGTCATTTGATTTACAACCACCAATTGGTTTCTCATCTTTTGTATTCACAATCTTTACAAAGTATGGGAGTGCCTCATTTGGATTGTAAGTTATCTCAACTTTAAAATCGGCAAAATCTGTGTAATAATCTAATATGCATAGTAATTTCAAACTAATATTACTAAGTTCTTCATCTGAATATTCCATACTCTATCGTTTGTAATAAGGTTTAGTCGCTTCATAATCCCTATTTATTATAGAAGGCTTCTTTCTTCCGAACTTGTATTGCCAACAATAACCTCCAGCAGTATGACGTTTTCCCTGACAGCATTTCATAATGTTTTGCTGCATAGCCCCAGTCTGTCTTTGAGCTTCCCACATAGATGGAAATTCTGCAATGACACGTCCATTTTTTAAGCAAACAACTGGCGCAGAGAGATTCACATTGTTAATGTGAGTTTCACTATTATGCCGTCTTGCGTTACCATAATTGCAGTTGTACTTTCTGGTACACCATTCTAAATTATCGAACCTGTTGTTGGCTGGGTTTTCATCTATATGATTTATTATAGGAAAACCATTAGGATTCGGTATAAACGCAGATGCAACAAGACGGTGAACTAAATAGCACCTCCTTTTACCATCTTTCGATAAAGACACTGTAAGATGTCCTGTATTGTTACTTCTCAAAATAGGAAATGAATGTTCTTTTAGAGAATAGACATTGTCGTTCCAACGATATTTGCGACCAATTGACTTAACAATACCAGTATTTGATATTTCGTATAAGCCTTCATAGCCTTCAATTGCTTTCCAAATCTCTTCCATAGGTTACTTGTATGTGATTCTGACTGACGCTTTTACTTCTCCTTTCTTTACATATTGTTTATACAAATCAGGATGCTCTGCTGCAAACGTTTTAGCATCAAACGTCTCTCTTGGTTTTGGAGTAACTGTTGTCATCTTTAACACAGGAGTAGTGAACGATTTAATGTTACGTTCCAACATGAGTTGGCAAAGACCATCTTTTATCCGTTTTAATTCCTCAGTCTTTGTCTTTACTAATTCCTCCAACTCATAGAGATATGTTTGAACATCATAGACTTTTTGAGGCAAATCTCCGTATGTCGTAGTTACATCAAAAGACTGATCGTTAATATCAGCTTCAATGAGATTATCGAGCATTTCATCAGCCCAAACAGGCAACTGAGTAAACTCGGACTTTTCATCGCGTAACCACATAAGAAAACAGCCAGAAACCTTTAAGTCTGGATTCTGCATTTCAAAGAATCTCTTACAAATGCTTAGTTGCAACGCGACATTCTCGTAATGTTTACTACTCGTCCTTTTAAAATCAACGAGGATGATACCTCCGTCAGGTCGCATCATCACCTTATCGACAGCAGTTGCGTAATGCTTCTCGTCAGATACGACATACTCCGTAGCGACAACGCTCAGTTTGTTCTCCTGCTTGATACGGATATAACTCTGAAGCTCTGGAAGGTCGCTGACAATGCCAAGCTCGTCATGCAACTCTATCGTCTCATGGACGTTACTACCTTTGGCCGCTGCGTTTGCAAGCACCTCCTGCCATTCCTCTTCGGTATATCTTTCAGGTCTCTTGTAAGTATCTGGAAAGGCTCGTCGTATCAGTGTGGACGTTATTCCCTGCAGTTCCTTCTTGCCTAACCAATAGGTATGGTCTTCACTCCTGAAAGTCACAGGAGACTGATTCAATACTGGTATCTCCATATTATCAAGATTTTCCGTTCTTCTTCAACTGATCCTTCCTTGCTGTCAGCGCACCCGTGAAGTTGGCGTCCCTCTGCCACTGAGGATACTTGTAGTAGATAGAGCCAAGTTCCTGCTCCGTCTTCGCCGCCGCTATCTCTGCCATCACCTGGTCTGCCGTGACTTGTGGCTGAGGTGCAGGCTGCTGCGTGTATTCCTTATTAACGTTCAGAGCATCGGCATCCTTGGTGTCGTCAATACAGAACAGACCATTCAGCGCATACTTCCTTGCGTAAGAGGATGCAGCACCAGTCACTTGCGACTCGTCCATACCCTTCTTTGAAAGGGTTTCACGAGCGTAGGCTGTATTCTTGAACTCCTCTCCAGAAGGCGTCTTCAAGGTAGCCGTAGACTTCACGTAAATTCGGTCTGCAACTTGAACGATGTCATCACTGATGACCAGAGTACAGTTCGTTTCCTTCAGCAGAGGCTTGACCGCCTCCATGATGTCTTCGCAACTGCGGTAGTTGTAACCGCCAAAAGTGTTGCGCTGGTTCTTAGGAGCCTTCAACGTGGATTGGATATACACCAATTCGTTAAGTTCCAGCTTCTTTGTTTCCTTTTTTTCTGCCATAATTAATTATTTATAAGTCCAAAAATAACCTCCACAAGTATGTCTCTCTCCGTTACAACATTTCCAAATATTTGATTGAAAAACATTGTTGTCTCGTGCAGCTTCTTGCATTGAAGGATATGTTTTCTTTTTGCCGTTTGAAGAAATCCTCACTACAGGAAATGATAAATCTTTTCTATTTAAAAGAGCCTTACTCATCCTCTCTTTTATAGTGCCATAACTATTGTTATAAGCAGGTGTACACCATTCTATATTTTCCACGTTGTTATGATAAGGTATTTCATCTTTGTGGTTGATAAACGGCAAATTGTCAGGATTGGGAATAAAAGCAATTGCGACAAGTCTATGAACCATCCAACTCTTGCCTCTACCATTTTTATACAACCACACAGACAGATGTCCAGAGCGTCTTTTATACTTACGAGGATAATATGGTGTTGCTCGTTTTGTTAATATTCCGTTTCTAAGTATGCGATACCAAGACCTTACATTACCGATATTAGATACTTCATATAACCCTTCATACCCAACAACTGGCAACCATACTTCTTCTTTCTTTGCCATATCACTTATTTTTTATAGTTGAAAAACCGTATGAATTCAAAGTCTCACACCAATTAAGCCTACCCTCCGACACAAGCCTGTTAAGTTCATCCCTAACCTCCGACTTCACCTTTACCATAATCTCTGGAAGAAGGGCATGTGTCGGGAAGACATTCTTCGATTCCTTGTCAGCCTCAATGGAGGCCACTATCTCTAACACATCAATCATCGAAAAGTCCTGGTTCGTTACTCTTCTTTACTTGTATGCCCTCAATCTCCAGAATAGTGAATTCTATCCTTGGGCGTACAGGGTCAACAAATTTTTCCGCAACAATCTTCACACACCATCTATCATTGTCAATAGCTTTACATGACTGCAAACAGTCAAGTGTTCCTTTGAGGATATTATCAAGATCCTGACGCTGATTGGGCAGATATACATCGAGATACAACTCGAAGTAGTTCTTAATCTTCTTGTTTCGGTACGCCCCGCACTGCAAGAAGAAATCCCTTTCGTACTTCTTCATCGCTTCCGTCTTAGCCAATGACCCATGTCCCTTTATCGTTATGATTCTGTACATGTTTGACTTGGATGGAGGAACACCATATATCACTTGTTCGTGCTTCATATATTCGTCTTTATACTGCCAAGCATCTGTCTCATGACTCCAAACTTGGCTCTCAGATCATTGTCTTTAGCCTGTTGGTCTAAATCCACTGGCTGGACATTATTCATAATCAAGTTCGCTATACGGATAGCTTTCTTAATATCATCCACAAATGAGTCGTAGCCGTATTGAGTCTGATCTTTGGGAGGAAGTATAATATAACCCTCTCCACGCTGATTCTTAATGAACATCTTATAATATTTCAGTAAGTCCCAACGTAGCTTATCCACAAGACTCATGTAGGCGAATTGCTGAATCTCTATGGCTTTCAGGAAATCGCTTACCGTTTCAAACTCATTAAGCAGCAAGGCTTTCATCCCGAATTTCTCTTTCAGCCATTCATGCTTAATCAGGCTACCGTCACTATAGTTTTCTGCCACCATACCTAAAAGGCTCATCCATCCGTCAGATCCTACTTCAATAATTCCATTTTCGTTCATAATTCTTATTATTTAAATGTTATTAATAAAACTGTACATCACCTTACTCTTCATCACTGCTGTTCACAGGACTCAACTTGCTGCGCCCCAAGAATCGAACTTGGACTAACCATTGGCGCAGGGTCTTCACTTTACTTTACTACACAACTCTAAACAATACCTAACAGCACAAGACATTTCTGTTCCAAACACAACTGCATCAATGTTCCTGCCAAAGAATCTAATCTAAGGCAAGATTCTTTACTTCACATTTCAGCACAAAACTTCGCCTTCCATTACAAGACAAGTCTTTACTAAAAAATCTGCACAAAACCTAACCCAACTTTACATGACCAATCAACACTTCACATCACTTGACCCAACTTGACGAATAATTATTGTTGCCGCCGATGACTCGAACATCGGAGTGTGCCGCTCGGCATCTGCACTTTACTATTCTGAACTTAACTTCTCTGTACCGTACTAAACAGCACTAATCGACACCACACATCACTAAACAATAATTTGTAGCGGCCAGAGGCTCGAACTCTGGTGCTTGCCAATCCGCATCTGAACCGGACCTAACTGTACTTGAATAAACAGAACACCACTCAACTATACAAAACCGTTCTTCACAAAAATGCTCCCACCTTCGGAGTCGAACCAAAGTACGTCCAACGTGGGAGATTCTTTACATGACTAAACATAACCACACTTCTCGACTCATAACAAGACCTCACTAAACTCAACTCAAATTTACATAACTAGACTCGACTTCACTCATCCCTACTCCACACATCTTCACTATACATCACTATACTTCTCATGACTTTTCCTCAGAGAATTTTGCTCCCCGCATGAGAATCGAACTCACATTAACCGTTCGGGGAGAATCTCTACTAAACTTTTCTTGACTCCACTTTGCCACACTCAACACCGCAAAACCAAACCTTTCTATACTCCACTTTAAGTTTCAACAGCACCCGCCAGCGGAATCGAACCACTGCAAGGACTGCCGTCGCGGGTGGGGCATGGGCCCAATCAAATAGCCTGTACTAAACTTAACTGTACTTCAACTATTTTATTTCCTTTACGGAGAAACGTCCAAATTTCTTCCGATATGTACCAACGCCATAACGAACACCTGCTATTTCGAAGAAACGCAACAAATCGGCTTTGTCAATTTGGCTCTCATCCCAATAGCACTCTACTGACGTACTCCACTCATTGAAGATAGCACGGCATACAGGTACGCTTGAACGACCTCCGATAACTCCGACTCTTATGTCAACATGAGTACCATCCTTGTATAACTCAGAAGGTGTCAAACTTTTCTCTGGGAAATCAAGGATGCAGTCTTCAAAAATCTGAAAACTCTGCTCGAACTTCTTACCAAGTTTCTGCTCCTTTGCAGCCGTACATACAGACTTCCAGAAATGGTCAAGAGGAATGATGTAAGTGTCACCCTTCATGTAAAGTGAACTCTCGAACTGGAGGCGGTAGATCTCGTTCATATCATCCTCTGTCTTTTTCTTCTTGGCCGTAAGAGGCTTCAACATCTTTGTGTACTTGTTGAATGGATTGACGACTTGGTTGTTGTTCAACATGAGAGGCTGAGTGCCCTCAATCTTTAATCTAATCTTTTGCATAACTAAAGAAAATTTAAATGAAACTTATATTAACTAACACTATTTGATTCCTATTTTTCAATGATTTCTTTCATCAATTCACATACCTGATCCATTTTCTCACGCTTACCACGACACCACGCCTCTGTGCATAGCATCCAACCAGCCTTGAAAGCATCTTCTGGTGTTGCGTCAGGGTTCTCCTGAAGCCACAATTTCATTTTCTCATTCATAATTGTTATCTTTATAGCGCCTGAAAGCGGTATCGCTCCGCAGTCAGGCTATATGTCTTCACTCCTTCTCATGGTGCTAAGTTATCCGAAGCCACTCGGACTTTCATCGGCCAGCCGCACTATTGCCACTTTGCCCAATGTCTCTGGAGCTGATTCTCTGTTCAATCCTATATCGTCCCCAGCAGGTCTTACTGGTTCCGATATAAACCTGCCAAACGTAGTTCAGAGTGAGTCACGGATTGTTAGTCTCTTCACTCCTATCACCGCTTCGGGCAGGGTAATTTTTCTTGTCCACAATGTCAATGAACGCTTCCACCATGAGGATGGAACCTGCGGGACTCCACGCCGACCTTCCGCGCTTCTGTCCCTATATCGGCCTACATCACCTTACGGGCTGCAGACTGTATTTCGATCTCTTCGGCTACTGACGGCTTACGCTTCACCCAACGTGTCAGGGCGCGGTCTGTGAACACCAGACGCTTACCAACCTTCGAATGCGGAATCTGTCCGATTTTTTGGTATAGCGTGTTGACTGGTATTCCCGTGAACTCGGATGCCTCCTCGATACCCATCATCTTCGGTGGGAACATGAGGTCAAGCAGCTCGTCATCCTCCTTCATCGACTTGACGAGATTATCCGCAACCATTTTGGACAGCTTCTTTAGTTCGTATTCCGTCATGGTCTTATCAGAAAGGAATAATGAAATTACCGTTAATGACAGACTCGGTTGCCTCATCTAATCCGTCCAATGAAGAAAGGTGTAATCTGATGTTTTCAGATACCTCATCACTAAACATGTCCGCAATCTCATTAATATCAAGCTCATTAAGTTTTCTGAAACGATATATTGAATCGAGTTCTTTCAGACACCCATCGTCATATATGCAGTATGAAACTACGGAAGGAAAAAGAATAGAAGCCAGATTCAATGCTACCATATAATCCTTATCACGGCAAAATATACTAAACCCGCTATATTCTTCATTAACAAGACCTTCCTGTCTCATCTCCCTTACTCTTTTCGCCAGTTGTTCAAGTAATGCATTGAAAACGACTTTCCCAAAACAAGCAAAACCTACTATGCTTTTTGAAATTTCCTCAAACTCATCGTGATTACCGATGTTTACACACCCGTAAGACTCCCCCCTAAGAAGCGAAACAATCTCTTCATACTTACTTTCCATATCTATTCTATGACTTTAAATTCTTCACCATATTTGAAATAATAATGTACAGATACTCTCCGCAGCCAGTTCTGATTGCGACGTCAAGCCAGCTCTTATCTGTTGGCAACTTGTTACATGCCTTTACTCTTCGATGATAACGCATCTCAAGCGTCTCGTACATTGTATCCCAGACCTCTTTGTAATCCATACCCGTAGCTTTAACGTATGTATTGACAAGAGTCCGAATCCGCGAGCTCTCTGATTCTTCTGGGAGTTCCTTGTTGGAAACTTCTGCGGCGTGGATTAGTCTTGTATTCTCCTCTCGTTCACGCCTCAGTTCATCAAGTTCACTTTCTATCTTACCAATTCTTTTGTCTTGTTCAAGATTAATTTGAGCCTGCAGCGCAAACATCTCAACTGCTGACATCTGCCTTTGTACCACTTGAACTTTACCTGTAGCCACCTGATTAAAGACTTCGCGGTAAACATTGAAAACCGAACGAACTTTACGAGCAATGAAATACTCCATGCAAGATGTCGTCAATTTGTAAACATCAGGTTTACTACCATTAAATGTTCCGTTTTTCACCCGTTCGCCATTTTGGGCGAATCGGATAAAGTCTTCATTCTCAAAGAATTTTTGCTTCAATGCTCTAACGGCTTTATCTTTAGAAGAATAAACGACTGGCCAAACATCCTCCAAATCCACAGGATATTTCTCATTTGACTCATACAACTTCAACACATACTCAAAGTAAGCACGAATCTGCTCCTCTGTACTGTCTTTACTCAGCACAATGCGAGACTCTCCAAAGTTAATCAAGTTCTTCTCCATTCCAATCTCCAGTTTTTAGTTCTTCACCAACTTAATAGTGATAGTATTCTCTGTTTTGTTGATTGTTGACTCAAAATCAGGCTTTGGACCATTCTCGTCTACTCTCCAAGTATCCTTAGTGTAAGTTACCAAACTCATGGCTGTTCTACAAGCCTGATAATCTGGAAGCTTAACCTCTAAAACACCAAGAGCGAAATTCTTAATGTCTTGCGTTGAAACTTTGTCTGTCTGCATAATCCACTTTAATTTGTTAAATTAGTCTATTTTTACTATATTTTATTTTAAAAGTTTGGAACTCTCGCGTTTTTACCGTATATTTGCATCGCCAAATGATAATCACGGTTTGTCTGATTCTTCAGATTTTCCGCGAGAGTCCATTCTTTGTTTGTCTAACTGCTTGCAAAGATAGACTATTTTAGTTTATTGGCAAAATATTTTAGTTTATATTCACGCTTTTTAAAACTATTTTAGCTTATGGATAAACTTGAAAGACTAAACAAAGCCTACAATTTTCTGAAAATGGAAAATGTCATAAGACGGCAAGAAGATGTTGCTCAAGCGATGAAAGCCACTCAATCAAACGTTTCAGGGGCACTTCGTGGGCGCGAAGGAACTTTCACAGACTCGTTCCTGATAAGATTTTGCGATGCATTCAAGCAGATTTCAATTGATTGGTTACTTTATGAAAAAGGTCCGATGTTGACGGTTCAAGCGGAATTCAAAGACGAAAACATCCCACAAGTTCTTTTGTCAGAAGAAGACAAGGATGTTATTGAAGAACAGAAGAACATGACAGCAAGAATCATGGAGCTTGTCAATCACTTCGGTCATACGCCGAAGACTTTTGCGCTGAAGGCAGACATCGAACTGTCCCTTTTCCAGAAGAAACTGAAAGGACAGGCCGTATGGTCAGTTGCCGATGTCCACAAGATTTGCGACACATTTAAGATAAGAAAAGGCTGGCTTGTCGACGGTATAGGCCAGCAAGGACGTGTCCCCGAAGAGTTCTTGGAAATGATTCCGGCACGTCGCACTTACATCCCACAAGAGCAAGGTATTCCTCTAATACCTGTAAGTGCAATGGCCGGGGCATTAGGCGGAGACAGTACCACGATAAATGAATGGGACATAGAAGAACGCTATGTCATACCTTCTTTCAAGAAAAGCGATTTCTGCATCCGCATAGACGGTGACAGCATGCAGCCGAGATACTGCCGAGGTGATATCGTCGCGTGTACGCGCGTACCTCTTTCAGATATATGGTTTCAGTGGGGGAAGATCTACGTTATCGACACAAGACAGGGAGTGCTCGTCAAGCATGTGGAGAAAGGTTCTGACGAAAACCATATCACGCTTGTCAGCGACAACCCTGAATACAAGCCGTTCGAGATACCAACATCTGAGCTGTTCGGCGTAGCCATCGTCAACGGCCTGATACGCGTTGAGTGAATACCAGTATTCTACCAAGCAAAAATATCAAATTCGTAAGTAAAAGATTATCAATAGTTTAACAAAAATGCACCGAGTCCCAACCGAATCACTGAACGGGACCCCACAAGAGTCCCGCTTCTTGTTGAAAGCCAGTCAGTTACGAGTTTTTAACGCAAAATACGAAAGGTTTTCGGTAGAACAAAACTTGTGGTTATTTATGGTAATTTGTGGTTATTTTTCAAGTGTCTGTACCGCATTTCTCCCATGTTCTACCGTTCTACCAGAATCATTCGTTTTTGATGAAAAGATTCGTTTCTACACAGGGCCAGAACCTTGGGCCTACAACAGTGAATCAGTCTCGATGCGGTAAAAAAAGCTTTAGCATTATGAAGTACCCGACAACAAGGTTCGTGTTCGACCGAAAGAACACAGCGACAAGGAACAAGACGGCTCTCGTACAGGTGGAAATCCTTTATGAGAGGAAGAAGAAGTATGTCAGCACTGGCGTTAAGATCTACAAAGACCAGTGGAACGACAAGGCGCACGTAGTCAACTGCGACGACTGCAAGCATCTCAACTCCCGCATCATGGCTGCAAAGGGGAACATCGACGGGTATATCAATTCGCTGATGGATTCAGGCAGGGCATTTGACTGGGATGCCTTTGAGAGGTTCCTGCTTACTGAGAAGGAAAAGGCTGAGACGTTTGTCGGATTCGTAAGCAAGCGCATCGAGGAACGTAACGACATCAGGGAGTCTACAAGAAGGGCGCACAGGAAACTCATAGCCTCGCTTGAGGAGTTCGGCAGGATGATAACCTTCGACGAACTGACACGGCCAAACATCTCCGATTACTACGACTGGCTCCTGGGACGTAAGATACCAAAGATAGGAACAGACGGAAAGACCGTGATGACAAACATCTCCATGGCAACGGCATGGGGTTATATGAAGCTGCTGCGCACCTATATCCATGACGCGATGGTTCATGACCTTATAGACAAAGATCCTTCCACGGGCGTAAAGGTCAAACGCTGCGAAAGTGCAAACGTCAAATGGCTCACCGAGGAGGAACTGAGGAAGATAGAGGAAGCGGAAATGCCTAACGGCTCCCTCGCGCGCGTGCGCGACATCTTTATATTCATGTGCTACTCAGGTCTCGCCTACTCCGACGCAATGGACTTCCAGAAAGGGAAGATAGAGGAAGAGGAAGGCATGAGGTTCATCAGGGGGAAAAGGATAAAGACAGGTGAGGAATACATAGTCCTGATGCTGCCGCAAGTGGAGGCAATCCTTGAAAAATACGACTACCGTCTTCCCCGCTATTCCAACCAGCAGTTGAACAAGCGTATCAAGGACGTGATGAAGGAGGCAGGTGTCGATAAGCCTGCAGCCTCCCACTGGGCAAGACATTCCTGTGCCATGCTGCTGCTCAACAAGGGTATAAGGATAGAGACGGTAGCCAAGGTTCTCGGCCACAGTAGCACACGCATAACACAAGCAGTTTATGCTTCTATCCTGAAAAAGTCCGTTGGCGAGGAGATGAAGAGGATACTATGAAAAGAGCGGGGATTACTCCTCGCTCTTATAGCTCACTGAATACCTTAATATACCTGACTGCAAAGTCGATGGCTTCTCCTATCTCTGTCGGGTTCGGGCATCTGTAGATACCTTCGTCATCCCTTCTGTACCTGTTGAATTTTAGCAACACCGCCATGTGATGCCGCATATCCTTCTTGCTGACGTACTTCAACGGAACATCGCATTTCTGACCGCACTCATGCACATCGGCGAATCGGAACGGGCACATACCGTAGCCGTAGGTATCCTCTGCGTAGAACCAGCAGCACTCGCCGCAGTATTTCTCTTCCTTGTCTTTCAGCAGGGCTTCCTTCGCCTTTGCCGATGTGAAATCCCTATGTTTCATATCCCTTCGTTAATAATTACCTTCCAAGGTTCCTGCTTCGGCTCAGGGAAGTCAGGACACCTCTCGAAATGCTTGCACTTGAACACCTCGTGATACATATCCCTGACTCTTTTGCCATGTACGCAGACGAACGGGAAATATCCGTAGGGCTGACTGCCGTAGATACAGTTGAGACACAAACACTCCTTATCCATCTATCCTCTCCAGTTTATACCATTCGACATCAGGGCTGTCGAGTCCCCAGAACTTTCTGAGGAACTTTTGTATCTCACACTCACGCAAGTTGGCATCAGTGATATAGTCGTACTGATTGCTCAGATGATACTCTGGCGTAAGCAGATTCTCGTTGTTCTTTTCCTTAATTGTAGCCTTCCACGTTTCCATTATTTCTCCAATTCAATGGTTATCTTGCACTTTGTCGGCATATCAGTACTAAGCAGGTTCTTTATCGGGAGGTCGATGTCGAAACACTGATCCCGGTCATTCCCACAGAAAAAGTCTCCTGTACTGTCATCATGATTCGGAAAAGATGAGTAATAGAACATCCTGCCGTCGTCCGCCTTCTCCTTGACGATATAGCCGTTTAATATCAATGTTGTCATATCTTTATTCCTCTCTATAGTTCATAAGTATCGCCACGATGCTCGCACAACGCTCGTAGGTGTTTGCACCAGTGACCTCGTTCCAATGCATCGTCAGATGATCGGCAAGCTTATGCATGCCGCCAAGTCGCGATATGGATACCTTCTCGATGTCCCCGCACCTGTACAGCCTGAATATCTCCTGAAGATAGTTGGCATTCGTCCATGAGTCAGGGTACAGAGAGCTGTGCACCCGAGTCACGGCAAAAACACCCTCCTGCCACGAATTAACTTCAATCTGCATATTCACGGGCACGTATTTCTTGCCTATACGGCGGTAGAGCGCATTATCGACTTCAGGACGCTCAGGCTCATGCCACTCCTGGTACCTGCCATTAGGCAATTTCTCGTATAGCTTTGGTCTTTCCTTCTTCATTTGTTTATCTCGTTTATGATAAGCATACTCACGTAGTCCTGCATAACATTTGCACGCATAGCCTCATGTCGTAGGAAACGCTTGTAGTCATCTATAATCTCCTTGTCTGTCAGCGTTCTTTTCATATCATCCTTGATCCTCATTCCTTCTCCTCGGCTCAATCTTCTCGAAGTGCTGGATTCTAACTCTCTTACGCCTTGGCTTCTCAGCAGCCTTCTGGGCAGCAGCCTTCTTAGCCAGTTTCTCCTGATGGCGACGCTCGCTCTCTTCGGCAATTCTCCTGCCCTCCTCCTTCTTCGCCGCATTCTCCAGCTTCTTCTGCTCTTTCATCATACGGTCAACGATACAGTTCTGCATCTTCTCGATGATGAACTCAGCAGTCTCGCTCTCACGGATGAAGAAAGGCGCGTAAGTGCGTTTTATCCTGTTGAACACCTCGTCATCCCTATCACTGCTGATGCACACGGCTATGAGCGGTTTCTTCACTTTAAGGTCAAAGGTGAATCCAGTCGACCTCGACTTGTGGTTCTCATCAAAAGGAATGTTGTTGTCCTTCAACCATTCCTTCAGCTTCTCAAGTTTCTCTTGGTTTGTCACGTTATTAAAAGTATTTAAGTTATTAAACTCCATTAAACTTTTTGAATACTTCCTGCAATCCGTTGGAACGGGTTGCGGTATCGTATAGGACATAACGAGTGCCCGCTATCGACTATCTTACGGACGTAAGAATCGCCGACTACTTTTCGCATGATGTTAAGCGCTCCGTTCTGATCAGCATTGATGAGCTTGCCCGTTGACGAGCGGAACAGGCCGCGCTTTATCCGTCTGCCAGCGTATTTCTCATGCTTGCCAATCTTCTCGAAAGCCAGCGCGTCGCACTTGGATGTGTAACTTTCCTCATGCACTACAAAGTCGATGCCAACCATCTCGCACTTGTAGCGAAGATAGCCCACCAGCCTCGCAAAAGGCATTTGGACAAACTTCTGGTTGTTCCTTTTGCCCATGTCGGATTCCTGTTTCCATCCGGCATTGTAGCCTACAGCCAGCGTGCCAATCTTCTTCTCTACAAGTATGTCAACAATCTGGCGGCTGACCTTGTGGAACACATCCTCAAAGTAGCGGTCTCGCTTGTCGTACATACGCTTGATTCTGTTAGTGCTTCGCTTCATGCCCTGCATATCCTTGACGGACTGCAGGCGTGCAAGGTTCTTGTTGAAATAGTTGTTGTAGGATTTGAGAAAACGTCCGCTGAAGATGACGCAGCCTTCGGCAATGACCATCGTGGCGATGTTGTCAAGTCCGAGGTCGATGGCGGCGCACTTGCTCTTGTCAACGTCCGCTTTCTTGGTTTCCTTCTCGTAGACAATCTCGACCTTGATGTTCTGACTGTTAGGAATGAAGCGTACCTGATTGAACCTGGAGATACTGTCGCCGTACTTCTCCCACTGCGGTATGCTGACGTACAAGTCCTTTGCCAGTCTAATCTTGCCGTCCTTGATGGATGCAACCTGATTGGTGTAGTAAAGGTTGGACAGTCCGCCGCGCTTGCGGTAGTGTGGCATCTGCGGCATACCCTTGTATTTCTCGGGATGCTTCTTCCAGTCCTTGATGGACTTGCAGTAAGCCTTTATGTTCCTGTCGAGCACCCGTAGCACCTGCTGTGAGCAATGTGATTTGATCAGTTTGTAGTTGCACGCGCCTTCAAGGTTGGTGACTTCCTTCATGAGCTTGTCCATGTCGTTGTACCACGTCCACGCGCCGTCGGCATCGAGACGCTGGCGGAACAGATACAGAGCCTGGTTGTACAGGTTGTTTGCCACCCTGCAAAGGGCGTCAATCTGCTCGGTGTGCGGTATGTAAAACTTATAGACTAATCTCATTCTTCAAGTCCTCTTTACAAACATTTATTCCAATACGCAAATAATATTTCATAATTTTAATATTTAATTTCATTATATTTATTGTAATTATATTCTTGCTATAATAAACAAACGGTTAGCGTTAGATCCTCTGAAGGAGAGAGGGTTTCCCCTACCCACAAGAGTTTCCTCATGCAGATGACTCTCCAAAGATTTCGGCTGAGCGAATCACCCCTTCGTCTTCGGCAGTTACGAGGACTAATCTCGCACTTGCTGACTGGCTTTTCGGTATTAAGTCACCGCTGTACTCGCATCCAGTCTCAGGTCTTGCGATTTCCCATGTACCCCCACTTGGTAAGATGCAGTGCGTGGTGTATTCAGCCGTCTTTTCCTGCATCTTTGGTAAAGTCGTAAAAACGACAGAACCCCGCAAAAGCTGGAAGTCTTTGTGCGAGGTCTGCGTATCTTGTACCGAAGTCTTGATAAGTCTCTTAATCGCATCGCTTCCAGTCGATTGCACTGCAAAATTACCATGACAAACGACACCTTCCAAGCCTTTTTGAAGAAAAATACAGTTTTCGGCAAAAGATTCTTCAAACCTTAAATTGTGTTTAATATTTCTCAAAACATTACAAAATACGCGGTATTATGTGAACTGATATTAAAAATATAAACAACCACAAACAACCACAAATAACAATAAAAACAAATCGTAACAGCAAAAATATTTACACACACTACACGGCATTGTTTCTATCTTTGCAGCAGAAAATAATCGACGTTGGTGGAACTCCGTCGGAGTAAGGATAAGATTTTGAGGGATTAGGATGAAGGTGCAGAGTTCCACAGTATGCATTGGATTCCTTTTTCCTCATTCTTTTTATAATATGCACTATAAGACAAGAGAAGAACTGGTTCGTAAGGTTGGAATCTTTGGACTTAGGGATGTAAGCAAGCTGGCCCCGATAGGAGACCTCGGCTATGCAAACGGATGGGATCCATGCGGCCTGTTCCCGACACAAGGGACGTTCATGAACGGAGGTCTGGAGAGATGTATCTATAACGCGGCATGTCAGCAAGGCTACAAGTTCACCTGCATCGGTTACAACAACCGTGGCACTGACACCCATTACTATTGTGAAGAGCTTGGCCTTCACTATCATATTGACTCATCAGACTAAAGATTATGGAATACAACACAGTAGAGGAAATGACCAGAACGACTATAACGTGGGATGACTGGAACACTATGAAAAAGTTGATTAGAGACGCTGTAAATAATTCAAACTCGCTAAAAAGATAAATTATGGCAAAGATAATACCAACCGCACCGATAGCAGATTTCTCTGAGCTGAAAATCACAGGTGCATTAGATTACAAGAGATACTCCGAGATGACCAAGGAGGAACTTCGTCAGTTCATCCTGAAGGACGCTGCACAATACGCCAGGAAGTTTGTCAGCGAAGAGTGGCAGGATGCGGTGCATATCATCAGCATCTACACGGTCATCGACTCTTCTTACACGCAGCGTGAAATTGTCACCGCCAAGTCGGTCTACGCACACACGCTTGGAATCGAAGGAAACATCACGTCAATCAAGAAGCTATAACGATTATAGACTACATGAATGAAAGACGATAAGACCATATATCTCGACATCATGGTAGACGGCAGATTCTACTGCCAGCTTCGGTACACGGAGAAGGGAAGTCCTGAGATAATAGACGGCAGGCAGATATACGTCCACTCCCTCAGCGACATCACTGACTTCGTGTTCAGGCAGAAGCCATTGCTCAAAGAAAAGAAGGACAGGTTGAACATAGCGTTTTCAACACAGAGGATAAAAAGCCCGTGAGGGTCATGCTTTCTTTACTTATAATATAAATTATTTTAATTATTTTAATCTCAGCCCTCAGCGGAGGGCACTTGGGGAATGATGGTGCAGGACATCAACTGGTAAGTGTGAGACAGGACTGAGGCATCATGCGAGCAGCACACAACCAAGGTTCGAATCCTTGGATTCCCACTAATAGTATTAACAATTAAAAGCAAAGCGTATGAAGATACATTTGGATATAAGGAACGGCATATCTCCAACAATAGCATTGGAGTGTGTCAGGCAGGTAG
>Ga0310690_10005276_pt1 | contig 17657 bp, 7 predicted proteins | sample AusTroGonzalo_MG_2_FD_207661 | JGI IMG/M metagenome (GOLD analysis project Ga0310690, IMG submission 207661) | Bovine rumen microbial communities from tropical cattle in Woodstock, Queensland, Australia - Gonzalo_04 (v2) (version 2) | ecosystem: Host-associated > Mammals > Digestive system >...
ACAGGTCATTTTTTGCAAAAACAATGTTTCACGTGAAACATTTGACCAAAAAACACCCTATTTTTTCGAGTTGAGTGTTTTGTACTGTTTCACGAATATCTAATCAATTTCAATTTTTTCACGAACGTGAAGAATTATGTGCGAAAAGCGCACATTTTTATGTGCGAAAAGTGCACATTTTGATAAAAATGTGTGAAAAGTGCACGTTGTGAAATACTTCACAAACATTGAATCAATTTAGATATATATGAGAAAGTTTTCACAATGTTTCACTTATTTTTCATAACTACTCTATTATATGTAAAAATTATTTTTGTTCAAATTCTTGACCTTGACGTTCTAAAATATTATATTATCTTGTATGAAGCAGGAACTAAGCACAAAAAAGATTTGGAATTCTTTATCAGACTTCTGGCAGGACTTCAAAGACAAAGAAGTCTTTGATCAGTTGTGGCGCGGTTATTATTATTCTATTAGAAATCTATATTATCAGCTGTATCAGGTAGACTTATCCAAGTGTATTCACACTATTCCATATAAATGGATAAGTGACTGGGAAAGATTTACATTTGATTCTACGACCAGAATACTTGATGATTCAGAGGACTATCCATACTACGAAGACTATCCATATCGTTATCGTCTTCCTTCAGGTGTCAAGAATGTCACTACGTTAAGGGAAGGGCCTCGTGAAGTATCTCACCTCCAGTCAAATACGGTGTATACACCGGAAGAAGTATTGGTAACTCCATCCGGACAGGTCAGATATCTTGAAGAAGATACTATCTATGAGCCTGAATCAATGATTGTATGGGATGACAGTTATATATTCCCTGATGGTATAGATGTAGATACAAAGATTTTCACAAATGGCAAGGATTTCATAGTTGATGAAACTACAAGATCCATTCATTTCAATATCCAGCCATATGAAACATTATGGTCTAATGTCTCGTTGAGAGATGTTAATTCAATATATGCAAACTTTGGGTATCTCATAGACTTTCCAGGTGAAAACTCATATAAATACCTCAAGCAGGTTCAGGGTATGTGGTATTCTTATTGGATGGGTGCTACTGTAAGGGATCTTGAACGCGGCCTCACCATAGCACTTAATCTTCCTTATGCTGAAGAAGATGGTATAATAGAAAGCATTACTACTTCCCCCCGGACAATGACTATAGGTGGCATTACATTTGAGTCCACCCAGTCAATGAATGAGAACCTGAGTATTGGTGATTACATAATATCCATAAATGAAGACTCCTGTATAGCTACGTTTGCTAGAAAATCTACAGAACTGGTCTTCAAGACCTCTCCCGATCAGATAGTATATTTGAGAGCTACTAAGAATGGCGCAGACACCTCTATGTCACTGCATGACGCCATGGCTGCCGGTTTACTAGTTCCCGGCAGCATCGCTCTCACCCCTACAGAAGACTTTGATCTTCTCTCCGAAACACTTCGCTACTTTTATGTCGAAGTCTCATCAGAGGCCTATCCAGACGTCAAGTTCCTGCTATTCAAGATGTCTGATGATCAGGCCTCCCGCTTTATTTCAGGACATTCAATAGTCTCCTTTGAAAACGACGAATTGAAGCTGGTTAGCGCCATGCCTCAAAGGCTCTCCAGAAGCGTGATTCAAGGATGCTCCAGAGGCTCATCAATAGAGGCTAAGAGTTCCAGCATAACAGAGATCTCTTTATCAGGCCAATCCTATGTTTTCGAAGGTCAATCTCCTATAACATACACTGTAGGCGACTTTGTGCCTGCATTCGAAACTCTTACCGATGCTGTAAAAATATATGATTATATAAACAGACCTTCATGGACAACTGATTATGGCGTAGCTGACATTAATGCATGTTATGAAGGCGGTGGAGCCTATCTGGATACAGCCTGGTCATTAGATTCAGGTAACATTCTGGATGCTCTTTACACGCCATCATGCATGGAAGCTGCGTTCTTGAAATACTTTACTTTCATAGTAAGCATAGATGCCTCATCGTGGAGCTCTACATCAGGAGACATGCAGGTGCTAAAGACCTTTTTGAAGGCTGTAAAACCTGCTTATACAAATTATATATTTCAGTTTTCTGTGGATATATCAGATGACTTCATGGTTTATGACTATGACATGAATTTCGAGTGGACAGAAGAAAGAACTGATAGACCATATAATATATGGGTTCTTGACGATGAGAGCGGAGTTCTTTGTGATACAGGTTTCTTTCTTGATAATTTCAACGACATCGACAGCTTCTTTGAAATAGGTATGACGTTAGGAGATACAGTATTTGACGATCATGTCAATTACGGGTATATTCTTGATGATGAGGCAGGTTTCTATCTGGATGACAATGCATTCATTGACAGCATGCCTTATCCTGACAGTCTTGAATTTACATGGACCAAGGAGGTTCCCGAAGACATGAAACGTGAAAAGACACTGGTAAGAGGGGAAACCTTCAGAATCGAAGTATCTCTGTATCAGGATGGCGACCTTGCAGACTATGATATAGCAGACATGTATTCAGATGCTCTGTTCGAAGGTAATATCAGAAAGACCCTGACAATAGAATCAGCAGGTCCTGATATGCCTGGTCGTTATATACTCAAGGGTGATTTTGATACATGGAGATTACCTGGCGATGAATTCCAGGTAAATATTGGCGTTTATGACAACAGGGGCAGCGATCCTATGGTTGTAGCCTCGTTCAATGATACATTCTACATTGTTGACAGCGCCACGGATCTTAGTGAATTAGGAGAACAATAATGGCTCTGTTATCAAATATGTCTATAGAAAGAACGATTGGCCAGATGAGTTCCTCATCAGGTTCTGGAGGATACAGATATCTTGGTGGTGACGGGATATCCGTGGACAATGATCTTTATAAGATATCAGTAGATTATAATCCAGAGACATTGACCATAGATTCCAACTCCCGTCTCACCTTTGATTATACTTTTCTGCAGGCAGGCGAGAATATAACTCTGCAGTATGAAGGCGGACATCTTATTATAAATGCTGCAATGTTTCAGTCTCAGTTTGAAAGTGGAGACAAGGCCAAGTATGACTTAGCCTGCCTTAATTTAGGCCAGGCTCAGCTAGATATTATCACTATAAATGGAAATATAAGCACTATAAATAATAATATCAGTGCTATATCCGGTGAAAATGGCCTTATAGACCAGCTTGACGGTAGAATAGATACATTGGAAAGTCATGATACTGATCATGAAACTCGTATAGGCACTTTAGAGAGTCATGATACTGATCATGAAACCAGATTAGGTGCAGCTGAGATCACTATTTCAGCTCATACTGACACTATTTCAGCAAATGATCAGAGATCCAGAGCCAATGCAACTGCTATAGAGACAATTCAAGGTACTATAGAAACCCTCACTGGCTATAGCGGAGACATAGGAAACCTTGCAGAACGTGTTACAGCAGCTGAAGGAAGCATAGGAACCAACGCAGACAATATAGCAGCCAACCTTTTGCTGATTCAAGGCAATACTAGTGATATTGCAGCTATAAATACAGCCATAGATACACCTGAAACAGGATATGCAGCACGTATAGCAGATGCTGAAAACGGTATAGCTACTAATCTTGGTCTGATTCAGGCCCTGAATGCTCGTGTCAATGTTCTTGATCCACAAGGTGCAGAACCAGGTGAAACTTTGGCTGAAAGAGTATCTGCTGCAGAAGATAATATTTCATCCTTGCAGTCTGCTGTTGATGGCTATCAGACTACCTTTGACAGCATGGATAGCACTATATCAGGTTTATCTGATGATGTATCAGGTTTATCCGGTGATGTAGACAGCATATCTTCAGACTTATCTGCCTACGAGACCGCTACTGATAGCAGACTTGATACTCTAGAGGACTTCCAGACATCTGCATCTTCTGATATAGATGATCTTGAAGCTGCTGATACTGCTATTGACGGGAGACTGGACGATCTTGAAGCATTTCAGACAAGTGCTTCTGACAGACTTGACGGTTTTGATTCCTCTGTATCAACTATTGAAGATAATGTATCAGCACTACAGACCACTGTAGGAACCCATACCAGTGATATATCAGACCTGCAGACCACTGTTGGAGGACACACATCCTCGATATCAGAGCTTCAAGGCACTGTAGGTGATCATACAACCGCACTTTCCGACCTTCCTTTAATGTCGTCCACTCTGTCATCACACTCTTCAGATATACTTGATCTCCAGACAGCTGTTTCAACAAAGGAATTGAAGATGGGTTCGGTTTATTATAATCCGGCACCCACTCCATCCTTTACTGCAGTTCAGAACAATGATCCATTTGATCCTGACTGTCACTATTATTTCAGTGATACACCTACATATAGTCAGTATTATCCTATAACTGTAAGCGTGGAATCATCTGATGCATATGATAGCAGTAAGACTTACTATAGTTATGATGAACAGAATGATCAGTGGACAGCCTATACATATGTAGATGATCCTACTTTTACATCTGATATCGAGTTACTTGGTCTTGTATACCTGGAAACACCTTCTGAAACATTATATGAATCAGATGGAGCCTCTGGATATCAACTGTTTTCAGGCACACTTAATCCTTCAGACGTATACTATACTCAGGATTCCCTGACATTTTCTGACAGATATATGCCAGAAATATCAAAGGTAGCATCCGGAGCTTCCTATGATAGTAGTGTAACCTATTTTACAATAGATATTCGTGGAAATATGGCCGCATATACTTATGTAGATTCAAATACATTCGATGCGGATGTGGCATCTGGTTTATACTATGTATCAAATTGGACTGTAGCTATAGTTGAAGGTTTATATAAGCAAACCTTCTCTGGTGTCAGCCCCATTTTTCATATTCCAGCACCTCTTGATGGCATAGCTACTATATCATCAGGTATAGGTAATAAAATAACAGTGGATGTTGATGGCCTGTATAAGTTATCCTCTGTTGCTGATAGTCAGTCTGAGACTACAATAACATTTCCAGTAGCATCAGGATCATCAATAGAATGCACTGTTACATCCTCCAATAATGGAACCGGGGTAAGGGGGAATATATACGTTCAGTATTTCGGAACAGCTGAAGTAAGTGATCCGGATATACAACAGGTTGAACCTGTTGAACCTGGTGGAGAAGAGCCCGGTGGAGAAGAGCCCGGTAATGAAGAACCTGGTAATGAAGAACCTGGTAATGAAGAACCTGGTAATGAAGAACCTCCTTTAGCTGAACCTTAAAATAATTTGAAGGGCGGTTGTTGACGGCCGCCCTTCTTTATTGTATATTAAATCAAGCAGTAACTTACAAAACAGGAAAATAGATTATGTCAGCAATGAATTTTAGTGATAAAGTGCCTGTAAGAGGCAGTCTAGAGCTCCTTTACATGAAGGGTGACTATCCTGTAATCGTTGGATCTGATATTATAATAGACCCAAACAGAACGCAGGTAGTTTATAAAGAAACAGGTCATAACCTGGTAGTAGATGAAGGCCGATTGATATTGAACCAGACTATGGCAGGAGAGTTGCCAGCAGGTCTGAGTGCAGACCCGATTACCTATTTCTGCACAGGTACAGGTGGATATACAGGTAGTTCTGATTCATCCACAGATCCAAATCCTCCGACAGGAGCAGATATGGATTTGTATCAACCAATATTCCAGACACTCATATCAAGTAAGATTCATCCTAATTCTTTAGCTACTACTTATGTTGCTATGATAGGCAAAGAAGATTCAATAGGCGACCTCAGTGAGTTCGGTTTAAAGACTGCTCAAGGTCGTCTTTTCTGTCGTAAGACTACTAGACCTCGTTACAAGGATAATGAAGTCTTCTTCATCGCAAGATGGACAATACAATTCTAAGAGAGGTGTGATAAAATATGTCGCAGAAACAGTCTATTCTTTTTAAAGCTCCTGCAAGTGCATCTAATTTTAATTATCATATAGCAAAACTTATTGCTCCAGGTCCTTATAATGGACTTGAAATAGTTCCTACAGAACCAAGAACTATGAAAGTAGGTCTTACTGCAGGTTATGCATTGACAGACGAAGGTGTCAAGATAGAGGAAACTACTAATATAGGTATAAATCAGGAAGCCTCAGATGCTGAAGTGTTTTTAACTATTGATAACCCGGAAGAAGATTATCCAAGAAGAGACCTCATCGTTCTACGCCATCGTTTCAGAACTTATGCTGATGGCACAGACCCTTCATCTGATCCTAACATTGCACATTACGTTATCATAAAAGGGAATCCTACCCCATTGTCACAGGGAACTGCCCAGGCAGATATAGCCAGTATGCAGCCAGGAGATATCCCTCTCGCTGAAATACAGGTAAATCCTGGCATGACCGCTATTGATGATGAAAACATATATAATCGAACACGTACTCTTAATGCCACAGATCTGTTGGAAAGAGTAGCCAGAGCCATGCATATTGCCCTCGGTAACTTCATTTTCACAGGATGGGATCAGTCATATAATGCTCTTAATGTTACGATATCAGCTGGTACTGGTTTAATTGCAGGTGTAGAAAACACTACAACTCAAGATACCCTCATATCCACTTTAAGAGCGCGTGAATACCTGAGACATCCAAGAGATTACTCGGATGCCACTGGACTATATGATGGTGCTCTCAGGGTAGTGGGTGCAAATCTTACACTGGATAAACAGCCAGACTATGCTTCCAAGATAGTTCTTTCTGTAACTCCAAAATCAACCCCCATACTTGATTCAGTCATATATGTATCAGGTATAGACAAACATGGTAATATAATAGATGCTGAGCCTGTTCCTATAAACTGCCCGGTTGTTGATACAGAGTATACCTTTACTACATCAAACGCCTTTGCAAAAGTGAATCTCGAAGGAATTGACGCTCATCTTGTAGCTACAACGGATCCACAAGCTCTTATAAATGTAAGAGACAATCCTACAGCTTATCTTTATGCAATAGGAACAAACAGTGGAAGACCTATATTTGAAGCTGTATATAGTCGATACGAAGATAACGATCCAAATAAACTGTATTTAGGTTACGTAGTTACAGATGAAACCCATATAATCGACTGGTATATTCCAGCTAAAGGCACTTTTTCTGAATTAGTCCAGGTATTTAATGAAGAATGTACAGGTGCTAACAGGGTATTTATTCTTGACCAGGATCCTGTTGAAAACAGTGAAATGGTGGTACTTGACGGATTGGTTCTTATGAAGAACAGCCCTGGTGGCAAGGGGTATACTATTCAGGGTAAGGTTATAACCTTGCAGGAAAATGTTCCCGCACCCGATGGTCCAGGAAATACTACTACAGGTAGTGGACCCGCTGACTTATGGGTTAGATATAGAAGGTTAGGCAGCTGATGTCCAACTTCAGAATTGTAACAACGATTCATGATCCTATAACCCCCGATGTATGCGTGAAGCATCCGGGGGTGATTCATGGTTGCGGGATATTCATGCATGATAAGAATCACTTCGGTATCATGGCCGGTTCTATTCTTTTTGGCAACGGATACTCTCTTGAAGTCCAGGCCCCTGTATATGATATATGCAAGATACCTAACGAAAAAGTAAGCTCTATGTATTATATAGTTGCACTGATAGCTAAGCAGGACGTCATATTCAGAATGATAGATGTCAAAGAAGCAGAAAAGGGTCACTATATAGCCGGAGGTCTTCCTCTTATGCTTAATAATGCTGTCGTTTTGGCAAGAGTGAGAATACCAGATGATCCTGCTGCAGAAGTTACCGTATATAATATATTACCTGAAGGCGAAGGCAACGGTATCCATGATTTTAGACTGTTACCAGAGCCAGATGGCTATAGAGCTAAATTTTATTTACCAGTAACCGTAGAATCCTTTGGTTCCGTCAATCTTACCGTAAATGGTATACATCAGACCGAAGGGGAAGATTATGTTGTCAATATAGAAAAACTTTCAGATGGCACGTTGTCATCTGTTATACGATTTTTAGATGAAAAACCAATGAAAGGCTCGGATATAAGAGCTACAGTATACATAGGAAAGGCGGCTGCAGATGAAATTCAATAAGGCTTTGCCTATAATATATCCTTTTACAGCCTATTATCACGGATATATAGCAGATACCGGAGAATCACCAAAGCTTCAGGTGAATCTGTTTTCTCATGATACCTCTCATTCCATAGTGGATGTAGATGCTACAATAGATCTTAGAGAAGTGAGACAGATTTCCAACGATACCTTATTTGTTGGAACCATTTATATAAACAGAGACGGGAACAACATGATTCCCGGTAATTATAGAATACTTCTGACATTACAGATGCCTCATACCACTATAGATCTTTTATACGCTCCAATAGAACTAGTGGATTATGGTTCTCCTTTCCAGGTATCCTACCTGAACAGACAGAATCTGACCGAGGACGAGTTCAGGAGTTATATGAAAGACCTGGTAGATCCAGGTATTAAGAGGGGATTTGATATAAAGCTAGGTAATCACACCAATTCTCTTATTTGTACTCCTGGCATAGCCTTTTCTAAAGGCGGAACCAAGATAGCTATGGACAACCCAATACAGCTGCCTTTTTTCATAAGGTCTACTGATGAATATCCCAGAACAGACTTAGTGTGTCTATTTTATGATGAAAACAGGCAGGACTCCGGTGGCAACGCTATGTATCCTGAGTTCAGACTTATAGAAGGTGTAGGCGTAAATTCAGGTGAATTCGAACCGCCTCTTTTACCTGATAACTATATACCTATGGCATATATAACAATGAAAGCCAATTCTACCTTTGCTAACGCTGATACTACAACTATATCCCAGATAAGACCCTTTTTCAATGGACGTCCTTTCTTCAATATAAGAGCAAATGAAGAAGGAAACGGTGTCAGAGATACGTTCACCTTTAATTCAGAGTATATAGCCAATACATCAGAAGTTTATGTAGACGGCGTAAGACAATATAGTAATGAAGATTATACTGAAGAAATCAGTACTCATGGTTTCGGTGTTATAAAGTTCATAGGTGAAGTACCACAGGAAGGTCAGAAGGTCACTCTATCAGGTCAGACCTTGTTGACACCATATCTTGATAGTGATAGAACCAGCTACATTACTCCAAGACCTGTCGTAGACTATCCCTACCCCCATCCTGAAGAAGGTATTATAGCAGAGTATATAGGGAATGCCTATAGTCTTGGCGAAATAATGTGGACATGTAATAACCTTTATATGGCCAATCTTATAGGAACAATGACTGAAAGACCTATATACAGCTACAATAATGGTCAGGGCCGATGTGTCTATTTTAAACATACAGACAGATTGAGAAGCGAAGGTGACGCTTTCTCTCAGAAGAATATAGCCATAGTTTTGAACATGAATCTTAAAGATACCCCACACTCATCTACAAGATCAAGATTATTGACCATGGATACATTGTTTGTAGATGCTATCAATAATGAAGATGAAACCGATTTCATTCTTAATATGAATGGCGATGATATCCTTATTCTCAATGTTCCAAGAGGCTATATAGACCTGAATCCATCTATTCTCAGCCTTAATATATTTGACGATGAAATATCATTACGGTATAATAATGGGGTAGTTAGAAGAATTACAGATACTTCCGTAATTGAAGGACTGTTATCCGATAACATGAGTTATCTCGGCCTTGGAAGACCTTATCTCGAAGACGATGACGTAGAAATTCCAGCCTTCAACTACTCTCTATCAGCTTTGTATGTCTATGACAGAAAGATAGACACACCTGATATAGCACTTTTCAAGTGAGGAAAAATAAATGGCTGAATATACACTAACATTAGGCAAAAATTATAGTGGATGGGGTGAAGTCACTGGTGCTGGAACCTACGAAGAAGGAACAGAAGTCCAGATATCTGCAATCCCTAATGACGAAAAAGTGTTTGTCAGATGGCACGATGGTAATACAGAGGCTACAAGAACAATCACTATACCAGATCACGATGTTCAGTATACAGCAGGTTTTGGTTACACACTTACTGTAGAATCAGAAGATAACAGTAAAGGCACCGTAACAGGATCTAGTAATCATTGTCCAGGCGAAACACAGCAGATAACTGCCACCCCAGCATCTGGATATCAGTTTTCACAATGGAACGACGGAAACACTGACAATCCTAGAACAGTATGGGCTGGAAGTAGTAATGATACCTATATAGCATACTTTGCTGTTGCAGAACAGGCTCCTGCCACAGAATACACTGTAAGTCTGTCTGTAAATCAGAATGGTCTTGGAACTGTGACTGGAGCAAGCACTTACCCTGCAGGAACAAATGTTCAAATAGTTGCTACACCAGAAAACGGTGTCACATTTATAAAATGGAGCGATGATAACACCGATAATCCTAGAAACATCACTCTTAATAATGATGTAACTCTTACGGCTATATTTGGATATACTGTGTCTGTTGCATGTGACCATGGGGAAGTAGTTGGTACTGGTGTTTACCTTCCAGGCTCTGATTTTTCACTGTTAGTAAATCCTTTTACAGGATACAGGTTCGTAGAATGGAGTGATGGTACTTCCGATAATCCTAAGAATTTCATAGGTCTTGATTCCGCTGTAAATCTTGAGGCTATAACAGAAGAGATAGTCAATTATACAGTAGAAGTAACTGCTAACTATCCTGCAATGGGAACTGTTACAGGTTCAGGTACATATGAAGAAGGCACTAGTATAACAGTTTCAGCTACAGCAGAAACAGGTTATCATTTTGTCCAGTGGGATGATGAAAATACCGATAATCCTAGAACTATCATCGTAAATGATGATATCATAATGGAAGCTCAGTTTGCTGTAAATGTAGTCACTCCGGAACACACTCTTTCTTTAGCTGCTAATTATTCAGTAATGGGCGAAGTAAGCGGAGACGGGACTTATCCAGAAGACTCAAGCGTGGAAATAAGCGCAACTGCTAATAATAATTACGTATTCGTCAGATGGCAGGATGGAAACACAGATAATCCACGCACTATCACTATACCTCATGCTGATGTAGAATATACAGCTTATTTTGGATATGTGGTAACAGGTGTCAGTGATGACAACGAAACGGGCACAGTAAGTGGAAGTGGTAATTACGTTCCTGGAGACAATGCACTGCTTACAGCTACACCTGCAAATGGTTATCTGTTTGATGAATGGGACAATCATTCTACAACTAACCCATTGATTCTGACTGTAAGTGATAATGTCACAAGAACCGCCAGTTTCATAATAGCCAGGAGTATAAATCTTATAAGTGCAGATGATACGATGGGTATCGTTACACTTGATCCAAATGATACTACCGCTTCTTCAGGAACTGTAAAGGATGGCGCAGTTATCAATGTATATGCTGTAGCCAAGCCGGATCACAGATTTACTGAATGGGCAGATGGTGAAACAGCCAATCCAAGAATAGTAACTGTTACAGAAGATATAGAACTTACAGCGCTGTTTGAAGAAATCACTTATTATGATATCACTATCAGTGTTAACGAAGTTAATCGCGGTGTAGTATATGGTGCAGGAACATATGCTGATGGCAGTTCTGTAACTGTAAGTGCTCAGGCTAATCAGGGATATCGTTTTATAGCATGGGATGATGGCAACACTTCTGCTACCAGAACCGTGATCATGGATGAAGATAAGAGTTTCACAGCCATCTTTGAAGAAGTATTCAGCCGTGAAATAGATCTTAGCAAGTATAGAGGCAAGCTTGGACGCATAAAATCCAGAGGCAGCCTGTATACTACGCTTACAGTAATAAAGACCCTACAACCAGCTGTAAACTATTGTTCTGAAATAGGACAGTTTGACACCCAGACTGGTAAGCATTTCATTTTCGTCAGTGTAAAGAATCCGGCAACATTCAGCTGTAAACAATATAGTCTTGCATTGAATCATAATCATACAAGTGGCGAATGGTTCACCGCTGAACCTATTGATGAAAGCGATGAACAGGATCCAACATACAAACTTGAAGTGAAGAGCGATGGCGTAAGTGCTGCTCTTAGATTAAAATATCTTACAGCTAATAACAATGGTGAAAATCTTGATTATCAGATTATTCTTCAGAACCTTGGACTGGAAGATGAAAACTGGTATGAAGGTAATGCTGAATACGTAGATGACACAGAAGTTCCCGGCTTCATATCTTCTATTCCATCCGGAGCAGCAGTGTTCCATGATCACTTGCATCTTGCAAACAGGGGTAATCACACACATGCTGAGATAGACGAACATCTGGATGCGCCAAACCCTCACTCAGGCCACGAGCTTATTTCGAACAAGAACGTGGCCAATGGATATGCAGGTCTGGACGAAGAAGGTAAGGTTCCTGTAGAACATCTTCCAATAGGTGAAGGTAACAACGATCTAGTAACAGGGAGTGATCCAAGATTATCTGATAATCGTTATCCTACTCACCATGCACCCTCCCATCATAATGGCGGAGATGATCCTCTGTTTCTCATGCAGCTCACTGGTAATCTTACTCAGTTGAGAAGCCATGATTCCGTAGATACAGATGATGATGTAACTTCTATTCACCATACTTTAGGTTCTACGTCTACTCAAGCCGCTCCAGGCAATCACTTGCATGATGAAAGATACGCTCCTATAGCCAAAGGTGTAATTGGAGGCAATGAACATAATCATGATGGGGTAAACACAGCTGCTGTAGATCATGAAGATTTACTCAACAAAGGAATTTATAGTCATGATCAGATAGATGCTCATCTTGAAGCGACTACACCTCATAGTGGCCATGAAGACAAGGCTAATAAGGATGTAGTCAATGGATATGCAGGACTCAATGCTTTAGGAAAACTGAAATCAGAAGAAATAGATTTTGGTACCGGAGCAGGGACAGTATGCGAAGGTAATGACCCAAGACTTACTAACGCAAGACCTCCTTCAGCACATGCCTCTTATCACTCAGCTGGTAGCAGCGATCCTATCACCATAAGTGATCTTAATGGCAATCTAACTCAGGCAAGAAGCCACGACAGCGTTGATACCGATTCTTCTACATCGGCTATTCACCATACTATAGGCAATGGCCCTAATCAGGCAGCTCCAGGTAATCATAACCATGATACCATATATGCTCCTATAAGCATGCTTCTTGCAGATGACTCTGATATAGGCCCTAATCTGAGAGTAAGTAATTCTGCAGACACCTATGTTCTTGGAACTGTAGCAGTATCCACAGAAGTAGAAACTGGAGAAACAGATCCTATTACAGGTGATCCTGTGACAGAAACTGTCACTACTCTCAAGACAAGATTCCACAAGCTATCCCATGATGATTTAAGTGACAAAGGTACCTATGATCATAGTGATATAGATCAGTTCATCAATGATGCCACTCAGTATGAAGTGGCTGCAAGAAGAGGTCAGGCCAACGGTTATGCAAGTCTGGATGCCAGCGGTAGAATACCGGTGTCTCAGATGCCGGCAGCATCCACTGCAGCAGTTCCAAACGTAGCTGATATTGCAGCAAGAAATGCATTGACAGGAATGACAGACGGTACTCAGGTCAGAGTCCTGGATGCCAGTGCAGATCCCAGTGTAGATAGTGGATGGGCTATATACAGCTATGTAGAAAGTAGTCAGTCATGGACTAAGATAGCTGAACAGGAAAGCCTTGATATCATAGAAGATTGGAGCAATATCCAGAATAAACCAATATCTACAGTAGTTCAGATAGATACAGCTGTAAACAAGACCCATGACCAGAATACAGATACTTATCTTGATTATGGTGGAAGCAATCAGGTAAGTGCTGCAACTATAAAAGGTCATATAGAAGATATAGCTCCTCATAGTGGACACGAAAGCAAAGCTAACAAGGGAGAACCTAATGGCTATGCAAGCTTGGATCTCAATGGTAAAGTTCCTCTAACTCAGCTTCCTTCTGGGATATCTGCAACCAGTGCAAGTTCTGCAGATGAGGCTACTCATGCCCTAAGCGCAGATGCTGCAGATTATGCAACAACTGCAGGATCAGCTACTACAGCTACTTCTGCAACAACCGCTGGAAGTGCTACAACGGCAGATGCTCTCACAAACCCATTCACTCTGACATTATCAGGAGATGCAACAGGAAGTGCCAGTATAGATGGTGCAAACAATGTAACATTGAATGTAACGATTCCGGCTCTTGCGGGTAGTACTTTCAGCTTAATGTCCGAAGAAGAGGTTGAAGCAATCATAGTTTAATGGTATACTATAAGGGCTGGGCAAAAATAGCCCGGCCCGTTTTTAATTTAAGACGATAAGTAGGAAATAAACATGGCTTTTAATATAGTTGCTGGTGTTAATAATGCTGTCTATGGAAGCGTAAGCGGATCCGGAAGTTACGAGGAAAACTCGGAAGTTACCTTAGAGGTAACTGTAAACGATGGTTACCGGTTTGTCCAGTGGGACGATGGGAACACTGATAATCCACGTGTTTTCAATGTTACTGAGGACGTTACACTTGTGGCCACCCTTGAAGCAATACCGGAATATGCTGTAACTCTCACTGAGAATAACAGTAATCTTGGAAATACAAGTGGCTCCGGTAACTATCTCGAAGGATCCACAGCAACTATATCAGCCACCCCCACTCTTCACTGCAGATTTGTAAAATGGGACGATGACAACACTGATAATCCGAGAACGCTTACTGTTAATTCGGCAATAACACTTGAAGCTATATTTGAAACTGTAAACTGGTATACAATATCTACATCTGTAAATGATGCCACCATGGGTAGTGTCACCGGTGCCGGAGACTATGATGAAGGTGATATTGTAACTCTCACTGCTATAGCGAACACTGATTATAAGTTTGTGATGTGGCGGGATGAGAACACAGATAATCCCAGGACATTTACAGCATCAGCAAGTGGAAGCTATGAAGCTGTTTTTGCAGAAATAGTCTATGCCGATGTGACAATAGCCAGCAATGATACTGAACTTGGAACAGTAAGTGGAGCAACTTCAGGTAACATTGAGACTGGGAGTTCCATAACCCTTACTGCTACTCCAGCTACAGACTGCAAGTTCGATGGCTGGCAGATAGATGGTGAAATGCTTGAAGATACGAGCACCACCATTACTCTCACTGTTGCCGAGAATGAAATGGATGTAATAGCAGTCTTTTCGGCTATTGTTTTTTATCAGGTAAATCTCTTATCCAGCGATACTGACTGTGGACACATTACAGTAGTTTCTCAGACTGCAGAGCCTCGAGGAGTAAACAACAATATATGGGCTGAAGGTACTGTATTGGAGTTGCGGGCTATATGTGAAGAAGGTGGTAATTTCCTTAACTGGGGAGATGGGGATAGAGAGACTTCCAAGATTATAACAGTATTTCGAAATGAAACTATAAGAGCCAATTTTTATCCGTCTACTGGTTTAATATTAGTAACCAAGAAGATTCTGAATCAGACGTGGACTACTATCAAGAATTTCTTTGCAGCTCCGACAGGAGCCAGTAAAATAGGTGCTCCTGCAAACAACGCTCTCGGCGCCACTACTCTTGCCGATGTTGTCAATTCTGTCGGCCAGCCTGATGGCATAGCACTGCTGAATGCCAGTGGCAAGGTTGCTGCTGCTGATATAGACGGGACACTGACCAACGATACTACAGGAAATGCTGCTACTGCTACTGTTGCTACAAAAGTAGGGACTACAACGGTAGGAGCTAGCGATACCCCAATTTATTTGAATGCGGGAACAGCTACAGCCTGTGGAACCAGCTTGGCTGTCGATATTACTGGGAATGCTGCTACTGCTACTACTGCAGCAGCATGTAGTGGAAATGCTGCCACTGCAACTACAGCAGCAGCGTGCAGTGGTAATGCTGCCACTGCTACTACAGCAACAAATGTTCTTCAGGAATACGGGACAGCAAATTATAATAGACCTATTTTATTATCTAAATTAGAAAATATAACAACAACGACAGCACAAAACAAAAACGCTGTATTTTCTAATAAGTTCTATGCAAATCCGTCTACGGGAGTAATGTATTCTACAGGTGGTTTTAATGGTGCTTTAACAGGAAATGTAACAGGCAACTGCTCAGGCTCCAGTGGCAGTTGTACGGGCAACGCCGCCACAGCCACAACCGCTACAAATGCTAATAATGCCAAGCTTACACATACTGTGGGTAATAGTGAATATCCATTGGTATTCGGTACATCTTTTGTAATCACAGATGCTCAACAGGCTCTTAGAATCGGAACTCCTACAGCAACAGCAGCAAACTGTGCCTTGCGATGCAAATCTTACTGTGCCGCTGCCAATACTCAGGGTGAAGCTTATCTGGTATGCGGAAACAACATAGCCAAAGCATCTGCTAATAATGCCAGAGGAAGTATATATCTCTATGGAACTAATGATTCTAATACAAGAATCATTCCATCTGATACAAGTGCAAATGTTACTATAACACTCCCGGCATCTACAGGCACTCTTGCATTAACTTCATCCAATATTACTGGTAATGCCGCAAATGTAACTGGTACTGTCGCTATAGCTAACGGTGGAACTGGTGCGACCACAAGATTAAATGCCTTAAAGGCGCTTACAAATGAAAGCGTTGGCACAAATGCCACATATTTTTTAACTATTACTAACTCATGGGGTAAGGGTGGTTATACATCTGTAGCAGATGCTAAGAAAGTACTTGGGATTGATGGTTCTATCCCAATTTATTACGTTCAAGGTCCATCAACAGATACAACAGCAGGTACCTGGACTGGCTCCATAACAGGTCTTACAGCATATTATGACGGATTGACTATATTGTATGTTCCAGCAGTAGCAGGTGCTAGTGCTACTACACTGAATATAAACAGCCTCGGAGCTAAGACTTGTTACTATACGAATACATCTGCTCTTACTACACATTATTCTGTAGGAACTCCAATATTACTTACATATCGTGATAATGCGTGGAGAAGGGCAGACTATAACTCAAATACAACATATTCTGCAATGTCAGTATCAGAAGGAACTACTGGTACTGCCACGACATCAAGAACCATGCGAGCAGATTATCTGAAACAGATAATTGCTGCTTTACCATCAGCTTCTTGTACTGGAGATTGTGGAGGTACAGCTACATATTCTACAAACTCAAAACTCACTCATACCGTAGGCAACACTGAATACCCATTAGTCTTCGGCACATCTTTCGTAACCACAGATGCTCAACAGGCTTTAAGAATCGGAACTCCAAGTGCAACTAGCTCACATTGTCCTTTAAGAGTCAAAGCATACTGTGCAGCAGCTGATACTCAAGGTGAAGCATATCTTGTGTTAGGGAATGCACTTGCTACGGCAAGTGCGAATAATTCCCGTGGTGGATTGGTAATGTATGGCACTGGTACCGCTTATAATTTTATTAAGATGAACACAGTTAATACAAATGCAAAGACCATCTTCTTAAATACAGCAAATTCTGGGGATATAACACTCACACTTCCTGCTATTACGGGTAGAGTAGTCGTATCTTCTGACAGTACTCCTGTAGTCGATATAAAAGTGGTTTCTTCGCTACCTGCATCCCCTGTTGCAAATACTATTTATTTG
>Ga0310690_10005277_pt1 | contig 17656 bp, 12 predicted proteins | sample AusTroGonzalo_MG_2_FD_207661 | JGI IMG/M metagenome (GOLD analysis project Ga0310690, IMG submission 207661) | Bovine rumen microbial communities from tropical cattle in Woodstock, Queensland, Australia - Gonzalo_04 (v2) (version 2) | ecosystem: Host-associated > Mammals > Digestive system >...
TCGTACCCTTTTTCAAATGTAACTTGGTCTTCATTGAATTCAACGAAGATAGTAGACGCAGACGCACTCAGTGCCATAAAAGCACCTAAAACAAAAGTAAAAAATTTCTTCATAATGTTTATAATTTTAAATGGTTAATACTAAAAAAGCGATGCAAAGTTACAAAAAAAATGTCTATGCTGCAAATGCATAGACAAGATTGGTATTGCGTTCCGACAAGATTGGTAGTTGCAAGACTACTTTGGCAGTCCTTGTGGACAGAAATGGTCAATCAACTCCTCCTCAGATGGGTGGAAGTCGCGAGGGGAAACGTATGAAAGCCGCTAAGAAGGAGGACTAATCCCTTCCTTTCACAGCGTTTCTAAGAGTCTGCTTAGGGAAAGAGAGAACTTGCGCAGTAGTACGCAAGTCAGGGATACTCTTTACTTAGCTACTACAAAAGCAGGTTTGAACGGTTCTGCAGTGGTGCCTTGCTGGGTGTCGTTGACGAAGGGGAAGGCGTTCACCGCCTCAAAGAGGTTCTTGTAATGCGCGGAGTAGTAACGCAGAGTAACCGATGATGGGTTACCGGTTACGGGACTCGCGATATACAAGAAGAACAGCCCTTCTTCGTACTTAGCGATGCCGAGGCAGGTTTCGCCGGAGAAAGCAGCCAGCATATCGTTCGCGTTCAGCACGAAGTCCGCTGCTAAGTCAGGATACTGTGCTTTGAGGTCCACCTTGATCACCGCCGTCATAGAGATGCTCGGGTCGGGATTAGCGGGAACAGTCCATGTGGGACGTGCTTTGTCGGAAATAAATGTTTCGGGTTCGTTCTTGTCCTTTTTGCAGCCGACTAACGTACAAAGTGACAATGTACAGAGTACAAAGATATACAAATGTTTGCTCATATTCTTGTAGTTTTTATTGATTACCAAGCTATTTCTTGTGCTTCTCCACCTCCGATAGGCATACCGCTTGCGGCGAGAAGTGTGGTGACTGATTGTACAGAAACTATTTCTGTACGCGGGGATGTGTACTTTCTCATAATTTCTGTCCGTTTAGAGAGAATGTTTCACCATTCCGAATGATTACTAATTGTCCATTACGCAATTCTTTGCGTGGAGCGTTATCTGTCTGCACGGTTTCAATATCCGTGGGTGTAGACTTGATACGCAAGGATGCCGGCATACCGCGATAGATAGGAGCCGGCGAAGGGCTACTCGTATTTACATGGAAATACGCACGGAAACCAAGCATTTTAGCATTGGCGTTGTTTCCGTCATTCGGCCAATAGAGGGTGTTATTACCGCCAAGGAAGAGATTGAGGTGTTGCTCTCCGTTGGTATCATCGTTGATATGCGTCCGGCCGTAGAAACCATGGTACATCACTTGTCCTACACCGGCATCATCTGCCGTTTGGTCATCATCCCATGTGATGCCGGTAAATGTCATACGATTGAGCACCTCGCCGCTATTCGTCCATTGGATGAGGTATGGCGTGCCGGCGGTGAGGCTATTAGATGTCACCTTCTCTATATCGAGCACCAACGTTCCATCTTCGACCGTAGCGGACGAGAAGGCATAGACCTCGACGTTATCTCCGCCGAGGGGTGAAGAGGCGATATTCGGCACGTTGAACGGCAAGGTAAGTGTATTGAAGCAACCTGCCTTACGGAGCGTACGGAAGATGTCGATTTCAGAAGTGCTTCTAAAGGAAGTTATCTTACTTGCTGTTACCGACTCCTCATCGTACTCGTCGAGGAAATCACAATCGGTGAGTTTTGTAGTGTAATTGGTCCAAAAATCTGTGTGATCATACGAACCGTGATTCGGCATACAAATCTGCAGATCACCATGACATCCTGTAAATCCATCGGTTCCTAATGCAGGTGCCGTGAAGGGACGGCATAGTACATATTTCAACGATGAACAGCCATAGAAAGCATGCACACCTATATTCGTTACCGAAGGAGGTATAACAATCTCCGTGAGACCGGTACAGCCCCGAAAGGCCTCGGAATTAATCTCCTTAAGGTTATCCGGAAAAACGACTGCAGTGATATCCGTACGATCCAAAAACGCAGAAGCATAGATGGTAGCCGGTTGCGCAGAGTTAGGCGAGGTCAGGACGAGCGTTGTGCCATCCATTGCGTAATTCAAGTTGTCGCCGTATGGCGGATCAATAGCAAAGGCGGTACTTACTGCCCCGACGAGCAGGGCAGTAAGCAGGATTTTATTGAAGTTTCTTTCCTGTAACATCATAACGTTCATTGTTGCGAATAATTATTACATGGTCATTTTCGATGATCTTATAGGGGCGGTTGTCCGTCGGTTTGAGGATGACCGGTGCCTTGAGCGAACCGTGGTGAGTGTCCGCGGAGTAGTTGATTGAACCACTCTCAGGCACATACGTTTCGCCGTTCATCTCAAAACGCAATTCCCCGATACGGTCGCTTTGAATAGTGAGGAAGTATAGCGAGTCAATCGGCTCGGCTACTGCTGCAAGTTCGCCGCCAACATAGACATTGACGATTGGACGATTGACTATTGACAATTGATTGTCCGATTGATTATTATTGACAATTTTCGCTATCATCGTCATATTCGTCGCCGCGTTCTGATTGGTGAATGCTGCTGACTGACTGCTGACAGCTTGCGCGCGGCGCGGAGCGCTAGAGGAACGGTTGTAGAAGCGAATGTTGATATTCCCGGCAGCCTGGCGGCGGAACAGATAGCCCTCACCCGGGCGCATGGCTTTGAGGTCACCTTCCCACTTCTTGTCCTCGGAGAAGTACGCGAAGCGGTCATGGCTCTTGAGCATATCGCCCGGCGTAGCGTTGTCGTAGTAGTCCGACAGCGCTTCAGCCAGCGGCGTCACTTGCCGGAGCAGACACGGCATAGCGCTCCACTGCCTTCCACCGCGAACGGTTACGTACATCGAGTCGGCAGGCAGGTTGTTGCCGCTAATGTGCAGGGTGTTGCCGCTGCGGCTATAGATCATGTAGGTGTAGATGTAGCACAGGTCATCGAAGTCGCCAATGAATCCATCGAGCGAATCGGAGTAGAGGACAAAGTGCCGCGTGGCGGGGTTCTTGATGATATCTCCGTCCGACCAAGGCTCGTTGGCGGTCATGATGTTCGCTATCTTCGCTACGTATTGCCGGAGGTCAAGGTTGAACGATGTCCAGTTCCATCCGGCATTGAGGTTGACGGTCTGTCGTTCGCTGCCGTTGGTGGTGAGCATGACAGGATTGCCATCGCCGCATCCATAGACGTTGCCGTGCGCGAAGAGGATGTCACGATCCGGTGAGAGATCATAGACCTTGCCCGTAGATGCCTGCCATAGCTGGAAGCGTATAGGCTTACGGTTCATCGCATCGGAGCCATAGACGGTGAGGAACAGTTTTGACTTGTTGGTAGTCTTGTCAAACTCCACATTCGTCATGCCTACGCACTCATTGTTGTACAATGCGATGACCTTATCTTCGGGATCGGAGTCAAACACATCGTCAATCTTCACCTGTCCGCAAATCGACATGTTGTACGGGTACTTGCCCGTTTGCGGTTCGTCGTAGGGGCACTCGGTCGTCACCTCCACCTCGACGAGCAGGGGTTCGGACAGTCCCTGGTCGTCGGTCAGATAGACGACGTGGTTGTGCAGTCCGGGTTTGAGCACTTCCGTAACGGTGAACGTGACCGTCTTCTGGTCCACAGCCTCGAGTGTGCCTTGCACGGGTGAGACGGTCAGCCATTTGGGCAGTCGGTCGATCGTATATTGCCGTGTCATTCCGGTGTGGTTGGAGATGGATACAGGCATACGGATAGCTTCCGTCTGCTCATAATCGACGGAAACATGCAGCGATCGCTCATCCCAGCCTATGCTGTTCAGGTCGGTATAGACCGTCCAGGTGACTGGCGAGGGCAGCCGGTTGCCATTGAGGTCTTCGACATCGCGAACGGTGAGGTACATTGTGCGCTTGTTGATCTCTCGCGGCTGCGACTTGATGTTGATGAGCAGTTCGGACTCCTGATACGTCCAGTTGAACGGCAGGTTGGTGAGTAATCCTCGGTCGCGAACGGGCGCGTAGTTGCTCTTGTCGGCTTGGGCGGAGAGATCATCTACGAGTAGCGGCTGGGATTTGGCGACCACATTCCCGTTGGCATCGCGGAAGACGCGCTGGTTATCGGCAGTGAACACCTGCTCCATGACGCCCGATGAATTGCGTTTGACGCGCGAGAAGGTGAGCAGGTTGATCAGTCCCATCTCGTCACCATTAGGTGTCTGCTTGCCAAATTCCGCAACGAGTTCCGCCGGCAAGGCTTGCTCGAATAGACATACATCGTCGATGTTGCCCTTCAGTCCTCCCGCCAGCCATACGTTAGTGCCGGAGAGGGCACCGATACCGATGGTCGGGAACATGAGAATCAGTTGGTTGTCTATATAGAGCGAACCGGAGTTGTAGGTCTTGCTGATAACGAGCACGCAGTGGTGCCAGTTGCCGTCCGTGAGGTCGGCTGAGGCGAACTCGTTGACATCACCTGCCGCATAACGGATCGTGCCGTTGTGGATGGCTATCTGCATGGTGACGGAGTCGTTCATCGATGTGCCGAACAGTGAGACGGAGTCCGCATCGGCATTATCGCTTCGGAACCAGCACATGAAGGTGTAATCCTCCGCCTCTGTGCGCGCGAACAGCGTTGGCTGCAGGCGCACTTTGCTGCCGTCGGTAGCAAGGGATATACCCTGCGGATTCGTCCACGAAAGTCCGTATGCGGTGAGTGTAGCACCTGAGGCGAGGTCATCCATCTCGCTGCCCTTGCTCTCGGAAAGCGGATAATATGCCATCAAGCCGTGCTCGTAGCCTGTGAGGCGGCGCATGTGGGTATTCGCTATCTCTGCCGGTGTGAGCGGTTTGGTCCATACGCGCACTTCCATCATATTGCCGTGGAACGGGTTCTCGCCCTTCAGACCGCTACCGATACGCAGCGGCGCAGCATCGTTCTGTAAGATCCATGCGGTGCTTGCCCGATCGGTTATATCCAGCGTGCCGGCATAGAAGCGCAACTCAGATTCCTCCAGATCATATACCATCACCACGCGCGTAAAGTCCGTGGTGGACAAGGCCGCCATCTGTTTGGACAGCATCTCTCTGTGGCTTCCGTCGGACTCTGTTGTCAGCTTGAGCCGGTTGTCGGCAGTGAGGCTGAACGCAATCGAGTACGCATCATTGCCGTGTGCAAACAGGGTCATCTCGCGACCTGTCTCGGCGGGTCGGATGAGCATATCGAGCGAGAGGTCTGTGATAGCGAGTTCGCGCGAAACCTTGGTGGCGGCATAGTGTTCTGCATTACCATCGAAGTAAAGCGAGGTAGTCTGCGTCATACCGGTGGCATTGGTGACGCCCAGAATCTGGAAGTTATTGTCCTCATCCAGCCAGTTACCGGCAATGGGTTCGCTGAACCGCAGCTTGATATCGCCGTCAAGTTTGAGTATTCCGTTGGCAGGTAGCGGTTTGCCGAACAGCACAGGCGGACGCGTATCTTTGATACCGCTCATGACAGGCGAAGCTTTGGTGACAAAGCCCGAGCCGTGTCGGCAGAAGCTTACGGCACGCAGGTCGTAGTTGAGTTCCTTAGGGTCACGTTCGCCATAGAAGCGGAAAGGCTCAATACGTCCGTTCTCTATCATTGCTTTGTTGCCTGTAGCCAGGTTGTACAGGCTGTCATCCGCGTAGAACGAGCATTGGTTAACCCACGCATCATCGTTCTCGGTCGAGAGTTTGTATTGGAACTCGATGTGGTCGAAGTTCTTGTGGTGGATATTGAATCCGTCGATACTGATCGGCAGATAGTACCCTATCGAGTCACGCGGCGAGAGGGTGTTCATCACCCATTTGTCGCGCGGTGCTGCGAGATTGACCGGTGATGCCTCCGGCAAGAAATGTACGGAGAACTTCGCCAAAACGCCGATAGCCGCGCAGGTAGTTGACGCGAGTCTGATAGTCAGGTCTTCGTAATCATCCACGATGCCGCGGCGTACTTGCATGGTCTTGACGATCGGTTCCCCGGGTTCGAGGAAGAACGTGAGCGTCGAAGCCGAGGTGAGCGGCTCGCCGTCAATGAGGATGATCGCACCGTTGGGGTTGGTCTGCGGCTCTACGGAGAGCGACAGATATTGCCCTCTTGCAGGACGACCGTCAGTATTGAGGTTATCGTTGACGAGCGTGACTTGGAACACTGCTTCCTGGTCGGCAGGCACATTGCTGATAGAGTACCGATCCATAGTTATTTGCGGGTTCTCGATAGGTACCGTAGCGTTGCCTAAGACGAACATCCCGGGCTTGTACCACTTCGTACGCACCTCTCCCTCGTAGGGACAGTGGCTCGAGCCGCCTTCCTGGAAGAAGATGAAACTGCCGTACTGGTAGTCCGTCGCGTTGGAGTACATATTCATGTATTGCTTCCAACTGCCAATCTGCGAGAGGAAGATACTGTCAGCCGGTGCACGATAGACGCTGACGGTGGTATAGCCGAAGGAGTCAGGAGAGATATTGAAACTTATCTTCCGGGATACAGACTGACTTCCGCTATGATCGGCAAGCGGGATATCCGTGTCGATGGTGAATACCGGAGTCACCTCGGTTTTCCACTGTGCGCCGACTGTAATACCGTTGATATCAATAATGGCAGCATTATCTCCTGACTTCATGCGATCGTTTAGGAGATTGACGATAGCTTTTCCGACCGGCAATGAGCCGACCAGTTCGGCTCCGGCTGAGGCTTGTTTGAACAATGTACCGAAATCCGGTGTGCCATATGACATATTTCCTCCTATCGACCAGTCAGCCGTGTAAGACTCGCTATAGTCATGGTTGGTGCCGCCGCTAACGCTGAACGTGCCTACATGCTTGCCAGACTGACGTGCTACGACTTTCTCCCGTTCGTTGGTGGCAAGGATACTTACCCATTTGACTATAACGTTGTTGATAGCCTGCACTTTATCGGCTTCAACGTAGTCGGGTACGTTCGTCGGTTTGATGATCTTGTAGGTGGTCGTATCCAGACCTATCTTCGACTCGTCGGTAGCGAGATTCCAATAGACGGCAGATTTTTGTGCATTTGCTATAGCTTGCGCCTCTGCCGAGTCCGCTGCGTTGATGATCAGCGCGTTACGCTGTTCGATCAGATTAGGCAGGAGTTTGTTGACGATATGTCCTTGCGTATAGGTGAAATCTGTACCGACGCGGCTGCCAAGAACCGTCTCTTTGGCAATCACGAAATGGTACTTTTCTCCGTCCACGGTTTGGGCAGAAGCGACCTCCTTGATATATCCCGCATCGATTGCCGGCTTACGCAACTGATAGGTGGTGTCATCAATCATACGCACGGCGCGCACCGTACCATAGAGCACTTCTGTTGCGTGACCAACGAACACATCCGCGTTCGCCCCCACAAAAGCAGGTGACGAACCGGTAGATATCTTCTCGGTATTGCTATAGGTATAACTATAGGATGAGTTATACTTGATAGAAGCCACAAGCGGTACACTGAATGAGTTCGTCTTACCGGCGGACACACTCACACCGCTATAAGACACCGTACTCACCACACCGACAGACTGGTTATACGCCGTACCAATCTTGAAGTTGAGGTTTACACCCGCCTTAAGGCTGATGGCAAACGGGTTGGTCGATTTATAGGTCGCACCTTTCTCCAGCGAGCAGCTACTGCCGCCTCCCGGCGGGTCGCGCAGCACATCGAGCACGCGGATATCAGCTGTCACAGCGCGGAGATCACCATTCTCCACATGGTTACCCGTCACATAGCCACGCACTGCCTGACAGTCAATCGAACTACCGTCACGCTCCAACGACAAGTCGAGCGAACGCAGCGCTTCCGTGCCTGTTGCCTGCAGACTGAGGTTATCCACCTCTACCTGTATATTGGCTTCACCATCCTCGTTCAGTGGGTAGGTCGCTGTGACGGTATTGTCGCCTGATTTGAAACCGTTGAATATTTTCAGATTACCGCCGCTTAGACGAACGCGGTCGGGCTTGGTTGTGGGATCGTTGTTATAGAAGTAATCCTCATAAACCGATACGCGGAACTGATAGGTGCGCCCCTGCTGGAAGACCGGATAATCGAGCAGGTATTCCACCGCGCCTGAACTGTTGACCGTATATGCGTCCACCGATTTGCTGAGGTTCAGCAGGTTAGACACGGGCAATGTCTTCTCGCCGTACCCCTCCTGTGCCATGCCGGCTTGATACTGCACTACGCCCACCTGCATCGGACTGCGGTAGATGCAGTCATAGACGGCGTTATAGGTAGCATGCAACTCTGCGCTATCGGAACGCAAGGTCTGCAACGGAGCGTTGGTCAAGTCGAAGGTCGGAGCTCCGGATTCTATACTGAGCAGGGTTGCATAACCCTTAGCGGTAGCTTGTACGACTTTGTATTTGACGGGGAACAAATCCGCCGCGTACTCGCCGGTCTTACTGTCGGGACGGATAATGATACGCTTGAGTTCGAAGATAGTCTGCGTACCATCTACTGAGCGGTGTATCGTGTCGCGGGTCAGGTCGTCGGGATCGTGAACCACATGAGCCGTATTATCGCCCTCGAGCATCAGTACGAGTTGCAGGTCATCGCCCAGGTTGTTCGTTCCCAAGCCCAAGGCGGGCGGCAGTTTCTGCTGGTCGATACCACCGGCTACACGACCGACAAGACGCACTTTCGTACGGTCGTAGAACCGCACGCCGTCCAGCGGCTTGACGAGTGAGAAAACCGTATCTGTACCTGTTACAAACAGCCAGCCGCCGTTCATGAACGTATGTCCGGCTTTCGCTACCTGCAGACGGCAGGGCATTGACTTAGGTACCGTCAATTCGAAATTACCATCCGTGCCAGTCAGATAGACTTTTCCGTTGCGGCGGATCGTGTCGCCGTTGAGCAAGAAACAAGCACCGGCAACCGGTATCGAACTCAGATTATAGAGCACGCGACCTGTCAGACGGGTGCAACTGGTATTGACGAAGTTCACTCCGTTGGCTATACAGTTCTTGCTGTCCAGAGGAACGGACGCTACACCCGATGATGTACTGTTATAGGCGAATGTACCGTATTGTGAGGTAGGCGTTACCGCATAAACAGTACCTGACGCGATGTCATAAGGCAGGCTGTCGAACACGAATGCGCCATCTGCCCCCGTGATCATACTGCGCGTGATATCGTTGCCGCTAAGGCTGACCGTCACGCCTGCCATGCCCGAGTTATCAGTCTGCGTTACAACGCCGCGTATCTCACCGTACTCCGTACGCCAACCTATAGCCGTGGCAGAGTTGTCGGTGCGCTGACCGTTGCACTCATAGCGCGCTACAATGGTGTATTCGTAGTGCATGCCCGGAACGGCTGTCTGGTCAAACCACGTGACCTCTGCGCCGCGATAGATCGTATCCGGTGCATTGCTGCTGCCTTGCGGAATACGCAGCAGAATAAATTCATCCACCGATGGTGCGGATGCCGTCCAACGCAGTTGCACGCCGCGTTTGTTCTCTCCGTCCGTCAGTCCCTGTGAAGCGCTAAACGACGTAATCGTAGCCGCCTCATCGAAATAGAGCGACGGTCCGCTAATGGTTATCGGCTCCACGGAACGCGGATTCTGGAATCGCAACTCGGCATCCGACGGATCAATCTGCGCCCTGTAGGTAAAGTGGGTACAAGCCATGTTCACCACGTCTGTGATGTGCGCTGTCCAAGAGCCGTCCTCATTGCGGCGGATGCTGTCTTGCGGAACGATGAACTGCACCTCGCTGTCCGATTCGACGGACTTACGCGTGAGAATAACCTTGGCACCGCGATCCCATGTGCATCGTCCGTATGCCGTCGTACGGTACTTATTCATCAGACTGTCATATAACATCTGTTGAACAGCATCTTTGACTTCGTTCCAACGCTCGGTAACGACGGAAGGAACAGCCTCACTACCCTCACCCGGAACAAATTCGGCATGACTCTCATAGACCCATGCACTACTGTATCGGTATCTCCTGTCAAGAATCAGTGTCCACGTTCCGCCGTCGAACTGCTCGGCAGTTTTGTCATCAAGTTCGCGCTCCACGATATCAAAGTCGTTGCCATAGCCGTTGAATTCATACGTGTCGTATGGATTAACTCCTACTCGTATGGCAAAGCGAGTGTGATTACCGACCGGCACTTTGACAGTGTTCATGCCTTCTTTTAAATAGATTTCGCTGTCCGGTGAAGTGGTGCGGAATTGGAGGTAGTCCACTGCCTCATAGAATCCCTGCAGGACATTTATAGTCATCGTAACGGTGTCGAGCGACCGTTTACTCTCTACGAATTCAGGAATGAGTTCGCAGTCAGCGGGTACGATAGGCGCGTCGGTAATCTCCGCGTTGTCAATATGGATATTGAAATGTACCTTTCGGTTGTTGTCAAAATCCTGATCAAGTGTGTAGTCCGGCTGTTTTATGGCGAGTGGTGCCAGGAAACTATGCTGTTGCAAGGTCGTCTGTTTGGCAAAAGGATGATCCCAGTCCCAAGCCGAGGACGAAGCTCGACGTACACGGTAGTAGATAGGTTGCGCCGGCTGCGTCTTCGTCTTTGCCACAAGTCGTAGATGCATAACATAGAGCGGTTCGCCTTCTTCGCTGGTCAGCATATAGTTGTAATATGGGAGATTATAGCACCGCTCGAGCGAGTCTTCTACCGCTGCTGCCGGCATGGTCGTCTCATCGACATAACTGTACGTACTGCTATCCGCAATCATCGGCAGGAGCTGGATCGTCTGCGCATCCGAATAATCGGCCTTCAGCGCGCGTTGTATCTCGAAATAGTCGGTACTGATCAGATCCTCAGCCTTCGGATTGCGAATCGTCCAACTCAGTGTCTTCGCTCCGGTGTAACTACCCTGAGCATCTTTGCCCTCTTTGACCGCGAAATCATAGATACGGTGGTAGGCAGGGATATCGATGGCGTTCGTCGTGCGCTCAACGGTAGTCGATACATCCGAGTTGGGCTGAACCGTAAATGTAGCCCTGAAACCACGTTGTATATCATCGGTCGTGGGCACGATGATCGATCCCGCACGGTTGCTCACCGTTACCGGTTGCGAGCTGAGCGTGGTCGTATAGGATTTTGGGGTCTGATAGACCACGTACGGTATAGCGGCTTTGCCGTCGCGGATAGGATTGCCATTGTCGTCCATAAAATACAGATAGGGCGACTGCAACTCCGGTGCTATCAGGTCATCTGCGCCATCCATACGGTCGGGGAAGCAATACCAGAGTTTCTTGTAGGGCGCTTCCGACTCATCCTTTGCATCGTATTTGTAGATAAAGGCATCTACGCCGGCATAGAACGTTGTGCTTGTCAGCGATTGAGGCAGATACCAGTCGAACTCGAGGAACACGACGCGTTTGTAGCTGCCGTCCATCGATTTCTGTGCCGACAGTTCGACACTCTGATACCCTGTACCGGGATCAATCTGCTTCGTTCCGCCGTCTGCGGTCTTCGTCACCTTGACCGTTCCATACTTGACCTTGACCTCTGCCGTACTGTTCTTGTTCGGGTCAGACGTGTTCTGCGTGTCCGTACTACGGATATACACAAAATGTGTTACGTCGGTCTCAGGGGTCTTGGCGTAGTGACTCGAGTACCAGAGTGTCGTGCCGGAACCGAGACGATAGTTGTTCTGCCAGCCGTACGACCAGATAGGAATCTTGAAGTGAACAACGCCGTTACCCTTGGGTGTAACACTGTAGTTTTCGGCTTCTTCCAGGAAATCATTCGCAGCTACTGCGCTGCCTGCGAATAACATCAGCAGTCCGGTGATGACTGCCAGACGGTTAAGAATGTGTTTCATATATGTGTGTATTTGTATTTTCCAGGAATTAGTTGTTGGAGTCTCCGTCGTCGCCTATCGGGGGATTGCCGTAGGGCATTACGGGGTTGATGCGGATCCAACGTGTCCAGCCGGTCTGCCGGTCGAAGGTGGAGAGGTCGTAACTGTACTGCCAATTGTACTTCACGTTGGTCTCCGAGCCTTTGGTCCATGTGGGTGAAGTGTTGGGAGAGAAAATCCACTCTTGTCCTTCACTGTCATAACAGGAATACCCCTCTGCTGTCGCCTCAAAACCGTCCTGCATGCGTCCTTTGGCGCCGAGGTTGATGTTCATGCTCATCTTAGGTGCCTCCCTATCATCAGGCAGGTTGGAAGCATAATGCAGCGCGTATGCATGGTGTACGATGGCATCCTCCAGTGCGTAGTACACGGCGTTGAACAGCTGCTGATAGTTGCTGTCCTCGGCGTACGGTGCCCCTCGTTCATCATTTTTGCCAAATAGTCGGTCAGATCATATTTGGCTGATGCGTTGTAATACTGGTAGCATTGCCGCTTGCCCGCGCAGCGACTCCAGCCAGTTCTGCGCCGACACGGGCGCAACGAACACAAGTCCAACGACCAGGCTAATAATCCCTCTTATACTCATAATGCTTCCGTCTACGTAACGGATTACAGAATTTGCCCAACCGGGTTACCTTGCGCGCGATGGGTGTTGGTGTTGATCCAGTTACCCCATCCGGTCTGCTTATGGAAGCGCGAATACTCATACGCATCCTTGCAGGTGTACTGATAGGTGCTTACCTGTTGGGCATAGGCATCCTTATCCATCATGAACAGCGAGAGTGTGAACTCAGAGAGCGGTGCTTGCTGATTATACACGAGGTGGCGTCGGCTGATCCACATTCTGTCGAACGCGGTCTTCAGGTCGGCGGCGATGGTCTGAAGTTGGGGGTCTTGGGTGGCTTTGGCGAGTTGGTTGGCGTAGTCGAGGGCGTCAAAGAACGGATGCTGGCTGGTCACCTTGTATGTCTTGTCAAACGCCTCATCGATAGCTGCGCTCTGTGTCGGGTAGAGTTCCACCAGGCGCTTGCTCAGTCGCGCAAAGACAGGCTCCAATGCCGCAAACTCCGACGACTTGATGAAGTTCATGTCACCGTTTGCCATTGCCTCCTGATAGCCAGCTTCCCAGTTCGGGATGTTCGTCAGTGCGGCTTTGCCTGCCTGCTCGAAATCCGTATTGACGTAGAGCCCTTTTATCAGATTCTCGATCATCGCTCCGTCACTGAACAGCGCATGCATCGAGCTGAACAGATAGTCCGCCTTGTCATAGATCTCGTCGAGCGTTTCCATGTTGCCTATCAGGCAGTTATGGAAGAAGATTGCCTTGAAGTGCGGCACCGTCGATGTGCGTATGGCTTCGCCGAGTTCGTACATACTCATGCCTTCTCCGTGTTGTCCGTCCAGCCCGGTGGGGAACCACTCGTCATACACGACACCCTGGCGCATTTTATTCTTGCCGTCACGCAGGTCTTTGGGGTAGTCGGTTGTGGGATCAAACCCTCCTCCGTGTCCCCAGATGAGCAGGATATAGTTCTCTGCCGGCATATCTTTCGCCATCAGGTCGATGGTTATCTTCAGCAGTTCGGGGTCGTAGAGTTCATAGTCCTCCCATCCGCTCATCGCCGCCGTGTAGCGCAGCGAGTCGAGGTTCGTCTCGGAGGTCAACTCAAACTCCAACAGGTCACCCGGGCGACCGTATTTCTGCTCGGCACCCTCCGTCTGCTTGCCGTACTTGTAGAAGAACCCCATGCGTACATCGCGGTTCGTCATCAGCGGTTTGGCACGTTCCCAGAGGTTCTCGATATAGCTGTCCATACTACCTCCCGCGTTGCCATATACGAGGATGGCGTAACGGGCTTTCTTTTCTCCCGGTTCAGGGTTGTTGCCCTTGCAGCCGCTCATGCCGAGCAGCAATGCTACCATCGGCACTATAAACAGAACGACACGTTTCATATACATGTTTTTTGAAGTTTGATTGTTTTCCAAATTGTGCAAACATGCGAGGGTATCAGCCTCGCATGCTCCAGCTGCTAGTGGTAATGATATAGATAGATTCTGCTTAAATGGACATTATTGCACCTCTTTCAGGTTAAAGTTAACCTGCTTGTCACCGAACTTTCCGCTCAAGGTCACCGTTTTGGTGTTTGCGTCGTAGGAGCCGGAAAGGAACTCTTTGCCGGAAAGCGATGCACCCGTCGTCTTGTCATAAGTACCCTGTGCAAAACGGATGACCACATCCGGATCGTTCGGAGACATCCACCACTCATAGTACGAACCGGAGACCGGCTCTTGCCCGTCTTCTTTGGCTTCCATTGTGCATTTGTAATTCATGTGGAAGGTAAATTGGACATAAGCGTCTCCTGCATCGTTGGCACGATAGGTTTTGCCGGCAATCGGTTGAGTGGTCGGATCGGCGGTGGATTCGAGTCCGTTGTTACAAGAGGAGAAAAACATACCTACTAAACTCAGCGCCATCAGCGCAACAAAAACCTTTTTCTTAGCCACAAGGGCACGATTAATTTCAAAGAAATTTTTCATAATGCTTATATTTTAAAATGGTTAATATATTTCACATTCGGCTTTGTTTTACCAGAACTTTCTACCCTTTGGTGATGTAGATTATTATTGTTGTTCGTAAAAAATAGAGAGTGCGCGAGGTAATCGGCCTCGCACACCCGCGATTCAAACAATGATGATTATTTGAAGGTACGAGAGTTCACTTCCTCATCTTTGTTCGGCTGAACATCGGTATTACGCCACATGAGTCTTACTTTCACGCCTTTAAGCTCACGAAAACCTTGTCCGTAACCTTCAGCAGCTTCAAGTTCGTCCATCGCAGCGTTGATAGCAGTCATAGCATTTTTATCACATTTGCTGCGGGTGCCATACATCGTGAAATACGCGCTTCCTTCTTCAATCGGCTTTTTCGCCACCTCGTTGATTTTCTTCTCAATCGTCGGATATGCGAACACAGCGTAGTTGTTCAGTACAGCATCTTGCGGATCGCCCGAAGCTGCTACAGCGCTTACTGTGTAAAGATACTCACTCTCGCTCTGTTGACCACACGAAGTGAACAATGCGGCAACTACCGCCAACACACAACACGCAGTTGCAATACAAAATACTTTTTTCATAATAGTTGATATTAAATGGGTTAATCATTAGAAATCCTCACCACCGGACTGCTGGCTCTCCTCGATCTTCAGCTGAATAGTCTTTTTGTCACCGGTTTTTACGCGTTCTGCCACGAAGCCGTTACGTGTACCCTCAGCGTCATAGGTGCAGAAGAAGAACGTAGCCTCATCGCTAACTTCCAGACCTGCCACACTGCTCGGATCAAGATCATCCGGGGATTTGAGGTCGAAATGTGCGACACCGGCTGCATTGGTCTTAACAAAAGTGCTGGCATTCGATTTGTAAATAGTTGTCCCCTCTCCCAGACCGTTGTCTTTGAACTTGTACACTTCGATACCTTCAACCGGTTTGCCGGCTTTGGTTACTTCGACATCTACGGTCGCCTCGGTCTTGAAATTAAGACACGAGGTCATAGCTACGGCTACGATAGCCGCCAAGAATAACTGAATCTTTTTCATATTGTTTTAATTATTGTTTTGATGCTATACATACAGCAAGCGAGTTTCTCTACCTCCTGCGAGGATACACATACGTTGCCGCAACTAAGGTCGAGAGATTATTTGTCATGTTGGTGAGCATATTATTAAATATCGCCACAAAGTTACAAAAAAATTCTCTAATATGCAAGAGGGGAGTGCATATTTTTACGTATTATTCCCAAAAACTTTCATTTTTTTACGAATTGTTCCCTTCTGGGATGAAATTCGAATGCAAATTAATCAGATTGCGATGAACTACGACAAAGGTATCATATACTTTTCCGTCTTATAGACTATAGCCATTTCACGTTTCCGAGCACAATGTTACAAAAAAATTCTCAAATATGCTAGAATGGTATGCAGATTTTTGCTAGAATGGGAGCAAAAATGAAAAAATTAATGAAAACGAGGATTTCCGATCACAAAATTGTGACCGAAACAATCGTTTGAGCAGAGTATAATCAAAACTCACTGTGCGGCGATGCGCAGGGCGGCGTTGATGCCGTCGAGGGCGGAGGAGGTGATGCCACCGGCGTAGTTTTGGGGTGTCGCAGGCTTCCGTCGCTCAGCCCACCTCGGATTCGCGGCACGGACACAGCTGTGTTGGCTCGCTTCATCCGCGCTCTGCGCCTCTAATGGGGCTCGAAACCATCGCCGCTAAATTCGTTGTCGTTTATTGTATATTTGTGTCTGTTACGCAAGTTTGAATATTCTTGTGATGTGTGAGCAAATTGTTGTTCCCCAATGATTGTCTATATGTTTCATACTTGCGGAAGATACACAGTCTCAGCTTTTCATCACGCTCAATGTGATACAAAAAATATGCCACGGATGTGAATCCAATGTTTCAATGAGGAATAATGAAGATGTTTGCAATAAGAATAATCCCATTCGTCCATATCGTTGTTGTGAGAATGTAAGTCTTGTTTGTGTAATTCTTTTTGTGAAAATGAGAATAGATATTGATAGGTGGTGGCTACGTTGCAAACAGATTTCTCGCGAGTGAGTTCTACGTGATAGTTCAACGCAAGTATTGTCCTATGCAATCGAGCCCCATTAGAGACTGTGAGCGCGGGGGAAAGTGAGCCTCGCGCTGTGTCCGTGCCGCGAATCCGAGGTGGGCTGAGCGACGGAAGCCTGCGACACCCCAAAACTACGCCGGTGGCATCACCTCCTCCGCCCTCGACGGCATCAACGCCGCCCTGCGCATCGCCGCACAGTGAGGACATCGTATTCGCTTACTCGCTCACTTTGGGCAACGTCCTCATTTGCCCACATACCGCCCCGCTGCGATAACGATTCCATCATGTCCGTCAAAACCATCGCAAAAGGGCTCTTCGCTGCATGTCCGTCATAATCGCTTGCAAGGGTTCCTACAACTTTTTCGTAGCGTCGTAGGACTCGATGGTTTTGGACTGGATGAGGACCGTGGTGTCGCCGCGCTGAACGTAGGACGAGGAGGTCGTGACGGTGCGGGTGACGTTGCAGCCCGTGAGGGCTATCGTCAGAAAGGCGGCGGAAAAAGTCAATAAAACAAAATTTCTCATAATGGTGATTTTTTAGGTCAACAACTGCCAACAACAATCAACAACTTTTTTGTTCACTAATTAAGCGAATTAAACTAATGTTTTGCTTGTTTTGATTGATTAAAATAGCGGCGATTGTCAATCGCCGGAAATAAAAGAAGATAAGGTGATTGCCCCGCATGTGTTGCGGGGTTAATAAACGAAGCGGCGGCGAGGGTGCCACCGGAGTGCAAACAAGCAAAGGCGGGGGACGGGGTTTAGGGGATAGACACAAAAAAAGAGGCGAAGCACGCTGAACGTGCTCCGCCTCTGAGAGATAGGAATCTAAAAAGATTTATTTAACCAATGCGCCTTGCGCGTTATAGGTCTTGCCGTCACGGATGATGAGCAGCTGACCGTTCTCGATCATCTTTCGACTTTCGACATTCGACTTTTGACTATCTGTCTCGTCGATAGCGGTGGTTGTGCCCGGATCACCCACCTCAAACTCTATCAGCGATATGCGGCAGATATTTCCTACGAAACCAACGGTGTCGGCAGAACCCGACCACTTTTTGTAGTTGCTGTCGTACGACCAGTTAGGATCCGTGAATGTGCCGTATTCATTC
>Ga0310690_10005280_pt1 | contig 17653 bp, 16 predicted proteins | sample AusTroGonzalo_MG_2_FD_207661 | JGI IMG/M metagenome (GOLD analysis project Ga0310690, IMG submission 207661) | Bovine rumen microbial communities from tropical cattle in Woodstock, Queensland, Australia - Gonzalo_04 (v2) (version 2) | ecosystem: Host-associated > Mammals > Digestive system >...
TACAACAGCAATGATTCTTGTCAGTTATTTATTGTGGGAACCGATAATTATTATGTCTTTGGTGACAGCCGCGATAATCCTATGGGCGGTTACTACTCTGCTCTGTGCAAATGAGATCGTTCTTAAAACAAAAAACTCCCCGATCGCATGATTGGGGAGTTTTCTTATGTTTAACTTAGCTGACCAACCGGTTCCACCAACCTTTTTTCGCGGGCTTTGGTTCGGATGACGGTGTTTCCTGTTCGGGCTTATTCTGGGTGGGCTTTTCTTCGCCATTATCTTTACGGCCTTTGCCCCGACCACAACGATTATCTTGCCTATCTCCTTGCTCTTGTTTTTCAACTTCGGCAAGCGGCGCCTGTTCCACCACCTTGAAACCTTCTTCGGAGGTTGTTTCCGGTGTATTTTCAGAATTGTTATTGTTTTGTTGTTTATCTTTGTTACGTTTACGGCGCCAATCACGATCCCGATGACGACGGCCGCGACGCCCCTTGACATCATCTCCGATCACAATTTCATCACCCAACGCAGCTAAATCAACCTTTGGTCCATGTGGCAACGGTGTTGCTTCATTATTCACAGCCACCTTGTTGCCATCTTCACGGATGCGTTCCAATTTGAAATCATCCACTTTCACCAATGTTTCATCAGCAACAACTTGAATACCAACTTGATAATTCTTTTCCAACTCCAATAAGTGGACACGTTTATTGTTGGACAAATATTCGGCCACTTCTGGCGTCACGGATAAAATCAACGAGCTCCGTGTGTTTTTGATAGCAGATTCTTCCAACAAACGCAAGGCATGCATCGCGCTGGATTCCACCGAACGCACAACGCCCAAGCCACCGCAATGCGGACATGGCTTATAGCTGGATTCCAAAAAGCTGGAATGCAAACGTTGACGTGTCATTTCAATCAAACCAAAGCCAGACATACGGCCCACTTGAATGCGGGCGCGGTCACGCTTTAAGGCCTCTTTCAAATGGCGTTCCACGGCAGCGTTGTTCTTTGGCTCATCCATATCGATAAAGTCAATCACAACCAATCCTGCCAAGTCACGCAAACGCAATTGACGTGCCAATTCTTCACATGTTTCCAAATTGGTTTGCAACGCTGTTTCTTCAATGCTGTGTTCACGCGTAGAACGGCCAGAGTTCACATCCACAGCCACCAATGCTTCCGTTTGATCAATTACGATATAGCCACCGGACGGTAAACGAGCGATATGGTTGTGAATTTGCTCCAATTGAGCTTCCACTTGGTATTGACAGAACAAAGGAACCTTTCCTTTATATTCCTTAACCTTTTTCACCTGAGCTGGCATCAAAGATTTGACAAGCGCTTTTGTTGATTTAAACGAATTTTCCCCTTCCACAATGATTTCATCGATATCGGTTGTAAATACGTCACGCAAAGAACGTTTGATAATATCGCCTTCTTCATGGATCAGCTTTGGCGCAATAGATTTCAGCGTTAATTCGCGGATTTGGCTCCACGTTTTAATCAAGTAATCAAAGTCGCGTTTAATGTCGGTTTTTGTTTTACCTTGACCAGCTGTGCGCACGATGACACTCATTCCCTCTGGGATAGACAATTTGTCCACGATTTCACGCAAATCTTTACGATCTTGGGCATTGGAGATCTTGCGCGAAACACCACCGCCACGACCATTGTTTGGCATCAATACACAAAAACGACCCGCCAAAGACAAATATGTCGTCATGGCCGCACCTTTGTTACCGCGCTCTTCCTTCACCGCTTGAACCAACATCACTTGACCTGGGTGAATTACCTCTTGAATGCGATATTTTTTATAAAAAGAAGGGCGTACACGAACGACTTCGTCATTTTCACTGACATTTTCCACATCGTTTTCTGACTCTTCTTCTGAATCATTTTCGGTTTCCGTGTTCATCTCTTTTTTCAAAGCTTCGCGATCATCCACGGGAATTTGATAATAATCTGGGTGGATTTCACCAAAAGCCAAGAAACCATGACGATTGCCACCGTATTCTACAAAGGCGGCTTGCAGCGACGGCTCAACACGAACCACTTTGGCTAAATAAATATTCCCTTTGATTTGTTTCTTATTGGCAGTATCGACATCTAATTCATCCAGCCGACCCTCGTCCAATATAACCACGCGTGTTTCCTCGGGATGCGTGGCATCAATAAGCATTTGTTTTGACATAATTGTAATTCCTTTATATTAAATAAAAATTGTTTTGGGGCATCTTTCGATGCAGAAGATAACACTTGGGCAGTCATTGAAGCGCCCATCAAGAACATGAAAAAGTAGCATATCGTAACCATTAAAATGTTCACCTTGTTATCAAAAATTTTTTTGCACAGCAATTTTTTAATTGCTTTTTTTATTATATAGGTATATGAAGAAATAAGCAAGTGTTTTTTTCGTTTTAGGGGAAAAATGTTTAAAAAGTGTTTTCTTTTCTTGTGTTTTTTGATGCTGTGGACACCATCGGTGTTCGCGCAAAAGATTCAGGATCTGCGTCTTTCCGTTAACGATGCCCAAAATGTCCGCTTCGTTGTAGATTTAACTGACCAAGCTGAAATCAAATTATCTCGGCTGAGCAATCCGCCGCGCATGGTGATTGACGTTGAAAATGCCCCCTTTGAACCTGGCGTTCGCGAAAAGCGTTTTTTGAACACTGGCTTTATCTCGTCTATCCGCACGGGAAAACCAACACCCACCACCACACGCATTGTGTTGGACCTGCCCAGCGACAATGTGACCGAAAAACATTTTACCCTTGCTCCACAGGCGGGGGCCCCGTGGCGCTTTGTAATGGATTTGACAAACAACACGCCCCAAGTTGGCGTTAAAGCCTTTTCTAATGACGCACAAACAGTTGCCACACAAGCTCCAGCTAAAATAGAGCCACCTAAAAAATCTGTCATCAAAAAGAAAATTGTAATGTTGGATCCAGGCCATGGGGGGCAAGATCCTGGCGCCATTTCCAGATCTGGCAAATACGAAAAAGATTTAACCTTGAAAATGGCCAAAGAAACAAAAGTGTTACTAGAAAAAGCCGGCTACAAAGTTGTGATGACCCGCGACAAAGATTATTACGTCACGCTGCGCGGCCGCATTGAAAAAGCTCATAAGGCCAACGCGGATTTGTTCATTTCCATCCACGCTGATAGTGCTGCCAGCTCTGCCGCCCAAGGATTGTCCATTTACACAATCTCTGAAACGGCCTCCGATAAAGAAGCCGCAGCATTGGCCGAAAACGCCAATAAAGCAGATATCTTGTTTGGTATGGATTTAAGCGAATATCAACCTGAGGTAGGCAATATTCTGATTGACTTTGCCAAAACTTACACCATGGATCAATCTGCCAAATATGCCGATGAAGTTGTGAAAGAAATGGCAAAAGAGGTAACACTTCGTCCAAAGGCCCACAGATACGCTGGCTTTGCCGTGTTGAAATCTCCAAACGTGCCATCCGTGTTGTTGGAAATGGGTTATTTATCCAATCGTGATGAAGATAAATTACTGCAAAAAGAAAGTTATCGTAACAAGCTTTCCAAGGCGTTGGTGCGCGCTGTCAATACATACTTTACAAAGCATGTAGAACAATAAACTTGCGTTTTTTCCAATTTTAAGGTATAATAATACCCGTCAGGCAACTGACTATGATGCTAAACGGCAAATGGAATAGATGTTGTGGACTCGGGGGCGGTACCCGACACCTCCACCATTTATGGGGGTGACACAGTTTCGACACGCATAGTAAAGATTTCGCTTTGTATCCGGCATGGTATCCACCGTTATCGGGCTAAAAAAAATAAATGCGAACGATAATGCTCGCGTTGCAATGGCCGCTTAATTGCGTCTAAAGCAACAATGATTCTGAAGTCCATTTAGCGACATCAGTGGGGTTCGGGGATTCCTAGCAACAGAATATCCCCACTTTTTAAAGGGGATAAAATGAAAGATTACACACCATTTATACAAAAAGCTTTCCGCGTGGCAACACATGATATTTTAGCCGATGTAGCAAAAAATGGGTTGACTGATGGCGCTTATTATATGATTACATTTGAAACGCCCAAAGCAACAATTCCCGACTTTATGCGCCCACAATATCCCAAAGAAATGACCATCATTTTGCAAAATCAATTTGATAACTTGGTTGTCGAGGATGATAAATTTTCCGTTGATTTAAGTTTTGGTGGTGTCTCCAGCACGGTTATCATCCCGTTTCACACACTCAAGGCCTTTGTTGATCCTGATGCACAATTTGGATTTAATTTCATACCAACATCGGCCCCCGAAAAAGAACCAGAACGCCCTGCCGAAGTCATCGATCTAGCCAGCCGGAGAAAGAAAAAGTAATGCGCAAACATTCCATTGTATTATCGGGCCATGCGACCAGTTTATGTTTGGAAGACGAGTTCTGGCAAGCATTAAAAGATATTGCCAAACAAAAAGGGATGGCCTTGCGACAACTGCTAATGCAAATTGATAACGCGCACACCGGAAATCTTTCCAGTGCCGTCCGTGTTTATGTATTAAATGAGCTTACCAAAAACACCAAATAACAACTATACCAAGAACAATTCGGTATAAGGCAAAGACAAAGAACGAGGCCTTTTGTACCCATTTCATCAAAAAAGCAATGGCGCCCAAACCAAATAATGCCGCAGCGCCCACTGCCAAACTTAAATCTGTCATTGGTGGCATATCGATGTGCCCCTGCAATGCTTGCCATGCCGTATATATCCCGGCCAACGCAATTGTCGGAATAGACAACAACATCGCAAAACGCGCGCTTTCTTCCCGTTTAAAACCACGCCAACGGGCACAAGTCATTGTGATTCCCGAACGGCTGGTCCCTGGCACCAAGGCCAACACTTGGGCCAAACCAATCAAAAAAGCGTCTTTATATTCCATTTGATCAATTTTTCGATGACATGGATATTTGTCATCCACACGCCACAACAACCACCCAAAAAAGATGGAACAAATACCCACCATCAAAGCGCCCCGTAGCAAGGGTAAATTAAAATAATGAATAATCAATCCCACAACAATCACGGGAAAAGTGGCCACAATCAATTGCATCATTAGGCGCAGATTTTTAAGGCACATCATATCCAAAATATCACGCCAAAAATATAAAATAACCGCCAACAATGTCCCCACATGCAAAGCAACATCCACACCAATTCCTTGATGTGAAAAGCCAGACAAACTGACCAACAACAAATGCCCAGACGAACTGATCGGCAAAAATTCCGTCAGACTTTGGACAAGAGCTAAGAAAAACAGAGACAACATAAAAAAACTCCTTGTTTTATACATTACTTTTTTTTATATATAGTGTCAAGTTCTCCCTCTTGCCTTTTTTAAAAAAAATTTTTATACTGATAGGTATGTATCAATTTGTTTGGCCGATTGTCTTTATTTTATTGCCTCTGCCTTTGATTTTACGGCAGCTTTTGGGTGCATCCAATTCATCCTCTCAAAATTTTTCTGGGGCATTAAAAGTTCCATTTTTCGCCCGCATTCAAAAGCTGTCACATGCCGAAATTTCAACCAAACGCACGATGTCACCTTTATTGTGGATGCTTGTTTGGATCTTGTTTGTGGTGGCTGCCGCACGCCCTGTGTGGATTGGCAATCCAATTATTTTAGAAAAAGAAGCACGTAATATTGTGCTGACCTTAGACGTTTCTGGATCCATGGAAGAACAGGATTATGATATCAAAGGGCATTCTTTAACCCGATTAGATATGGTAAAACAATTGGCCAACGATTTTATTGAAAAGCGCAAAGGCGACAATTTAGGGCTGGTTATCTTTGGCTCCGAAGCGTATACATACGCCCCCCTTTCACCCGACACTCAAACATTAAAGGGGCTCATGGATGAAATTGGCATTGGAATTGCTGGCTCACAAACCGCCATGGGCGACGCATTGGCCTTGGCCGTTCAAACGGCAACAACTGTTCCAGAAAAAGCGCGTATTGTAATTTTAATGTCCGATGGATATGCCAATATGGGTGCTATTCAAATGGATGAAGCCATCAAAATTGCACAAAAAGCTGGGGTCAAAGTTTATACGATCGGCATTGGATCCGACCATGCAGCCATTCAAGATCTGTTGGGCTTTGTTCAAATCAACACACCTATGGCATTAGATGAAGAAACGATGACACGCATTGCCAAGGAAACAGGCGGTCAATATTTCCGAGCCAGAACAAGCTCTGATTTGGTAAAAATCTATCAGCTAATCGACGATTTAGAAACAACTAAAGCCGAAGAAACAACCGTTCGACCACGCAAAGAAATGGCTTACTATTTTTTGATTATGGGCCTTGGAATTTGGTTGATCGCTTTTGGTGCTAGGAGGCGTGCATGATTTTCATTCGTCCTCTATTGCTACTCTTAATACTTATTCCTTTTGTATGGCGCGTTGCCCGTCGATACGCGCCCGTTGATACGCCATGGAAAAAATGGGTTGACGCCAATTTGTTGCCACACTTGCTTGTAGGTGGAGAAAAAGCCCACACGACATCCCTGTGGCGATGGGGATTAATTGCTCTTTGGTCTTTGTTTGTCATCGCGGCAGCTGGGCCCGCCCTCACAAAACTACCTGTTCCAGTCAGTCACAGCTTGCCAAACACGGTCATTATTGTCGATTTAGGTCCTGCTATGCAAGGTGCAACACTGGCCAGCGCAAAGATAAAAATGCATGATTTATTAACCGCTCTAAAAGGCAACCGCGTGGGCTTGGTTTTGTATGCCGATAAGGGCTATACCGCCGTCCCATTGACCGAAGATCGAGCATTGATACGCAATTTAATCCCAACTTTAGATCCTTCTGTTTTACCCAATTCCGAACAACGTCCCGCAGCGGCTTTTGATCTTGCAAACAAATTGATTCAACAAACTGGCGGCAAAGGTCGCATCATTTATTTAACCGCTGGCGGCGTCAGCGCTAACAACATCAAAACACCTTATGCGGTTGGCGTTTTGGGATTGGATGACAAAGCTATCTCGGCCAATTTAAAAAAGATTGGCACCTACCGTGCAAAAACAGCCGATGCTTCCGATATTTTAGCCATTTTATCCGCCACAGAACCAGACACAACTTTACGTTTTGATGGCGAAGAGAAAACAGATGAATGGGCCGATTTAGGTGGCTTATTGGCATTAATTTTATTGCCATTTTTTGCCCTCACTTTCCGACGTGGATTTTTATTCATCCTTTTATTAACCGCTTTTGCCCCAGCACATGCTTCTTTCTTTTTGCGCCCCGATCAAGAGGCCTATCAACAACAAGCTAAAGCTGTTGCCGCTTACCGATCTGGCGCTTATGAAGAGGCAGTCCAAGGCTTTCAAAAACATCCCTATAATCGTGGCAATGCCTTGGCGCATGCGGGCAAGATTCAAGAAGCCATTCAATCTTATGCTGAAGCATTAAAACAAGATCCCAACGATGAAGATGCTCGGTTTAACAAAGAATATTTGGAAAAACAATTGCCACCGCAACAACAAAATCAACAAGATAACCAAGATCAGCAACAACAATCTGATCCTAATAATCAACAAAACCAACAAGATAATGCTAACGAAGATCAGCAGAATCAAGATCAAGAATCCAATGAAGAACAGGATCAGCCCGAAAACGATCAGCAAAACCAAGATCAACAAGAACAACAAGCAAACCTCGATCAACAAAAAGATCAAGCAGATCAAACAAAGCCACAAGAAGTCGACGAAAATGATCGGGAAAAATCTCCTTTTAATCAAGAAGAACAACAAGTGTTAAATCGGTTACGCCCAGATCCATATCGTGTTTTGCGTTATCGATTATTACAACAAGCGAGGAAAAAATGAAAAAAATATTACTCTTTTCTTTGTGTTTGATTTTATCATCTGCCGTTTATGCTAAAATCACGGCAAAATTCACCCCAAACCCCGTAAAACAGGGGGATGCAGTTGAGCTTGTTTTATCATCTGACAAATCCTTTTCTGGTGTTCCAAACATCGATATATTGCAAAAAGATTTTGTTGTGGGCGGCCAACAAAACCGGCATTCCGCTCAATGGGTCAATGGGAAAGGACAAGATATCCATCAATTGATTTACACTCTTTTTCCAAACAAATCGGGGGACATTGTTGTTCGTGGATTGAAGGTGGGCAACGAAGTTATTCCAGATCTTACTTTAAGCGTGCGTGCCGATGCAAAGTATGAAACAAAAGGATCTATTGATTTAACGGTTGAATGCCAAAAAACACCCGTTTATCCTGCTCAAAAAATGCTCTGTGTTGTTTTCATGGACGATTCCATCGGTCTTGTGGATGGAGAAATCATTCCACCACAAAGCGAACAAGGAACATGGGAACAAATTCTTCCGCCGTTGCCTATTACATCCAATAAAAGCGGGGTGAATCGGTATCAAAGCACATTTGCCTTTACACCAAAAGACAGCGGAACATTTCAAATGTCTCCTTTTGTTTTTCAAGGATCCGCTCGTTTAAAAACGGGTGAACGCCAAGCTGCAAACATTATAGATTTTATGTTGATCTCCTTTCAATCCAGCGCGACACAACCTGTCGGCGCTCAAAGTGCACCATTTAGCATCACAGTTAAGGCAAAACCTGCCAATTATAAAGGTTGGTGGCTACCCAGCCCGAATGTTACTTTAACTGAATCCTATCAATTACCAGAAAACATTGTCGTTGGCGAACCAATTACACGCACGTTGACCCTGACAGCTCAACAGGTGATGGCAGACAATATGCCCGTTCCAAATACGCCGTCAACGGATAAATTGAAGGTTTATGCAAACCCAGCAGAACGTCATGATACGCCAGATGGCGGCCAAGTGGTTGTCACGATGACTTTTGTTCCAACACAAAGTGGGGAAATTACATTACCTGCCATCCAAGTACCTTGGTTTGATTCTGTGCATGAAAAAACAGAATTTGCTTCCGTGCCAGAACGCAAAATTTTCGTGACAGGTGAAGTTGCTCCGCAACCTCAAGCGCCAACGCCCGTGGTTCAACCAACAACGCCTACGCCTCAACCCGAAGCGTTACCTGTGTCAGAACCCGTTCAACAAAGCGCACCAGTTCAAGCGCCTCAGTCCTTGCCATGGCTTTGGATCATACTGGCCCTATCTTTGGCCTTTGTGCTTGGAATCATTGTGGCCGTATTGATTGTAAAACACACGTCCTCAACCGAGCGCAAGAAAAAGAAACCTTTGCCAGATTTATATCCTTTTTAGTAAAAAGTTCTTGACTTTTGATTCAAAATCGGGTAAAACTATTGGCACGAGTTTTATCAAAGAAAGGATTTTTAACATGACAAAGAAATGTTTGGTGACTGAAAAAGGCGTGATGGCAGGCAACAATAACTGCTATTCCAAAAAGAAATCTCGCCGTCGTTTTATGCCGAATTTACAGTCCGTTGCTATTTATAGCGAAGTTTTGGAAGCTCCTGTGACAGTTCGTATTTCTTCCACGGGTCTTCGCACCATTGAAAAGAATGGTGGTTTGGATTTGTACTTGTTGAACACACAACCATCTAAGCTCAGCAAGGAATGCAAAGAATTACGTGACCGCATCGCCGCTGCAAAAGCAAAGAAAGGTGCATAATTCGTTATGATTCAATTTCAGCGCCGTTTTCAATAGCGGCGCTTTTTTTGTAAAAGGAGGGAAACATGGCAGAAACTTATCAACGTCCAAGTTGGGATGAATATTTTTTGGAGGTCATGCACGCTTTAGCAAAACGTGCCACCTGTGATCGCGGCAGAACAGCCTGCGTCATTGTGAAAGACAAACAAATCCTTTGCTCTGGCTATGTTGGTTCTCCAACGGGACTTCCTCATTGTGATGAAGTGGGCCACCTGATGAAAAAAGTGGTGGATGATGATGGCACCATCAGCGAACATTGCATGCGCACTATTCACGCCGAACAAAATGCTATTTGTCAAGCGGCCAAACGTGGCGTTTCAATTGAAGGCGCGACCATTTATTGCAAGTTGGCTCCTTGTCGCACCTGCGCGATGTTATTGATTGCATGTGGCATCAAACGTGTTGTCGCTGAATATAAATACCATGCCGGATCCGAAGCCGAAGAGATGATGAAACAGGCTGGTATTCAAATTGATTATATCAACGACGAAACGTTGCAATACAAATAATTGCTTGCCTTATTGATCTTTTTATATTATGTTTAAGATAGATAGGGAGTTGTATAAAATGCGTTCAATCTGTCTGTATTTGTTTATTGCACTATTTACCACGTCTGCGCTTGCTTTTGGCGGCGGCGGTGGTGGTAGTGGCAGGAAGGGCGTTGACAGAACCCGCAAGGAATATGGCATACACGCTGTGGGCGGTCATATTGACCCAGATCATCCCATTGATCCACCCATATGGAATTGCGACGATCCGAATGCACATCCTAGCGACGAAGGCGTTTGCGTTTGTAACGATGGATATGTCGAAGATGCGGATAACACGTGCGTTGTCAATCAATGCACCGATTTTACACCAACCGATTGTATTACGGCCTGTGATCCACCAACGGGAAACAAAACCTATGCAACACTTTGCCACAATGACGAATATTATTGTAATGACTCACATCAATGTGTGAATCCTTGTGATGGAGAAAGTTATGATTCCGAATGTGCGACCTGTACACCGCAAGGCCAAAGCGCAGACATTCAACCCAAATCCGGTACATGTGGCACTGGAGGAAATTGGATTTGTCAAGCTGGCGAATGTACAGATCCGTGTACAATTGGCGAACATCTAACAGATGACTGTACACTATCTTGGCACGCTGACAATGGAATATGCACACCCGACTATGCCGACGCTGGAACCACCTGCGGCAAAGATAAAATCTGCGATGGAAATGGCGTTTGCAATTGTAATTCAAAATATTTATTAAATACAGATAACACCTGTACAATTTGTGCTAATGGCAACGTGTATTTATCATATTTAAGCGATCCATGTAGCAGGGTAATTGATGGCTTTACAGGGTGTAAAAGCAACAAGGAATGTCTTGATAGTTTGGGTGAAGGTTACTATTGTAGGTTAACAGGATCCAGCTGCAACTATCCAACCACTGGCACCTGCACTGAAATTGGATCCCCCACAACCGCAAATATTACTGGTTTAGGTTCCGTTGTAAGAAGCGCTAGTTCTTTGCAGTGGTGGTCCGCTCAAAACTGGTGTAAAGCACAAGGGAAAAATCTGATTGATGTGGCAGAATTTGAATGTTATCGCAATGGAACAACTAAGATTGTAAAAGATTCTAGCACTGGTTTTTGTTGCGCACAGGAACAAACCTGTTCAAATTGGTCAAGCTATTGGAGTGGCAGCACAATTCCTGATGACAAAGCAGTAAAATATAGCAGCATCTTTGTGGCTTTGCGCAAGAAATTTGGAACAGGAACATTCTGGACAGACAGTCGTGTTGGCTATGATAACTGTCGCGCATTCTATGGCACTCTTAGCGAAGCAGCTATGTACAGTGGAAGCCGTGACAGCTGGAATCGTGCCATCTGTAAATAAACCAACCCCCCAATTGATTTGTTTTTGATTATCTAATAATCAAGTCCGGGAACAGCGTTTTGATTTCAGCCAATATCTCTTCTTTAAAAAATTGGTTGATAGCGGATTGTTCTGGTGGATGTTTATCCCCTTTGAATGTGCGGTAATGTTGCATCGCATAAGTTTTGACGCCATCCGCCTTTAATTCCTTTGCAATTGCCAAAACATCCTCTGGTGTTAAACAATCTGGATCACATGTTGTACGTGCTTCAAATGCAATTCCCTGCTCCAACAAAAACGATAAACTTTCTTTGACCTTATCGCCCATTTGGGAACGCCCACACACACCATCATATTTATTCCATGGGGCTTTGATATCCAACCCAACCCAATCGATATATGCGGCCATTTGACGTAATTTATCGGGATAAACACCCGAGGTATGAATACCAACTTTAAAACCCAGCTTTTTTACTTGTCGTGCCAAATCTACAATATCGGGTTGCATCAATGGTTCGCCACCCGACAACACGACGCCATCCAATTTACCTTTTCTTTCGGATAAAAATGAAAGGATGTCCGCCCATTCCATTTCTCCCTTGCCATCATTTTCCTGAAGATCAGGATTGTGACAAAATGGACATTTCAGCGGACACCCTTTAAAAAAAACGACAGCCGCCAAGCACCCAGGATAATCAATTGTTGTAAAGGGCACCAACCCAGCGACTGTCGCCATAATTCAAGCCTCTTAAGCGATCTTAGCCATACCGCAAGAACAGCAAGCTTTTTCTTCTTCAAACCACTTACGTTCATCAAATTCGGACTTTTTGCCCTTATTGAAGTGGCTGTATGGGCGGAAGTATCCCATCACGCGAGTCCAAACTTCCACAGGTTGCCGTGCGGATTCATTTTGTTCTAAGATTTCTTGATCTGTCATTTTTTTATTCTCCCTTTTTTTGTTGTTCTTGTTCTTTATGTTTTCTGTCCAACAATTCTTGATCACAAATTGGACAATATTTGTGCTCGCCCGGAATATACCCATGCTTCGGGCAGATAGAGTAAACGGGTGTAATGGAAACATATGGTAATCTGTAATTTTCCAACACACGTCTTACCAAATCTTTACAAGCAGCGGAAGAGGAAATCCGCTCGCTCATGTACAGGTGCAACACCGTGCCACCTGTGTATTGTGTTTGCAGGTCATCTTGATAATCCAAAGCAACAAATGGATCATCTGTGAAACCCACAGGCAATTGAGATGAGTTCGTGTAATATGGCGCATCCTTTGTACCAGCTTGAATGATATCTGGGAAGCGTTTTTGATCTTCACGAGCAAAACGATAGGTTGTTCCTTCCGCTGGCGTAGCTTCAAGGTTATACATATTGCCAGTTTCGTCTTGGAAATCCAACAATTTTTCACGCATATGCGTCAACAACTTTTTGGCAAAGTCACGACCCCATTCGGTTGTAATATCTTCTTTATCGTCGGTGAAGTTGCGGATCATTTCATTGATACCATTTACACCAATTGTCGAGAAGTGGTTGCGGAAAGAACCCAAATAACGACGAGTATAAGGATACAAACCACGTTCCAAATGCATGGTAATTGTTTGACGTTTCAATTCCAAAGACTTCTTGGCCAATTCCATCAATTCGTCCAAGCGCTTATACATAGCCTCTTCGTCGCCTTTAAACAAATATCCCAAACGTGCACAGTTGATGGTCACCACACCAATGGAACCCGTTTGCTCTGCAGAACCAAACAAGCCACCACCACGACGTTTTAATTCAGTCAAATCCAAGCGCAAGCGGCAGCACATACTGCGCACATCGGATGGTTTCATATCTGAATTCAGATAATTCGAGAAATAAGGTAATCCATATTTGGCCGTCATTTCAAACAACAGGTCAATATTCGCGGAATCCCATGGAAATTCGTTTGTGATATTATAGGTTGGAATTGGGAATGTAAATGGACGACCTTTGGCATCACCTTCACCCATGACCTCCAAGAATGCTTTGTTGATCATATCCATTTCTTCTTGTAAATCACCATAGGTAAAGGGTTGTTCTTCCCCACCAATAATCGGATGACGATCTTTTAAATCCACTGGACATGTCCAATCGAATGTCAAGTTTGTAAATGGTGTCTGCGTTCCCCAACGAGATGGCACATTCAAGTTAAAAATGAACGATTGCATCGCTTGTTTCACATCTTTGTATTCCAATTTTTCAATGCGAATAAATGGGGCCAAATAAGTATCAGCGGAAGAAAATGCCTGAGCACCCGCCCATTCGTTTTGAAGTGTCCCCAAAAAATTCACCATCTGTGAAAAAGCACTGACCAAGTGACGTGGCGGATTCGATTCGGTCTTATTTGGCACACCATTAAAACCCTCTTGAATCAAGGCACGCAAAGACCACCCTGCGCAATAGCCAGCCAACATATCTAAATCATGAATGTGATAATCGCCCTCTTTATGCGCAGCACCAATTTCTGGTGTATAAACATGCTTTAACCAATAATTGGCAACAACCTTGCCAGCCACGTTCAAAATCAAACCACCCAAAGAATAACCTTGGTTGGCGTTCGCATTCACGCGCCAGTCGGAACGATCCAGATACTCATTGATGGAAGAAATCGCATCCACAACGGCTTGTTGATCTTTCCGTTGACGATCGCGTTGTTCACGATACACAATGTAAGATCTAGCGGTTTTGTAATAGTTAGAGGAAATCAACACCTGTTCCACAACATCTTGGATTTGTTCAATGGTTGGAACAACCGCATCACCAAAACGATGGCGCAATACCTTGATAACCTGTCCCGCCAACAATTCGGATTCATCTTGACCAAATTCACCTGTCGCCGTTCCGGCTTTAGAAATTGCCGCCACAATCTTTTGGCTATCAAAAGCCACATGAGCACCATCTCTTTTAATCACGCCTGATAGAGGACCTGCATCCAGCATGTCATTTTCTCTTTTGTTTTGAACGACTTCCAACATTTTGTGTCTATTTCCCTTCAAAAAATACTATATATTGTGTTTTTGTTTTTTTCTTCTGTCCCTTATTAAACCCCAAATCGAAATCAAGTCAACAAAAAAAATCACTTTTTTTTATCTTTTTTATAAGTCATTAAAAAACAATAATTTTTATCGTTATTTTTTTCTTAATTCAAGCAACCGTTTGACTTTATTTTTAGACAAAGTTTTGGCGCAAAATTGGTTAATTTTTAGTATTTGCCCCGTTTGCCCCTTATTTTTCGTGCATAACAGACGATGCAAACGATTCGTCATCAACGAATCGCTTAGGGTTATTGAACATATTACAAATTAGGATGGTTAAACCGAGGTATTGGAAGATTTTTTCAAATTAAAAATCAATTCAATAGCCGCCAAGAAAATCAACAGATAGCCCAACAGCTCTCCTGTTTCCTCTATCATACGACGAATGGCGAATACCGCCCCCGAATTATCATCAACCATAACGGCTGCGATCAACGGCCTATGCCCGATACATTGCGCGCAAGGAATTACCATAACCATTGCACAAAACATCAAAGATACTGCCGGAGTCCGTAATAACTCTATAACCTCTTTTTTAAAGGTTTTAAAATGCCACAGACCATAAATAGCCATTAAAGCCGGGAAAAAATATCCAATTCGCCAACTTAAAACAGGCAGATGTGCATCAAACCACGCATCTTGTTCACGACACAATCCCAAAATACACAACCCCACAAGGCACATCACAGCCATTCGCATCGATTTATGACAACAACCTATAACCGCGAACAGAGTGGCCGTAACAATCAATATGCCACATTGGACGTTTTCAACAATACCATTTTCATCGAAAGTATCCACACCCAAAACACGGGCCAATTTCCAAACACCAACGGCTGCGAGAATAAGCAAAGCAAAATATACACACATACGTATGGTGGTATATATCGTCGTTTTTTCAGTTTGTGTTAGTTGCAGCATCACTACCTCCTGGTTGAGCTAGTGTGCCATTTTTTTCGCCCAATGTCAACGAAAAACATACATGTTTATGCCCAAATTACATAAAATTCTTGACTTTTGGACACGAAAAAACTAGAATAAGAACACTTTGCGGATGTAGTACAATGGTAGTACAGCAGCTTCCCAAGCTGAATACGAGGGTTCGATTCCCTTCATCCGCTCCAATTATTCAGCAATCAGATTTTCAACCAAACTATCAACTTCTGCTTCTTGCGCAGGCGCTAGAGCAGATTTCACGCTGATAACAGGTTGAACCACTTGCATATCCTTCATGGATTCCAACAAAGTTTGCATTTGCTTAGCCGCCATAGGGGCCCACGATCCATTTTCCACCAAGGCGACTTTACGTCCTTGCACCCCATGAGCAATCATTTCGCGCAACAAATATTCCATTGGCTCAAACAAGCCACCATCATGTGTTGCGGCAGCCAACACCACATGAGAAGCCCGAAACACTTCTCCCAACACAAAATCTCGTCCTGTCTTGGACAAATCATATACCCGTACAGGCCAACCTTTTGCATCCAATTTTTCCGCAATCTTTTCGGCCACGTGCCCCGTATTACCATACATAGATGCATAGGCCACCACAACAGCTTTTTCTTCTGGTTGATAGGTCGACCAATGTTGATATTTATCCAACAAAAATCCCAAATCTTTGCGCCAGACAAGCCCATGCAACGGACAAATCATTTGAATATCCAACCCCGCTGCCTTTTTCAACACCGTCTGTACCGGCATACCATATTTACCAACAATATTTGCGTAATAACGACGCGCCTCATCCAAATATTGCTCTTCAAAATTCACTTCATCTGCGAATATAGCGCCATCCAAAGTCCCAAAAGATCCAAATGCGTCAGCTGAAAATAAAATCTTGCTTGTTTGATCATAGGTCATCATCACTTCAGGCCAATGAACCATCGGTGCCATCATAAATTGCAAGGCATGATTTCCCGTTTGCAAAACATCTCCCTCTTTTACAATTTGTGGAGAAATCGTGACATCTGAACCAAAGAATTGATGGATCATCGTTTCCGTTTTGGCATTACATACAACCACTGTCTCTGAATGTTTTTTAAGCAACATGGCTAATGTGGCAGAATGATCTGGCTCCATATGTTGCACAACAACATAATCCAATTTGCGGCCATTTAAAGCGCCTTCTATATTTTCAAAAAAAACGTCCGCCACAGACGCATCTGCCGCATCCATCAAAACTGTCTTGGTATCCAAAATCAAATAACTGTTATATGACACGCCATTTGGCAAAGGATAAACATTCTCGAATAACGCCAAACGACGATCATCAGCTCCAACCCACACGATATCTTTGCATACTTGTTTTGTATTCATGGTAACTCCTTGTTAAAAAATATATCCCAATGCGCCAGGAGCCATACTAGACAACGGATGAAATTCCACTTCTGGTTTGGTTGGGCGCCCCTTCACAGTATATTCCACGCCAATCAAGCCACCGCCCTCACCTTCACGGAACAACGCTCCAATCAAAGGAATTTTTCCTGGCAAACTGTTCACTGCATAAGCTGGGATCACATCCCCCTCTAAGTCAAGAGCATCCAGGTTAATTGTTCCCTTAAATGTCACTCCTATATTTGAACTGGCCGCATAAGCATCAGACAAATGAAATTCGCCCTCCGGCACAAATTCGAACGGAATTTGAATTTCATCAAAGACAATATTTTTACCACGGATAGCGTCCACAATACCTAAAATAGATACCGCCTGCAACATAAAGCCTGTTTCATTCAATTCTGTTTCAAAAACCTTAATTTTTCCTTTGATCAACCCATTGGCATCCTGCTTTGAAATCAGCCTCAATCGACCCCCAGAGAAGCGATCCGATGCGCCTAAATAAGACAACAATGCGCCCAAATCTTCAAATTCGCCAGAAAAGACTTTTTTCTCTGGATTATAAACAATCACAAATGGATCCTTTGCAATTGCTTCAGCTTGGAAATACTTCCAAATATTATTTTTACGTTCACCATTTAAGATCACTTTTTCCATTGGCTTTTTTGCGTTCAAAATAAGCTTATCCAACGTATTTTCAAATTT
>Ga0310690_10005281_pt1 | contig 17648 bp, 11 predicted proteins | sample AusTroGonzalo_MG_2_FD_207661 | JGI IMG/M metagenome (GOLD analysis project Ga0310690, IMG submission 207661) | Bovine rumen microbial communities from tropical cattle in Woodstock, Queensland, Australia - Gonzalo_04 (v2) (version 2) | ecosystem: Host-associated > Mammals > Digestive system >...
AGTGAGAGCCATTGCGTACATACCGCAGCGCTTGGCCTTCTTCACGAGGTCAGGTATCTTCGACATACCGTCGAGCATCGAGTAGTGCGAGTGCACATGCAGGTGGGTAAACTGAGCCATATCTTTTGTCTACGTATCATTCTACTAACGCAGAGACGGGCGATATTATTGTATCGCCCGTCTCTTAATTTTTGTTATTAGTATCAGTTAACGGATTACCACTACCTTGACTGCTGGCAGCGTTCCGACCTTGACGAGGTAGACACCCTGTTGTTGCGGACACACGGGGGCGTGCTTTCCGGCTTTCTGCTCGGCAACACAGCGACCCATCATGTCATAGACACTGAGTGTCATCTCTTCAGCTCCGCTGACAATAATCTTGCCGTTGACGACAGAGTACGTGACATTGTCTATCTCGACATCGTCGATACCCACAGGAGGTATTGGTATTGCCTCGAAGTAGGCGGTGTATGTGACATCAGCCACAACAACCACCGTGCGCGGGTTGTCGGTGACATTGTCGTTCCAGCGTACGAAGCGGTAGCCCTCGGCGGGGATGGCCTCAATGGTCACCTCGGTACCCTCAACAACGGTACGACCGCCAGTGACGGTACCCATCTCCTCGTTGTCGCTCAGCACCGTGACCGTGTAGTTCACCACATCGTTGGTACCGAAGGTGAAGCTAATCGTGTGGTTGGCGCCAAGTCCAACGGTGAAGGTATAGGTGATGCGTTCGGCATCCTGACTGCTGATATGTTCGTTAAGGGCAACTTGCTGGCCGTCGAGCACAACAAACTTCAGCTTGAAGTGACCCTCGTCAATACCAAAGGCCTCGGCGGCAGCACCGTCAATGAAGCTCACCGCCACGAAACGGATGCTGTCTTCAGCACCGTATCTCGTGGACCAGGAGAATGTGCTGTCTACACGCATCGTCTCACCGTCGGCATAGGCCATCACATAACCGCCATTATTGGTGGCATTGACGGTGTGCGGTGCCATAGCAGTGGAGAACATGGTGGAATATGCAGCCGTACTGCTTTCCGAGCAGTTGCTAATAATCTGGAGCGCGTAGAAGGTGTTTGGCAGCAAACCGTTGAAAGTGGCAACGGTGTCGCTAGTGGTAACGCTTATCACGTCATCTGTGAGACCGGCCGGACTGCCATACTCATCCAATGCCATACGCGTGACCTTGGCAGTGTAGCTGCCGGGATTGGAGGCTGAACGATACCAGTAAATAGTGAGCGATGTGTCGGTAAACTCCGATGCATCGATATAGGACACCGGCAGGCATATCTCTGACTCGTCGTAAGGGGCGAAGACTGCACGGTAGCTGTGGTTGGCATTAACATCGCCATATAAGTAGTACCGGATAAAACCGCGTCTCTCCATATAGTTATCAACATCCCCATTCGTCATTATCACATTATCCATGGACATAGATACGAAGCGGGCGTTGCTGGAGTCGACATAGGCTGCCATTGCCGGATCAGCCGTCTCAACATTCACAGTATAGCACGAGAAAGATATGTATCCACCTTGGCGGACATTGAAAACCGCCGAATCGCTGACAATGGAATCTAATTCATAATAAAAACCATCGTCACCATAGCTTTCAACATACACTCTCATAAGTCCGCCACCCTCGTTGACAACGGTCTGGGTTGTCTGCACTCCCAAGGTGCGGAACCTTATGTTTGCACCGAACACTGTGTCGCCTTCGCCGCACACCGTGCCAAGCATGGCCCAGTATCTTGTGTAGGACTGCAATCCTCCGACGGTGGCACCCGTAGAATCACCGCTCACGCTGACCGTAATTGGCGTACCAGTGCCCATTTCGTTATCATACACCTTCAGCACATAACCGGCAGGTGTGGTGCCACTGTTGGATGTCCACTGGAAGGTAGCTGTGTTTTCGGTCGAACCGTTTAATCTACAATATGTGGGCATACAGGCCGAGCCATACTCACCATAAACAACACGCACCACATGGTCAGCATTTCTGCCGACACTCAGATAATACACCACATGGCCCGGAGATTCAATTTCGATGTTGAGCATATCGCTCTCCACCAAGGGAACTTCAACACCGTCAATATAGAGATGCATCAGCTGGAAGCTGAAGTTGTAACTATCACCAGTATTATAGTCGTAATAGTTGAACTGGTTGCTCGTGTAGAATATGAATTGGCTGTAATCTTCATACTCATAAATCGACTCCTCTACAGTAAATACATTTGAATCACTATTGAACTGGCTATAATTATCCCCATAAGTATAAACACCCGATCCTTCTTTCATCACAGTTATATGATGGAGGATAGGCTCGGCGCGGAAGCTGGCAACCATTTCGGCGCCATCGCCTGCGCCGCAGTTCGACCTGACGGTGGCTCTGTAGTAGTGACCTGCCTGCAATCCGGTAATCCGCACACTCGTACCAGTGGTAGTGTAGAGCTGCGGCGCATCATAGCTACCGTTAGTATTCTCCACGGTGACACTGTAACCTCCTGGGGTCGAGCCCGAGGCTGTCCAGCTCAGCAGGGCGCTGGTGGTGGTGATGCTGTCAACAGTCAGGCCGGTGGGAGGCAGGCAGCCCGAGCCATAGGGGCCGTACTCGGCACGGATGGTGTGGGCCTCTTCTGTATTGAAACTGTATGTATAGGCTATGAAGTGGTCGTCGGCCATATAGTCCTCTATCTCTATGTGCGAACGGTCAAACGGCACTTCTACACCGTCGACATAAAGGTGCAGCAGCTGCGCGGCAGCACTGTCGCAAACAACTCCGTACATTTCACTCTCAGAACTGATGGTATACATCGTAAGTCTGCTGCCATAATAACCTGCCGTCGACAACACACTCACGCTGTCTTCCACAATCACACTCCTGCCATCGTAACCATCATTATATCTCATATAACCATGGTCGTGGTTCAGTATGGTTATGGCCACATGTCTATTCAGCCAGTACCCCATACTATAAGTGTTGTAGTCATACTCGCCGCATTCGGAACGGACTACAATATTGTAATAACCGGTTTTCAGACCTGTAATGGTGGCCGAATTGGCGGTGCCGGCAACGGTTACCGTAGTAGTGTCGTATTCGTAACCGCCGGTAATTTCGTTCCATTGCTCGGACATAGCAAAGATTGTCATGCTCTGCGGACGGACGCCCTCATCGTACAGCTCCCATTCAACCGTGATTGTGCTGTCGTTCACATAACTCACATTCACATCATCGATACTGGCGCACGGATCGGAATATGGACCGAAGGCGGCACGCACAACACGTATTGTTTCGTTAGAATACATATACCTGTTATACGTAGCGCGATAGTACGACAGTTCATCACCCACATATCCATACTCTTCCCAATACATATCCGACGGCGTGTACTCCTGGTTGTCTATAAAGAGGCGCTTGTACTGCGCGGCATTCACACTGACGGGGAGCTGTTCTGTGGGATAGACGGGCGTGTATGTGGTGCCTACCATCCTTAAATACGCCTCCGAGGGCACCGTCAGCACCATGGTGTCCTGTATGGGCACCAATTCGTTGCCATCAATACTTACGCTGAATTCGCCACCGCCGATATTGATAAAGGTGACATCCATCGGGCTGGCTTTGGTTCTGGCAAAGCAATAGGCGCCATCCGAGTTGCCACAGTCGCACACCGCCACAGCACCCAAGCGATAGTTCGTGTAGGGCTGCAGGCCGGTGAATGTATAGCTGTTCGTGTCACGAACGCTAACAGTAATTGGAGTGCCTACCGCTCTGTTGTTGTTATCATCCCACTGCTCCAGCGTAAGCTGCACGCTGTCGCTGATAACATTGGTCCACCGGAATGTCAGCGATGTGTCGGTGCGCAACTGATAACCCACATTATACGGACTAAGGCATAGCGAGCCGTAAGGACCATAGACGGCACGCACGGTTATGGAGTCTTCACTATAGCCATATCTGGACAGACTATACGTCATTTCTCCTTCATAATAATTCTTACCCAAATTCCATCCTGCGACATTGTTGCCCCAGTCTCCAGGTGTTACCTCCTGACCATTGAGATAGAGGTGCGTGAGCTGGGCTGCATTGGCCTGTATGCCGTATGCCTCCTGAAGTGAAGCATCCAGCGTCTTCATATTAACGTAAAAATAATCGTTATCATAAATACTGACCGTCACCGTGTCAGCAACACGATTGTTGCTGCCGTAGTCCATATATCCGCCACCATCGTTAATCATGGTCACCTTGTACATGCGGCGAATGTAACAGTTCGAAATAACGGTTACTTCATTGTAGTCGTACTCGGTACAGTTAATGCGCATCAGTATCCTGTATCTGCTGTTCACCTGCAGACCTGTCAACAGCGCCGATGTTGCATCGCCGGCCACAGTAGTCGTAGTCACAGTGTCGTATATGTACTCCCCTGTTGTATTGTCATACTGTCTGAGAAGGGCATAAACTTTGATGTTCTGAACATTTGTCCAAGTACCGTCACGAGGAACCCAAGATACTCTCAAAGCATCGGCACCTTCCTGCGCAGCACCAATAGAAAAAGAACGCAATGTCGGACATCCTCCCTCAAGATAGGGGCCAAAGACTGCCTCTATTGTATGGTCAACACTAGAATAGAAATTATATCTTTGATAATACATTCCCGTTTCCACCCCAGTCGTATAAATATTCATTTGACTGGCATTATTGACAACACCGTTATCATACAATTTCTTTAACTGGGCGCTGGTGGCATCTATCGTGCTGTAGCCGGAATACTCCGGAGAATAGCTGTACATATAGACATTTTGGTATTCACCCTCCCGTACCGGGAACTGGGCTGTGCCGTGAATAACAGAGTCGCCGAAACGGATATCGCCGTTGCTATTGTTGACAATGGTGAGGGTATAGAATGTGGCACCATCTACATACGTCGACGCTATACTACTGGTGCTTTCGTCGCACAATGCCTGGACTGTGACCAAATAGTGGGTGCCTGCGGTACCGCCTGCAGGAGCATAGCTGTCGCCAGTAGCGGTGGCACCGAGATTATGAACCACAGCGTCACCAATAGGCTCTTGGTTATAATTAACCGGTGTCCAGCTGACATTGTAGCCCTGCACCGTCGACCACGCATTCCACGTGGCCACAAAACAACTGTTACCGTTGTCTTCAACCATTAAGTTTGATACAGGTAGACAGCCGGGAATTGTGGTATATGGGCCATAAACCACACGCACCTTATGGTCGGCATCGTTGGATATATGGTACAAATAGATTAAATCCCCATAGTTCAACCAGTTGTAGAGATCCATGTTGTTTCCCTGGGCAAGCGGCACCTCGACATCGTCGACATAGAAATGCGTCACCTGCATTGAATTTTCAGTCACCCCAGCATCATCCAGCCATTCACATGACGGTGTAAAAGTAATGGCTTGAACATGATATAACTGGTCCGTCATCGTCACAACCGTGCTGTCATAATATTGACCTACCCAATCATCATCATTGTCATAAAGGCACAAGTAACCACCTCCGTCGTTGATAATTGTCAGGTTGTGCTCCTGCGCCCTCGCGCTAAAGCCTACCAGACCCACCAAAAGGGTCATAAGAAATAATACTTTTTTCATAGTTGTATGTTTTTGTTTGTTGTTATCCGTTGTTATGCAGACAAATACCGTATCTGCCAGTATTTTTTTGGTATACGCAAATGTACGAAATAAAATAATGCCCTACTGTTAAACAATGTTAAAATAGCTTGGGGCTTCTCTTACCCATCTCTCGTACATCTCATACTCTTCTCATACCCATCTCTCGTCCTTCTCATACCCTTCTCATACCCACCTCGCCGCCACTTAGTCCCCCTTTCCGGATGCAAAAGTACGACTTTCGCATTGCGGTCTACGAATTTTCATGGAAAAAAATTCATTATCCCATAAAGCATTCATTACAACATAATTAACATCACTCTCTCCGCATAGCGTAACAGCGTAACAGCGTAACAGTTATCATTTAGGATATCCTACCTTCAAAAATCAAGCCTTATTAAGAATTCAATTTTGACTTTTTGAATACCTGTTTTGGAACTGTTACGCTGTTACGCTGTTACGGTACTCGCTTTTCCACAAATTAGAAAAGTAATATTTTGCACTTTTTTCCACCATTTCCAAAAAAAATACTAACTTCGTAGTTATGAAACAAAAGCCATTTTCGGCACAAAACACTAAGAAACAAAAGACTACACAAATGAGATACAATCGCATATTACTCAAATTGAGCGGCGAGTCGCTCATGGGCACCCAATCTTACGGCATCAGCCCCGCCATGCTGACCCAATATGTGGCCGACATCAAGGCCGTCGTGGAACGCGGCGTGCAGGTGGGCATCGTCATCGGCGGCGGCAACATCTTCCGCGGCCTCAGCGGCGCCGCAGGCGGCATGGACCGCGTGCAGGGCGACTACATGGGTATGCTGGCCACTATGATCAACAGCCTCGCACTTCAGGCCGAGCTGGAGAAACAGGGCGTCAGCACCGAGCTGCTGGGCGGCCTCGCAATAGAGCCCGTCTGCAAGGCTATGAGCCGCCGCCGCGCCATCGAGGCTATGGAGCAGGGACGCGTCGTCATCATCGGCGGCGGCACCGGCAACCCCTACTTCACCACCGATACAGCCTCGACGCTCCGCGCCATAGAAATCAAGGCCGACGCCATCCTCAAGGGCACACGCGTCGACGGCGTCTACACCGCCGACCCCGAGAAGGACCCCTCGGCCAAGAAATACCAGCGTCTAAGCTACAGCGAGGCTCTGGAGAAGAAACTGAAAATCATGGACCTCACAGCCTTCGCGCTGGCCGAGGACAACAACCTGCCTATCTATGTCTTCGACATGAACCGACAAGGCAACCTGCTCCGCGTGGTGGAAGGCGAGGACGTGGGCACCATCGTTAGCAAATAAAAAACCACAATATCATGAACGATTTATCGAAAGCCTGCCTCGACGAGGCAAAAAACAGTATGCAGAGTTCGCTCGGCTTCCTGGACAAGGAGCTGGCAAAGATCCGCGCCGGCAAGGCCAACCCCGGCATGCTCGACGGAGTGAAGGTTGACTACTACGGCACCATGACCGAAATCAGCCAGGTGGCCAACATCAACACCCCCGATGCACGCTCCATCGTCATCCAGCCTTGGGAGAAGACCATCGTGGGCGCCATCAACAAGGCCATTCTCGACGCCAACCTCGGCTTCACGCCCCGCCATGAAGGCGACATACTGCGCATAGTCATCCCGCCCCTCACCGAGGAGCGCCGCAAGGAACTCTGCAAGCAGGCCAAGACCGAAGTGGAGAACGCCAAGGTCAACGTGCGCAACGTGCGCCGCAATGTCATGGACAAGGTGAAGAAGCTCAAGGACAAGTCAGTCCCCGAGGACGAGGTGAAGCAGGTGGAGAAAGAGCTCCAGGACATCACCGACAAGCACATCGCCGAATGCGACAAGATCTTCGCCGCCAAGGAGAAGGAGATAATGTCGATTTAATATGCCCTCCGCTTCGCGGAAATCTATAAATCTATTTGGATCTATGGATTACGCCGAAGGCGGGAGATATATAAACCATGCAAATCATCAAGTTGGACTCTGTTGAGTCCACCAACAAATATTGTGAAGTCCTCGACCTCGCGGAGGTGGAGGACTTCACCTGCTATTGGGCCTTGGAGCAGACCGCCGGCATCGGCCAGCGTGGCAATCACTGGCACAGCGCCAAAGGCCTAAACCTCACCTTCAGCCTTGTGCTCAAGCCCACATGGCTCCCCGCCGCACACCAGTTCAAGCTCACACAAGCCCTCTCCCTGGCCATTGTTGATTTTCTTTCACCCTTCACCTCTCACCTTTCACCTTGCATAAAGTGGCCCAACGACATCTATGTATGGATGTCGACCACGACCGCAGGGAGTGAACGACAACACTACGGCAAGAAGATCTGCGGCACGCTGACATCGGCACGTCTTGCGGGCGACAACATCGCCACTGCCATATGCGGAATAGGGCTTAATGTGAACGAGACGGAGTTCCCCGACTGGGTGCCAAATCCCACGTCGCTGCGCCTGCTGACGGGCGACACGTATGACCTCGAAGACACGCTTCACGCGCTGTTAGAGTGCATCGAGCGGCGCTACAATGCGTTGCGCGACAGCGCCGACATCGAAGACGAATACCTGAGCCTACTGCTCAACCGCGGCATCGAGGCGCAATACCTCTACCAAGGTCGCCCCATCAACGCCACCATCACCGGCGTCGATTCATACGGCCGCCTCCTCCTCACCGCCCACGACGGCACTCCTCTCCGCTGCGCCATGAAAGAAATCGCCTTCCTGTAGTAGGCTTCTTATTCAACAGTAGTTACTAAACGGACAGCGGAACAATAATTACGGTAAACACTCATCGTTGTCGGTGTAACATTGCTTACAACCCTAAAAATTGTGGCTTTGGAAGAAGTACCTGTGGTTGACCAATAATAGGCAATGCTGTTAACCCCAAATGTCGCCGCAGGATTCCCTGACACTCCCCCATATCCTGCTGCAGGAATGAATACAGCACCTGCTTGTTCCATTTTATTCCAATAACTTGTGGCATCATAACAACCATCCCATGTGGTCGCAACATTTACGTTAGTAAGTGCCGCTGCTCCGTCTGGATGTATATAGCTATCTGGGAATAAAATCAATCCATAGGTGCTCCCAATTTTTGCCATAGTATAGCAAGGAATGGAAGCCCTCGCGGTTCCTGATAACAAATAACTCCATTCGGAACTCTTCAACGTCCTCCAGTCTGTAGTACCACCATTACTAATCTCATTATATACACCCCAATCATAATCGGTTCTATCAATATTGCTTGAGGGGAAACCTGAGGTTGTCATAGGATATCTAAGGTATGGTTTAACGGCATATCCACTCGAAGCCCAGAAATAAAGGTCAATGAACTTGGTTTGTGTTTTCCTTGCAGTGGTATCAGTGTCATTCCCTGAATCTTCACCGCTGCCAAGATAATCATATTGATGCTCGGCAAAACGCCAATAGTTATCGTAAGCTCTGTATTGTAAGTTACCTTGAGAGAAACGAATCTTTGTGTAAACATACGGATTATAACCAGTTCTATTAACGGTGAAGAGACTGTGATCAACCTCCTTGGTATAACTATTTGCTGCAGCCTCCGCAGTTACGGCAATTTGTGTTGTAGCAAGAATATTACGTCCCAGAGCCCCTGAATGAAGTGCTCGGCTATAATTATAACTATAGTTTACGGTTGGCATTCCTGTACGTGACACTGCCTTATGAGTGTACACCTTAAACGTTATATCATTCCCATCAACCTCGGCTATCGGCAGAATGGGCACCTGGACGTCAACGATTGAACCATAACTGATACTAACGCCATCATTGAATTTCACTTTTACACGACGATATTGGGAATCATCACTTGCGCCAGAAACAGTAGTGCTGCTACCATTATTACTGACTGAAGCAGGGCCACTAAGTTGCTGGGTGGCACTGACGACAACAATAGAGTCTAAATAAATAGTATTGTCGGCTTCTGTGTTGTTCTTCACACGAACCTTGATTGCTGCAGTAACATGGTAGAGCTTTATAGTGACTGCTCCTTCGCTTGCTTTACCCACCATTGGCAAGGATATATTCTGATTACCACCACTAAAGGATGATACATATTCTGACGGTACCACCACGGTAGGATTATCTGTACCCTCATTCTCGGCATCGGAAGCAGTAATGATACTTGCTGGATAATAGGCACGTATGTCTCCTGAGAGGCTCTCAATGCCAGTGGCACGAGCTTCGCTGCCACTGACTTCAACGGTGGCAGTCTGTCCGTTGATGCGCACTTGGTCGCCATTGACCCAGTGGACTTGATCACCACTGACAGCTGTCTTTGTGCCATTTGGCGTGAATGTCTCGGCGGTGAGCATTATTCCACCAGCCAATTCGTCTTTACGGCAACCTGTCATCAGTAAAAGGCCGCCGAGAAATACTGCTATGATATATGTCTTTTTCATGGATAATAGTTTTTGATAGTTAGAACCATGTGCTCTCGTCACCTGAACCACCGTCACCAAAATATCCACCGGTGTTACTACGACTCTCTATTGTCTGTTCTTCTGGCACAAAAGCGCCAAAGAGGAATTCGCCGGAGCTAACGTATCCGCGCTCGGGTTTGAAGCTGGCGGTTGTCAGCTTCGGGGCTTGGTAGGACTTTTTCTTCACTTCTTTCATTTTGTTATATGTTATATGATGTTTGCACAAACAAAAAAGCTTTTCCCTATGCCGTCAGCATAAAGAAAAGCTTCACATCAGCAACTTTTTGTGCGCTATTTAGAGGTGGGATGAGTATTAGCGAGTTACACATAACACAGTATAACTGTCTAAGGTATTCGTCTGTGGAGCTGGGCGGAGTCGAACCGCCGTCCAAACAGTTAACAGATGTGCTTTCTACATGCTTATCCGATGGTTGGTTGTCGGGGCGGCTCCGGACGTCGGCACCCAAGGCCACCCTTATCCTCTGAAAGTTTCACTGGCGTGTAGAGGTGTCGCACCGGCTATCCCGTCTTTACCTGCACCTCCGGGTCAGCAGCCGACGGTCGGGGCGGCTGGGAGATGTCTCGTTCCTGCGCCTTGCGCGGGAATTAAGCCGAACTTACTGTGCTTCGGTTAGGCAGCGAGAGCGTAGTTGTTTTCGCCAATTATTGTTTTGCGTCTGTGTTCAAGGCTTCTGGCGCGTCAGCCTGCATGCTTACAAACCCATTATCCCTGCTGTCAAAACCAAGCAGCCCCATGGTTTGCGGTTTACACAAAAAAAAGTCCTCCTTGTGTCGAGAACTTTTTTTTGTATGTTTGGCGGTCCGGACGAGACTCGAACTCGCGACCCCATGCGTGACAGGCATGTATTCTAACCAAACTGAACTACCGGACCATGTCTTTTTCGAGTGGTGCTTTATCTCTCAAAAGCGGGTGCAAAAGTACACACATTTTTTGAACTGGCAAAATATTTTTTCATCCATAGGTCTCATAACAGTGCCAAATACTTGTTACATAGACACTACGGTGGCAAAAATATTTTTACACCTACCTCGTGGAGTGCATGATTTTTTTCACCAGAAGGGTGGCTATTGCGTCACTTTGGGCCTCACTGTCGACGAGAGAATCAACGCAGAAGTGTCAATGTGCCCACTGCTTGTTGCTGCTGTTTTGGCGAGGCAATCAAGGAGTAGCGTAGCAGCCATGTGTAGGCTCCTTGGGGACAAGGTTGTCCGTGCGAGGTTCCGTCCCATCCGAGTTCTGGATGTGTGGTTTGGTAGACAAGAAGCCCAAATCGATTGTATATAAAGAGTTCCTTCTGAATTATTTGGTGACTTACAATGCAAAATATATTGTTTGACTCTTGGTTGGGAGTAAATGTGTTAGGGGCCCATAGGACGGAGTGGGACACGGGGATGGTTGTCCTTGCTGTATCGCTGCAATAGTCATTGCTGGCTACGAGGTCAATGTGAACACTATCCGCGTCGGGCGAAGCCGTAAAGGTGATATGTTGACTTTGTTCAGTACGGAGGATACCATCGACAAACCATTGACGCTCATGTGGGTCTTTCGTTATGTCGTAGGCATCTGCATAGAGGTGGTTGGTGGTTATGATTTTGGGGATAACATTCATGCTTGCTTCAATTTGGCTGATAGGGGCAAGGGCGAGAGTGTCGCGGAAGGGACATCGGTATTCGACATTCAGAATGCAATGGGTGGACTCGGTGGGGTGAATGTGCAAGGTGTCAATAGTTGAGATAGAATCGTCGGTTTCCCATGAGAAGGGAATTCCCAGAGTGGTGAGGTCAGTGTATATGGTATAGTTCCCGCTACGGCAGTCGCCTTGAATTCGCAGTGTGTAGTCGGGTTTACCAATGGGATGGAGCGTCAATGTGACCACGGAGTCGCACCCGTTGGCGGCAATCAGAGTGTCGATGTAGATACCTGGGGAGTTGAGTGTTAGTCCATGCCAGTGGTATATGCTGTTGAAGCATAGGCTGTCAATTTGTGATGTATAGTCGGGTTTGTCTATTGGGTAGAGCGTCAGTGTGACCACAGAGTCGCACCCGTTGGCAGCTGTCATGGTGTCAAGGTATATGCCTGGAGAATTGAGTGTCAGTCCATGCCAGTGGTATATGCTGTTTATGCATAAACTGTCTTCTTCCTGTCCGGAAGAGGATGCTAATAGGGAAATTTGCAGCGCTAGGGTGTAGTGGCAACCGCCAGGATCAATCTGTGGAATGTAGTAGAGGCCACTGTCTGCGAGCACGAGCGAATCCACGGTATAGGTGATGTTATCACACAGCATTACGTGCTGGTGGACGGTGTCCGCATTATAAAACAACCGTCCATACAAGGTGTCGCAACCATTATCTACGATGGCCATTACGCTGTGTTCGCCAGTAGGGAGCATGATGGAAACCCTGCTGTTGCTATCGGGTAGCGCTTGGCCATCTATAATCCAAGTAATGGGCATGGCTATACTGTCGTTGTTGGTGACGGCAAGACGGGTACTGTCGCCGTTACAGTAATAGAGGAGCCCGCTGCTGTCGGGAACTTCAGCGTCATTTATCCACAGTCGACTGATAATGCGTGTAGACATCCCGGCTACGGTGGCATAACTCTCATAGTCGCCTAATCCGTAGATGATAGCCATGAAGCGTCCGCTGGAGCAGCTCAGTGTATGGTAGCCGCTGTCAATGACTAAGCGTGCATAGCTGTATGTGCTGTCCAGTGTGGTAAAGTAGTGCGCAATAGAAGTGTCGTCGAGGAGCATTGATGCAGTGTCGTTGCTCCTGGTGGCGATGTTGAGAAAGTGATCATGCGTAGAGTTGGAGTTTTGTGCAAGAAAATGTATATGGCTGATGCTTTGTTCTATGGGAGGAATGGTGACCGAAGAAGGATCGCCGATTTCGCCAGAACAGGATGCTCCTTTTAAATACATGCCGACATAGGCGGGCGATGAAGTCTCCAGCATGTGGGCCCGGTCGCTCGATACGGACACCTCAATGGTTTGTCCTCCATTCAGGGTATCTACAGAAACACCGTCCAGCGTCACTCGACAATCATTCTCTAGAGCGGTTACCAATACCCTTTCTCCGCCTATCCGTAGAAGTGGAGGCACAATGATATGTCGCTGCCCCCATTGGGAAGCGGGTGTGGCCTGCTCGAAAATCTGGTCGCCTGATGGACAGTTGTATGGAATAAACACCAACTCATTGCCTTGGAACATGGCAAACGGCTTGCCGTTGGATGTTACCCTTACACCGGAGAGAGTTCCGTAACGCGCCGAACGAAAGTGGTAGGACTGACCAGCCTGAAGCATCACGCTGGCCGAGTAGCCACCGCCGTCGAGGGAGGTAAGGGTGACAAGTGTACTGTCGTATGGGGCTGCGATGCCAATGACGGCACGATAGTTCCATTGGTAGTCTATTGTGCCAACCCCCTGTGTGGTGATGTAGGTTTGGGTGATGTAGTTGTATCCCAAAGCAGAAGTGGGGAAGACGATGCACATATCGCCCGAGGAACCTCCATAACTTGCCGCATACAGGGCAATTTCGTCCGTGGAGGTGATGTGCAGTGTGGCATTGCTGACACAGCCTGTCACGGAATAACCATAGCCTACAGGGTCAGGGTAAATACTGTTTAAGTTGTCGAAAACAACAATACCGGAAGAATCGATGGTATCGGTGCGGTGGAGGGTAGTTAATGGTTGTATGACGTGTACCACTGTCCCGCTGTCGCCCGAGGCAATCAGGGAATGGATTCCAGGCGGAATCGGCGTGAACCAAAAATCGTTGCCCATTGTGGAGCGTTCACATTGAGCTGAGGTAGCAGAATGGATTACCAACAGCAAAGCCGTTGCCAGCAAGTGCTTTGTGTATTCCAGTATGCACATATTACTTGGATGAGTGCATGATTTTTTTCACTAGAAGTGTGGCGATAGCGTCACTTTGGGCCTCACTGTCGGCACAAAAAATATACACCGTACGCTGCAGATATGAGACACCCATGTAGCAGCTTGCCGCCACATCGATATCCTCGCCCACCACAGGTGCATTCTCCTTGGGGTTGGCTCGGCTACGGCGCGAGAAGAGCACCACATCGCTGCCCTCACGCAAACCTTGTTCCTGTTCTGCCGCCAAATCGCCAATATAGAACTCGCCCTTCATCCAGGCCCATCCTTCGTCATCAACTGCTTCGATAACGGTGACGTCTACTCGCGACACACTGTCGATAGCAAAGCCCGACACCGAAGCAACCTTCACGCCTGCCTGTTGCGCATAGCGGTTGTAGAGGTCGGTCTGCGCCTGCACTGCGAGCGAAGCGAGCAGCATGATAAATAACGCTATACGCTTCATGCCGTAAGGAATTTCCATATATCGCTAATCACCGAGTCGGCATCACACTGGCTGTTGCACATCACCACGGGGTCTTTGGCAATAGGCTTCGTCACATGCTTTCTGTCGACCTTTGTCGGCGCAACTGTTTTCTCTACATTCACCGCAGCCGTCTGTTGAGGCTCTATCTCCACCGCAGTCATGATGGTCTCCTCTTCGGGGACCTCCACTGCCACCGCCTCCTGCTGCGCCATCATCGGCGCGGTATCATGACGCTGCGTAAACAGCAGTCCTATGGCACCGGCCACGATACATACGGCCACACATGCCGCCATAGCACGGCGTCTGCGTCCCACTATGACGGCGGCACGCTTCTCGGCACCGGCCATAACCTCGTCGCGACGCGTCAGCCGGTTCAACAGTTCCAGCTCTTCATCCGTCAACGTGCCAGCCTCGCGTTTGGCCAGCAGCGCCTTGATGGTCTCCTGTTTCATATCACTACCTCCAATTGTTCTTTCATCATTCGTTTTGCCTCCTTGAGCCTGCGCCTTATGGTTATGGCGCTTAAGCCCGTGAGCTTCTCCAACTCAGCATAGCTGAGCTCTTTCTCATAGCGTAGCCTGAGCAACGCCCTCATTGCCATCGGCAATCCTTCTTGCACCTTCCTCACACGCTCCAGCAACGCCGCATAGCTGTCATCATCAGTGCTCACATCAGTCAGTTCACCCTCTTCCAGCGGTTTTGTGCGCATCCTGTAGCGCATCGTGTCCACCGCCAAGCGCCTCACCGCTTGATAGCAGTACTCCACGGGTTTCTGCAACAGCGGCATTGCCAGTGTCCTCGCCAGCGCTTCCTGCACAACATCACGCGCATCGTCATCATCTTCGAGCATAGCCTTCGCCAACGCGTAGTAGTCCAGATAGTGGTCCACCAGTTGCTGACGTGTTTCTGCCCTATTCATATAAATATGACGAAGAATTGCCCGAAAACGATCAAAAATTAACTCTTTTTAATATAATGATTGGGCTCTCGCAGTTGCCGCAAAGTCCCGTTGGTGAAGTCCACCTCCACGGTAACCATCTGCCTCCCATTGGTTAGCAGCAGGTACGGAACCTTTAGTACGGTGTTATAGCGGCAAGCTTGGTCGCATACCTTCTGAGTAATAGCCACCTCGGGCTTCTTGCACTCCACTATCATCTGCGGCTTGCCGTCGCTACCGAAGAGCACGATGTCGCAGCGGCGCGTCATGCCGTTAACGCTGATAGCGCCTTCCACCTGCATTAGTTCCAATGGGTAGCCATAGCGTTCATGCAACAACCCTATGACCCACTGCCTGACCCCCTCCTCGGGCGTCAGCGCCACCCACCGTCGGCGCACAGGATCCAACACCTCGCGCCGCCCGTCGGTCTCCCGCACCTGCGGCTCAGTATATTGTGCTTTCGTCGGCACCTTCTTCCTCCTGTTGCTGCTGACGTTGTTTCAAACCATTGTTAATCTTGTAAGAGAAGCCCACGGTGACCGTCGGCGACAGGCGCTTGGCTTTCACCACACGGCTCATATCGGGGTCATTGGTGGTGTGGCCCCAGCCACCGGTGCAGAGCACGTCGCTGACGCGCAGGTTGATGGTGCCGCGCTTCTGCAGCACATCTTTCTTCACCGCCAAATCGAGCCAGTAGCCCGGATCCATGGTAGTCTGCAGGTCGAGCCACGGTGCCCAGTATTGGCCACTGAGTTGCACCGTCCAGTCCTTGGGCAGCATCATGAACGAACTGAACTTGCCGCTGGCCTGAAACGACTGGGTGCTACGGTTGTCAAGCAGTTCGGTGCCCTCTATATAGCTCTGGTAAAGGTTGACGCTCACGTTTAGTTTCCACCAGTTGAATGGCTGCCAGTCGACGATAAACTCCATGCCGTAATTGTAGCCGGTGTTAAGGTTGAAACTCGTCGATGCGCGGTAGCCGTCATATTGACTATTATAGGGTTCCCACCAGGCGTAGCGTTCTACATTCTCCGGCGTCCACATAAATCCATAGCGCGTAATCATGTGGTTGGTCTGACGATAGTAGACCGAAGTGAAGATGTTGACCTTGTTGATGCCGAGGTTATAACTCAACTCAAAGGCGTTGGTGTATTCGGGGTCGAGGTTGGGGTTACCGAAACTCAGCTGGTCGCCTTCGCGCACATCCATATAGGGGTTGAGGTCCCACATGTGCGGACGCCGCACACGACGGCTGTAGCTCACTTGCATACTCTGCATGTCGCTGAACTTGTACGACAGGTGCAACGTGGGATACAGCTGCCAATAGGTCTTGTCGACGGGCTTGGTGCTGGAGTGTTTCAGGTCTTCGCCATAAATGGATGCATATTCGCCGCGCAGACCGCCTTGCAGAGACAGACGCTCTGTGAGGTTGCCGCCCAATGTGCCGTATATGGCATGCACCTGCTGGCGGTAGTCGAAATGAGTCGATGAAGTGGAGTCATACACATGATTCGTCGTGCTTGTACTCCTGTAATAGTCGGCCTTCTGGTTGGGCCAGTCCATACGACCTTCGTAGCCTGTCTCCAAGCGCCAGCCCTCCTTGCCGAAGAAACTGTCGAGAGGGCGCAGCCAGTTAAGCTTGATGTTCAGTGCCTGGTGGCGGTTCTTCGTCTCGCTGTCGCGACGATAATAGTTAGCCGCCTGTGCCAAAGCGTCACGGTAGTTCTGCTCCTGCACACCGTCACCTTTCACCTTGCGGGTACTGAAGGTGGCGTCCAATGTCAACTCCTCGTCCTTACGGTCGAACTTCTTTGTGTAGAGCATATTGAACGAGTGGTTGACGTTGCGGTTGTCGCCGGTCGACGTCTGGTCGTAGTGCAGCGAGTCGTTGGGGTTGAACACATCAGTGGCCGTGATGTCGCTGTTGCGCTTGCGGTTGCCGCCACGCAGCTGGTAGCTGAGCAACAAGCTGTTCTTGTCGTCAAAATAGTACTCGCCACCTACCTTCACACTGCCCATATAGTTGGGGTTGACGCTGAACTGGTCTATGTCGTAGTGTGAACGCGTGGTGCCGTCGGCATTGTAGTACTCAATGTCCGTATTAGACTTGTTGCCGCGCTGACGCAGACCGCCGTCCATGTTGAGGAACAGGTTGTACTTCTCGGTGGTGTAGTTGAGGCTCACGTTGCCCATCACCGTAGGGATGAACTGCTGCTTGTCCTTGGGTATCATGAAGGGCAGCGGCGCACCGGCGTT
>Ga0310690_10005282_pt1 | contig 17647 bp, 11 predicted proteins | sample AusTroGonzalo_MG_2_FD_207661 | JGI IMG/M metagenome (GOLD analysis project Ga0310690, IMG submission 207661) | Bovine rumen microbial communities from tropical cattle in Woodstock, Queensland, Australia - Gonzalo_04 (v2) (version 2) | ecosystem: Host-associated > Mammals > Digestive system >...
CGTGGCATTGCGGCCCAGCAGGTAGTCGGCATTCTGCAGGGCGAAAGTGCGGTAGTGGTCGGTACCCGTCATCTTGTCGGCCATGAGCAGGGCCATGCCCTGACAGCAGCAGAACTCAGCCAGACAACCCCAGCCGAAGTCGCGTGGCTTGTTGCCGTAGGGCGAGTTGAAACACGACGTGGCGACATCTTTCACGGCCTCTTCGCAATAGCTGTTGAGCTGTGCCAGCATCTTCTCGCAGAGGGCGCTGACGGCCTCGGCCTGCGTGTCGGCAACCTTCACGTTGAACTGTTTGAAGGTGAGCCACTCGTAGGCTCCTAGCGAGGCTACATTACCCCAGGTGGGGGTGGTGAAGCGCTCGGGCTGATACTGGCGGGCATCATTGAGATAGTGCAGCTTGCCCGTAAGCCGGTAGAGGGCAGTGGCTGCCCAGAAGAACTCGTCACGGGCGTTCATGTCGCTGTAGGTGCCGGTGGTGACGGCAGGGTCTTTGAGCTGCTCCTGACGGTAGAAGGCTGTGGGGTTGGCGGTGGCCCACTGGTAGGCTCGCTCAGCCATGGCTGCGGCCTGAGCCGAGAATCCGGGATAGTCTTGCTGGTAGGGCTCGAACAGTCTGGCGGCATCGGCCATCACGGCGGCGAAGTCGAGGGTAGCAGTGACGCTCTTCTGCACGACATAGCGCTGCTGCTTACATTCCGTAGGCATGATGAAACCCTCGAAGTTGGGCGTGGTGAGCTTGTGATAGACGCCACCGTCGAACGGGTCCTGCATGGTAAGGAACCAGCGCAGGTTGAACATCATCTCGTCGAGGAAGTCAGGCGTCTGGTTGTTGCTCTCGGGGATGTCGGTACGCAGGTGTTCGAAGTAGTCGCGTTGCTGTTCGTAGGCAACGAACATAAGTCCGATGCTGAAAGCGGAATTGACGACGTACTTGTTATAGTCGCCGGCATCATACCAGCCAAAGGGCGAGCTGATGACGGTGCCCGTAGGGCGGGCTGGGGAAGCGGCTGAGTTGTGCACCAGGACGCGCGTGTCAGGATGGCCTAGAGGACGGTTGAAGGCTCCGCCCTTGTCGATAGGCACGCCTGAACGGATGAGGTAGAACAGACGGAGGGCCGATGAGGCAACGTCGCGAAGCGGGTGGTCGACCACGGTGATGTCGCACTGTTCAGCACCGAGGGTGACGTGGTAGCGACCAGCAGTCGTTAGTTTGCCGAGGTCGATGATGTAGCGTGTCTTGCCCGACCAGGGGGAGACGGCCTTGCGCGTTGCCTTCGGTTTCAGCGTGCGACCCTCGGGAGTGGTGACACGCAGCTTGCCGTCGGGGTTCATGCCCTCGACCACGATGATTTTCTCTTGCTGTGGAGCGTAGCCCACTTGGTTGCGGCGTATCTCCACGCCGTCGGCCTGCATGCCTGTCACGGCGGCGCATGTCATGGCCATTGTCAGAATGAATCTTTTCATATTGGTATGTATTATTTATCGATATATTAAGACCTCAAAGGGGGGAGGCTTCGGCCACTCTCCCCCCTCCCATTGGAGGGGGGCTGGGGGAGAGGCTTTTCATAGCGGTGAGCTCGCGGGTGATATGGGTGATGTCCTTGGCACTCTCACGCATGCGGGCGGTGATGTCGGCCAGCTCTTCGCTGGGCAGCTCGTCATGATTGGCGGCGATGACCTGTGTGAAGCCGTTGATGATGTTCAGCGGCGTACGGATCTGGTGGGTCATCTCGCGTATGAATTCGGTCTTCCGCTGGTCGGCCTCGTGCACGAGCTCATAGGCCTGTTGCAGCTCTTTATTGCGCTGCTCGGTTTCGGCATTCACGGATTGAAGGTTGGAAATAGATGCCTGTATATTCTTCTGCATGCAGAAGAAGCTGTTCTGCAGTTTGCCTATCGTGTCGGGGTGCGGACTTGGAGGAAGTTCCACGTCAAACTCTCCGTCGGCCATGCGGCGTGTGGTGGCAGCGAGCTGGTTGATAGGGATGATGGCACGTCGGATGGTATGGTAGCAGAACAGGAGCAGCAGCAACAGGAAGAAACCGATGATGATCCATACAATGACCAGCGTATGGTTGTAGCTGCTGAACACATCGCTGTCGGGACAGACAATGGCAATGCTCCACCCCGTGCGCTCCAAGGGACGATAGAAGAGATGGGCGGGCTGACCATCGACCACCATTGCCCACATGCCGCTCTGGCCGGCAATCATCGCCTGTCCCAAGGGGATGATATCCTGACGGGTCTTGGGATCGGGGTCGGAGAAAATGGTCTCTTTGACAAGCTTCGTTGTGTCGGGGTGAACGATGTAGTGCCCGTCGTGACCCAGCATGATGGCTGAGGAATTGGGGAAGGGCTTTACTTCTGTGACGGCAGCCGACAGCCACTTCAGCAACAGGTCGGTGCAGAGCACGCCTACCCGACGGCCGTCGAGCGTGTAGAGCGGCTTCACGAAGGAGTAGTTGTATTCGTTTGACGATGTCTCGCCAGGCAGGTCGTCGATGTAAGGTTCCATCCAGAGTGCCCGCTGCTGGTCATACGGCATTCTGTACCAGTCTTGAGTTAGATAGTCGTGGCTCTCCACCACTGTCTGTATGCTGTCAGCCCGTCTGAGGGAGTAGGCTGAGAATAAGCGCCCGTACTCAGGGAAGTAATAGGGCTCCAAAGCTACGGTGAAGCCCAGTATGTCGGGGTGCTGCTCCAGCATGCGGCGTGAGTAGGCCAGCAGCGAGTCGGGTTCTATGTGCTGCTGCACCAGGCGTTCCATATCGGCAGTGGCAGCCTCGGTGCGATCCATGATGCCGTTGATGTTGCCTATCGTCTCATCGAGCACCTGCAAGGCGTGGCGTTCTGCCGCCTGTCGCAGGAAGTGCTTGGTCTGGCGGAACAGCAGGCCGAGCGACAGGACGAAAACGCCTCCCACCACGACCAGGATGAGCAGGCCGAGGCGCAGTGACAGGTGCTGCCGGATGTATGTGATGAAACGGGTCATTCTTCAGGGCTTTTTGCTTTTTGCTTTTTGCTTTTGGCATTTGGCTTTTGGCTAACAGCTAACAGCTAATGGCTTTTCTTTAGGCGGACTGATCATCTTGTCGAGGAGATGGGTTACGGTATCGGTTTTCGATAGCATCTCGATGTGTAGTTTCATCAGTTCCGTTACCGACATCTGGTCATGGTGGTCGCAGAGCTGAGATGTCAGCTGGTTGATATCTTCCACGGTTTGTCCCATCTGTTCCGTCATACGGCTCAGGAACTGTGTCTTGATGCTGTCAGCCTCACGGGCATGGGCATAGGCAGCTTCCAGTTCCTCGTTCTGCTTGTTCAGCACATCGCGTTTCCGCTGCATTTCGGTGATATAGTCTGTCAGGGCGCGTTGCATCTTTGCGAAGCTGTTCTGCAGCTGCCCCACCTCGTCTTCGTGACCGGTGTCGGGCACGCTCTCTTCCATTTTGCCATCGGCAATGCGCTGTGCAGAGCCTGCCAGCATGTCGAGCGGGTGCAGGTGGTGACCAACCACTTGACGGCACAACAGCAGCAGCACGATGAGGCTTGCCCCTGCCGTCAGCAGTGCCGTTGTCAGCAGTGCCGAGCCGTCCATTCCTTCACTGCCCTCCACATGTGTCAGCTGCCTCATCATCAGCAGGATGATAACCATGATAACCGCAGCAAAGCCCACCACCCAGAGTGTGATCCGGGCGGTGAGCGAGTGTCGGATATGTGATATCATCTTTCTTTGGTCTTAGTTGGTTTCGGTTGCAAAGTTACAAATTATTTTTCAAATTGTCCAACTATATTGCTGATTATTTCTTCATGACGATATCTTTTAGGGAGGAGCCGAAAATGACATACTGCGTGTTGCCGGCAATGGTGCCCTCGTTCTGTCCCCAAAGGAAAGGCCAGTCGTCGTAGTTCTCGAAATGATCGGGCTTGCGGAACAGCAGGCCGGGGGCTACGTTGCCGGGAATGAACGAGAAGTCGGCACGGTTGTTGCCGTAGAACACCTGCTTGGGACGCGCTGCTCCCACCACGGCAACGAATGAGTAGTTATGGTAGGGATGGCAGCCGTAGAGCCAGTTGGCAACACGATAGACCTCGTCCTTCGGAATGATATCGGGGAAGTAGATGTGGGCGTAGTTGACGGTGATGCCGAAGTTGAGCACAGCATTCACGCCTGCCCAGTTGCCCAGGCCGATAGGCACTCCGTAGGGGTTTTGCTGGTCGAAGCTGCGGATGTAGTCGAGGTACTGTCTGACGGCAGGGCGCAGTTTCTCCTTGTAGGCGGCATCCTTCATGGGGATGGAGTCGAGCATGGTCTGCAGATTCCGTGCCACGTTACGATAATTACCGTCGCCAGTGCCGGTGAGCCAGTCATTTTCGTTCTCTGCTTGCCGGTTACGGCGGAATCGCGATCCACGCTGAAGCTCGCGGGCCTCCTTCGTCAGTCGGTCGGCCTGCTTCTGGGCGCGGTCGGCCAGCTCGTCGTTGTAGCCTCGGAGCACACGGGCGGCAGAGGTGAAGACTCCAGCTGCCTGAAGGTCGAGGCTGGGGTTACGGGTGGTGAAGGCCCACATGTCGTCGGGGGTGCCACTGCGCTTGCCGTCGGCCGACACTTCGTAGGGCTTGAGCGAGGGGTCGTAGTGCAGTCCGTCGGTGATGCTGGCGGCATCGCCCAGATGGTGGTAGTTGTCGAGGATGCTGTTAGAGAGCGTCGAGGCCATGTGGCCTATCTGCTCGGCCTGGGCTACGAGGTTCAGCACGCCATGTTCGATGAACTGAAGCACGTCGGGCACACCGTCGGGGCGGTGCAGCTCGACGTAGCGCTGCTGCTCGCTGACGAAGGTCTCGTCGCGCTGGGGGTGGAAGAGTTCCCAGGTGCGGATGAAGTTCTGGACAACGTTGATGTTGGAGCCGGTCTCGATGTCGAAGTCGCCGGCATCGAAATAGCCACCCACGTTCAAACCGGGAATCAGCTCGTAGGGCTTGTACTGGGTGTCAGTCGTGGCGCCTTGGCGGTGCAGGTCGAAGTGGTCGCTCTCAGGAGCCTGGAGGTAGCCCTCCTTGAACGGCTCGCCGTGCCACGTGCGGTAGCCCTCGGTGACATACATGTGGTTCATGTGGATGGGCACCCATACGTCGGTCGTGGCATCGGTAATCTTGTCATAGACATGCTCGTCGATGAGGAAGTCGTTGGAGCGCGTCTGGCCATATTCTATGCAATAGATGCCAGGTTGCTTTACTTGCGAGAAATCGAACTTCACATAGTTGTATTTGAAGTAGGGCCCCCACGACTGGATGTTGCCCTTGAAGGCTACTTCGCGTGTTCCGTCTTCATTAATTCGCAGCAGCGAGGCGGTGGTCTGTGGCGTGTCGTTCTTGTCCAGCTCGATAACAGCCACCTTTGGCTGCTCGGGGATGTAGCCCACCTGGGAGAAACCGATGTTAGGCTCACGAATCCAGTTCGGGATGGCATGTGGCTCGACCGTCCATGTGACGACTTTGCCAGTCTTTCCCTTGGGGAGTATGCTGCGCACAACGAACCAGCCGTTCTGTGCCAGCATGCGGCCGTCGAACAGCTTCAGCTCGGCATCATCACAGCTGATGGTGACGAGGCGCGACGGGTCGTCGGTGGCCATGCTCAATTTGTGGCCAGTCTCAATGGGCAACGGATCGACGAATCGGTCGGTGCCTCGGTCGTCGTAGGTCTTGAAGCCCTTGAACTGTCGGGGCTTCTCGCTGTTCGGACGTGTCACCGTGAGGCTGGTGGCATAACGGGGCAGACGTCCTAGGCGACCGTCCATCGAGTAGGTCTTCAGCCAGTACTGCGACGGCAGGAACTCGATGTTCAGTCCTGCCTCGCCAGCCAGTTTCTCAGGTACGGGCTTGTCTAACCAGACGGCAATCTCGACGGCTTTTCCTTTTGCCGTTACCACTACACGGCTATCGAAGTCGTAGTCATTGTAGCGCATGCCTACTTCAATCGTGCCTTTCTCGGTATCTACCTTTCGGCTGGTCATCGTCGGAACAAGGTCCCACTGCTCTGGGGTGTTGTTCAGTCGGACGGCTCCGCCCTGCACCGTGCGCACGCCGTGGTGGATGATTTCGATGCCCGAGTTCTTCTCGTCGTTGAAGCCTCCGTTGAAGGAATTGCTGAACACGAGTACGTTTACGCCCTGCCGCTCGAAATATTCGAGGTCGTTCAGTTTCAGGTCTTGGGCATGGCAAACGGCTGTTGCCATGAATAAGAATAGAATTGTAAGTCTGTTTGTCATTTGGCTTTTGGTATTTGGTTTTTGGCTAACAGCTAAATGCTTTGAGAGCTGTTTCCTGCGCCTTGATGACGCGGTCGCACCAGGCATCGAACTGCGGGTCTTCCACTTGCAGTTCGGGGTGGGCAAGGAGATAGGCGACACATCGCTGTACCCCCTCGTCGAAGCGGGTAGTACATTGGAAGCCAGGTACGGCACGCTTCAGCTTCGAACAGTCGAAGACTACAGTGGCGGCCTTGTCGCCGAGGAGGTTGCCGGTGAAATCCCACTCCTTGGGCGCAACGGCGGCGAGGAAGTCAGACGAGACATGACAGAGGCACGGCGTCACGTGCAGGGCATGGCCCACGCACTCATATATCTGGTTCCACGTCAGTTGTTCGTCGCTCATGATTTGGAACGCTTCGCCGATAGCTTTCGGGTTGCCAATAAGGCCGATGAAGCCTCGGGCAAAGTCCTCGTTCCATGTCAGTGTCCATAGCGACGAGCCGTCGCCATGGACGATGACGGGCTTACCCTCCATCATGCGTTTCAGCACCTGCCAGCTGCCTTTCAATCCGTGGACGCTCAGAGGCACGCCACGCTCGCAATAAGTGTGGCTCGGCCTGACGATGGTTACGGGGAAGCCTGTCTCGCGGTACTCGTGCATCAGCAGTTCCTCGCAGGCAATCTTGTTGCGGGAGTACTCCCAGTAGGGGTTGGCAAGGGTTGTCCCTTCCGTGATGACGTGGCTAGCGGCAGGCTTGTTGTAGGCCGAGGCCGACGAGATATAGATATACTGTCGTGTGCGTCCGCGGAAGAGGCGGATGTCACGCTCCACCTGCTCAGGTACGAAGCCTATAAATTCGCAGACAGCATCGAACTGCTCGTTGCCAATCTGCCCCAGTACGGCTTCTGTGTCATCAATATCAGCAATGACTTGTTTCACATTTGCAGGCACCTCATCCTTGCGTGTACCACGGTTCAGTAGCCACAGGTCGTGACTACTCTCACTGAGCTGTCGGGTGATGGCACTGCTGATAGTACCAGTGCCACCGATTATCAGAATTTTCATAGGCAGGGATCAGCGTACGAATTTCAGAATGAGCCAGGCACCGATGACTTGCAGTAGCAGACCAGGCCAGCCGATGGTAAAGTCGGCAATGGTGGCATCGATACCACCTGTGATGGCCAGTTCTCCGAGACAACCGATGGCCTTGCTGACGAGGATAACACCAATGAGAATAGGCAGGCTGACGGTCTTGAAATGCTGAGCAGCCAGTCCCGCAACGATGGCGAGAACGGCGAGCTTCATGGCCATTACAGGCATTACTTCCATAGTGGGCATGCCGGTAATGAGATGGTTTACAAGGGGCGAGAGGAGCGCCGCGAGCAGTCCCGTCTTCCATCCGAACTTATAGGCTCCGACAAGGATGACCAATGACAGCGGCGAGAAAATGATGCCGCCCTGCGGAATGAGGTGGAACACTTGAGGCAGCACCAGATTGCAGGCCACGAATACCGCTGCCCACAGGTAGGTCTTCACCTCGTCATAATTCAATGAATACAGTCTTACACTTGCTTCCATAATTGTTATATTTAAAAATTAGAAATTGACACTGATGCCGCCCATGAAGGTAGCGCGGGGCATGGGATAGCCGAGGTTGATCTCGTACTTCTGTGCCAGCAGATTCTCGCTGCGTACCCAGAGGCTGACATTCCTCGTGACAGCATAGGTGACGCTGGCATTCAAGAGCCAGAAGTTCTCCTTTGTCTCGTTAGCTCCTACCTCGGTGTAGAGGTTTTCAATATGCTGTAAGCCCATTGTAGCTGACCACTTGCCCCTGCTGTTATAGTTGATACCAAGGAAGATCATCTGTTCGGGGGCTGCGACAATCTTGTTTTTCATGTGCAGATAAGAAGAGGTGCACATCACGCTGAAGTAACGGCCAACAGGATACTTTACCTCGGCCTCAACGCCCCAGTTCTCAATCTCGCCCGTATTCACGTTGCGGGGCTTGCCCTCGACCTGCATGGTTTGAATCATGTTGTCGCCCTTGATGTAGAAGGCGTTTACGGCGTAGGTGAGGCCATCGTACATACGATGACGCCACGATAGCTCGTAATTCCACAAGCGCTCGGGCTCCAGGTCGGTGTTCGAGGGAGGATAGAGATACATTTCGCGCATCGTCGGATTGCGGAAGCCCTTGCTGGCCATCGCCTTGATTTCGCCATTTCTGATAGGACGGATGACGACACCTGCCTGTGGCACCAACTCTGTGCCTGTGATGCTGTGGTGGTCGATACGCAGGCCTGCATCGACGGTGAGCCAGTCGGCCAGTTCCTGACGGAAGTCAGCATAGCCCGCAATCTCATTGCGATAGCTCTTACCGCTCTGCTTGTTGGGCGTGTCGAGCACCTCGCCTGTTTCTTTCGAGGTGTAGTAGGCGTTGCCGTAGATGTGCTGGTAGTCGATACCTACGGTCAGACGGTTGCCCTCGAACAGTTGGGCACTCTGATACCAGCTGACACCTGTCAGGGCGTCCTTAGAGCGGAAGTAGCGTGCCGTGGGTTTCGTCGGGTCGGCTGTACCGTCGTCAATCTTGTGGCGTCCGAAGTTCGAATAGACGCTCAGCGCACCATTCGTACGGCCGTAGTGGTTCTCTAGGAATGCCGACACAACACCACGTGTAATCCATTGGTCGGCATCGAACATGGGCTTACTTGTCGCGCCGGGATAGCTTGCGTTGAAGTGAGTGATGTTGGCATCGACGTAGGCGTTCCAGTGGTCGTTCAGGTCGTAACCCAACTTCATGTAGCCGCCATATTGTTCGAAGCCCATACGTGGACGATGGTTGTCCGTACGGTTATACTGACCAGCCAGTGTGCTACTGAACTTGCCGCTTTGTATGCGGTTTGAAGCTTCTGCTTGTACAGTGCCGTAACTGCCGGCACCTAGTGTCACGTCTGTCGTAGAGCCTTCGTAAACCTGAGGAAAGCGTGTAACGATGTTCATTACACCACCCATGGCGTTTGAACCATAGAGCACCGATGCCGGGCCTCGTAGCACTTCTACGCGCTCAGCCATCAGCGTCTGATAGCTGTCAGAGATAGGGTGCCCATAGATGCCCTGATATTGAGGATGCCCGTCGATGAGCACCATCAGCTGTCCTGCGCCACCCGTGATGCCACGCATATTGATACCGCCAGCTGCACCTGTCGATACACCGTAGCCCATCATCGAGCGCGACGTTACAAAGAGTCCTGGCACCTGCTGCATCACTGTTGGCAGCACGCTTGTTTGGTGCTGTTCTGTCAGCGTCTCCCGGTCAATCACCGTCACCGTCATGGGCAGATGCCTCACGTCAGTGACGTTACGCGTACCGGTTATTACTACTTCCCCAAGCAAAGCCAGCGAGTCGGCTATCTGTGCCATGCCTGTGCTGGCCATCAGACTGCACAATGCTGATAAAAGAATCTTTTTTATCATTGCTATTTTGTTTTAAACATTTTCCTTATCGGCCTCGGCGATCGTTGTTGCCCCATTTCTTGTCGTAGCGCCCCTCGGTATCGACCTTGCCGCCGAACATGTTCAGGCGGTAGCGCACGTGGAGCATGGCATAGGAGTTGATGCTGTTGTAGCGGGTGTCGCTGCGCCCAGTGGCTCCGACCCAGCGTTCGTAGTTCGACTGCTGGCCTAGCAGGTCGTAGAAGTTCAGGGCCACGACGAGCGTCTTGCTCTTGAGGAAGGTCTTGCTGATTTGCCCGTTCCAGATGAGCTCGTTGGTGTTCGATGAGGGGTCATTATAGCCTCGGCGGCTGTTCTCGTGGAGGTTCGTTGAGATCTCAAGGCCGAAGGGGAAGCGTAGCATGATTTGTCCGCCGTAGCTGAAACGCCAGGTGTCGAGGTTGGCATTGGGTTGCAGCTCGTTGCGCGAATGCTGGTAGTTCACGTTGCCGTCGATGGTCACCTCCAGCCAGTCGTTGCGGAAGCTGGCGTTCAGGCGCTGGTTCACGTTGGTGGTCTTCGTGGTGTTCTTGGCAGCGTCGGCCTTGTTTTGGGACACATAGCTCACATAGTTGTTATAACGCAAGCGGGTGTCGGTTCCCACGTTCCAGTGGGCCGTAGAGTCAAGCGCCGTGTTGAAGTTGAAGCCACCATCGGCATTCCAGTTGCCATTGATGTTCTCGGGGCGCGACTCGCTGCCGCCGGTCTCGGCGTTGTAGCGTACGAGGTTGGATATAGAGTTGCGGATGTGGCGGTAGTTGCCATAGAGCACTATTGAGCGCTTGTACTTCTGGATATAGTTGTTATAATAGATGTTCAGCGAGTTGGTGAACTGCGGCTTCAGTCCTGGGTTACCCGACGTAATCCAAAGGGGGTTGGAGTCGTCGCGGATGTCGAGCAGTTGTGTGATGTCAGGCTGGCGGGTGTCGCCGCGGTAGGTCAGACGGATGCTCTGCTGGTCGCTGAAGTTATAGTGGAAGTTGAGTGTTGGCGTGAGGTTCACGATATTACGTATGGTATCGACATAGACGCCTCGGTAGTCCTGTATGAAGTTCGAGTGCTGGGGCTGCACCAGGAAGCCGATGTTGTAGTCGTACTCCTTCTGCCAGTGACGCAGGGTGAGGCGGATGTTGTGGGTGTAGTTCTTGTACTCGGAGTAGCGGCTCAGGTTTTTGTCGAGATACAGGTTTTCCATCGATGCCTCGTCGAAGCTTCCAATCCACGGATCCCAGTCGCGATAGACGGGGATGATGCCGCTGAAGGGATTCTGGGCCATGTGGCTGAAGTCGTAGGTCTGACGATCGCTCTTGTTTTTGTTGTAGCGCAGCTCGTAGTTGGCCTGCAGGTGGGCACCCTTCCATAGCGGTTCGCTGTAGGTGGTGCTGAACACGTAGCTGCTATTGTCAGAGGGCGTGGTGTTGTAGCGGGAGGTAAAGTAGGTGGAGTCCTCGCCGGCAATGTTCTTCACACGGTGCAGATAGACCTCGTTGTTAGAGGCGTTGCGATTCTCGTTGTCGCCCATGCTGCCCTCCATGCGTACGGTGATGTTACGTCCCTTTGCGTTCAGACGGCGGTAGAGCTGCAGCATGCCCCAAGCATTCTTGTTCTCGCCATAGCTGAGGCTGGCGCCGTGGTTGTGGTTTACGAGCTGTGGGTAGAGTGCCGAGGTGGGGTCGTGCAGAATGTCTAACGGGTCAGGAGCGTAAAGATAGGGGTCGTCACTGAAAGTGGCATTGGCCGAGGTAGAGATACCGTCGTTGTTGCCGATACTACCATTGGCACGCAGCAGAATGTTGGTCAGCGTGTCGGGCTTCCACTCCACGCGGATGTTGCCATTCCAGTTATTACTGCGCGAATAGCTGTTGGAGCGGCTGTTGGAGAAGGTACGCGCCGTCTGACTGTAGAAGTTCTCGCTGGCATTCTCGTTGGCATTGTCGCCGTCGCGGTGGTTCCAGCGCACGTTGGCATCGGCTTTCAGCTTCTCTCCGTCATCATAGTTGAAGTTCGTTCCGAGCATCTTGCTGGCATTCAGTCCACGGCGGTTCCACCAGCCGGCGTTATCCTCCTTGTTGTTGAAATTGCCCATGAGCACGAAACGCGTCTTGTCTGTAAAGCTGCTTCCCATGCCGCGCGAGGCATAGCGGTGGTGGGTACCTCCGGCCAGGTCGAGGTTGGTCATATAGCCGCGGTTCATGCCTTTCTTGATGGTGAAGTCGAGCACCGCTTGCTTTTCGCCGTCTTCAATGCCGGTGATGCGGGCCTGGTCGCTCTGCTGGTCGTAGAATTTCACGTTCTGGATGATGGAGACGGGCAGGTTCTTCAGTGCCGTCTCTATGTCGCCCAGCATGAATTCCTTGCCGTCGAGGAGGATTTTCTCAATCTTCTTGCCATTGACGGTGATGTTGCCGTCGTCATCTACTTCGGCACCTGGCATACGCTTGATGAGCTCCTCAATGGGCGAGCCTTCAGGTGTGCGGTAGGCGTCGGGGTTATAGACCAATGTGTCCTTCTTCACGATGACTTGGGCAGCACGGCCCGTGACTACTGCCTCCTTCAGCATGACGGTCTCTGGCGATATCAGCAGCTCGCCCAGATCTACACTCTGGTTGCGCCGCAAGGTCACCTCGCGCTGTATAGGCTGGTAGCCCACAGATGAGATTTTCAGCCGGTAGATACCGTTGGCAGGAGCCTCTACCGAGAAGTTACCGCGCAGGTCAGTCACCGTGCCACCCACGAAGGTTGAGTCGCGCTGTCGGAACAGCTGCACCGTAGCCTGCACCATGGGTTCTTTCATTTCGGCATCCTGCACGTTTCCGCTCACGGTCAGACCTCGGTCTTCTGTCTGCGAGAAAACACTAACGGCACCCATCAGCCAGAATGCCAGTAAAATCGTAATGTGTTTTATGATGATTTTATGATCCATTTTCCTTCCTTTTCTCCTTTTACTCCTTACTCCTTTTCTCCTTTCTCCTTTCTCCTCACCCCATTTTCTTCGTACTGTCGCGCAATTCCAACCGGGCATTCACCACCACGTGCTGCACGCTGTCGTCGCCATTCATCTGGTCGAACAGCAGGCGTACTGCCTTGATGGCAATCTCGCGCAGGTTCTGCTTGACGAACGAAATACGCGGGTGCGACATTTCCGACACCCAGTCGCTCATGTAGGCAATAATGGCCACATCATCAGGGATGCGCAGGCCTCGGCTGGTAATAGCTTGTAGTGCCGAGATAGCCAGCAGGCCGTGAGAGGCGATGATGGCATCGGGCGGCGAGTGCAGGCTGAGCAGCTCGAGCGTGTCGGCCAGTCCTGAGTTGAAGCTGATGCGGTGGCACTTTACCAATTCTTTCCTGATGGGGATGTCACGCTCGCGCAGCGCATCCAAATAGCCATGCTTGCGGTCGGCGTTCTGCTTCATCTCGTTAGGCCCGCCGAGGAAGGCTATGCGCCGTGCACCGCCGTCGAGCAGGGTGAATGTGGCCTGACGGGCGGAAATCTCGTCGTTGATAACGACTGACGAGATGCCGATGTCGGGGTCGCGGTCGAAGAACACCAGCGGTATGTGGACTTTCTTCAATTGCAGCAGATGGGAGAAGTCGGTCGTTTCCTGCGAGGGGCAGATGATGATGCCCTCTACGTGCATGTTCACCAGCAGGTCTATACAGTCTATTTCGTTCTCGTAAATATCGTCGGTATTCGTGATGATACACATATAGCCGTATTTACGGGCTTCTATCTCAATGCGTTTCACAATGTGGGCGTGGTGGTTGAACGACACATCGGGGACAATGACACCAATGGTGCGTGTTGTGCCGAAGCGCAGGCTCACGGCGAAGGGGTTGGGTCTATATCCGTGATCCTCAGCCAGTTGCTCTATCTTCTGTTTCAGCTCGGGGCTCACACCGTCAAGCCCCCTCAGTGCCCTTGACACCGTGGAAACATTGATGCCCAACTGCTTGGCTATATCGCGTTGTGAAATGCGTTTCATCGGCTCTGCTGAAATGTCCTACAAAGGTACTTCTTTCTTACGAAATGTTTGCGCAACAGGGTTTGGAATTGTTGCGCAAAGCGTTGCGTAATTTTATCCTTAAAAAGCCACCCGCCTTCCCAGGTAAGTGGCTTTTCCATGAATGCTATGTTATAAATGTGTCTTTTGTGTTGGATTAGACGTTGCAAAGATAGGTATTTTCATCAGATGGACACATCCTTTTTTCTGAAAAACCTATCGCAAAGCGTTGCGTTCTAATCCGTTCATTTCTAACCTCTTGCCATGCGGTAGATGGCTTCCATGTCGTCAGCTTTCAGCACCTTCAGCTGGCCGCAGGTACGCTGATAGTCGCGGCTGCACTTGCGGGTCATCTCCTTGATTTCCTCGTCGGTGATGTCGCGGCCGATGAGCTCCTTGATGTTGATGGGCATGCCGATGGCGTGGTAGAAGCGTTCCATGGCCTCGATGCCGCGCAGGGCGGTGCCTTCGGGGTCGGTAAAGTCGTTGGGGACGTCCATCACATTGACGGCGAAGCGCACGAAGCGTGACAGGTTCTCGTGCATGACGTAGCGTGCCCAGCTGGGCCACATGGCGGCGAGGCCGGCACCGTGGGTGACGTCGAACATGCCGCTGAGCTCATGCTCCAGCTGGTGCGTGGCCCAGTCGTCGGCGACGCCGCAGCCCGTCAGGCCGTTGTGCATCAGCGAGCCGCCCCACATGATCTGTGCCCTGTAGCGGTAGTCCTCGGGATTCTTCAGCACGGCAAACACGGCGTTCTTGATGCTGCGCAGCATGGCTTCTGCCACGTCGGTGGTGAAGTCCATGTCGTCGTCCTTGGTGAAGTAGCGTTCCATGGTGTGCATCATCATGTCGGTCACGCCGGCAGCCGTCTGATAGGGTGGGAGAGTGAAGGTGCGCTCAGGGTTCATGATGGCAAATTTCGGGCGCGACAGGTTGTTTGAGTAGCCCAGCTTCACGTCGCCGTCCTCATTGGTAATGACGCTCGACTCGCTCATCTCCGAGCCGGCGGCAGGAATGGTGAGCACCGAGGCTACGGGCAGCATCTTCTCAGGCGTGGCTTTGCCGAGGTAGAAGTCCCAGACGTTGCCCTCGTAAGGCACGCCGTAGGCAATACACTTCGCCGAGTCGATGACGCTGCCGCCACCCACGGCGAGGATGAAGTCGATGCCCTCCTTGCGGCAGAGCTCGATGCCCTGCTGGGCCAGCGACAGGCGCGGATTGGGTACTACTCCGCCCAGCATGACGAACTCTACTCCGCCCTCGCTGAGCAGGCCGCAGATCTTGTCTAAGAGTCCCGAGCGCTTGGCACTCTGTCCGCCGTAGTGTAGCAGCACCTTCGTGCCGCCGTATTTCTTCACGAGAGCAGCCACCTGCTCTTCCGATTCCTTGCCAAACACCATTTCGGTCGGCGCATAGAAATTAAAGTCTTTCATATCTGATGGTCGTTTCTTTATTACTTGAAAATCTTCTGTGCGAACAGGGTGAGGTAGATGCGCCAGTTGCGCCAGATGTGGCCGCCGTCGTTCTCGTAGTACTCGTACTTGTAGCCCTTTTGGTCAAGGTACTGCCGCAGCTCGGTGTTCATCTGCATGAGGAAGTCCTCCTTGCCGATGGCTATCCAGTAGAGCTTGGGCTTCGAGTCGAAGAGGCGCTTCATCTGCCCGTCGAAATCCTCGTTGAGCCTCGAGTTGGGCGTGTTGGGCTGAATCTCACGGGGCATGCGGCAGGCTGCCGACTGCAGGCCGTAGTAGTCGAAGGTCTCGGGATAGAGCCGTGAGATACCGAACGTATGGCCACCGCCCATCGACAGTCCCGTCACGGCACGGCCTTCGCGCTTGGCGATGGTCATGTAGTGGCTATCGACGAACTTGACGATGTCCATGAAGCTCTCTTCCATCGTGGCTTTTGCACCGCGCTGGTTGAAGGCGTTGCCGTCGGGGGTGTACATGCCCTCGTGCCACCAGCCGGGAGCGGCATCGCACGTCGGGTTGCCGTTGGGCATCACCACAATCATCGGCACGCATTTGCCTTCGGCGATGAGGTTATCCATGATCTGCGACGTACGTCCCAGGTCGCCCCATGCCGTCTCGTCGCCACCGTGACCGTGCAGCAGGTACATCACGGGGAAGCGCTTCTTACTGTCGTAGGTGGGTGGCAGATAGATGGTCATGCGGCGCTGTGTGCCCAGTGTGGGGCTGTCGTACCACACCCGTGAGAGCGTGCCGTGGGGCACGTTGTTTACCGAGTAGAGATGTCCCTTGTCGTCGTTGCTCTTCGACACGATGAAGATGTTGGAAAGCGTTGAGATGTCGCGGTTCACGTAGCTGTTGGCAGGGTCGATGAGTCGCTGTCCGTCCACCGTGAGCGAGTATGAGTAAAGCTCGGGATTGAGCGGCTGCGTGGTCACCGTCCACACGCCGTTGTCCTGCTTGGTCATGTCGAGGCGCTTGTTGCGTATCTCCTCGAAGTCGCCGTTCACGCTGACCGACTGTGCCGTTGGGTCGTAGAAGCTGAAGGTCACCGTGCCGTCCTGGTTCACTACGGGCGACTGTACTCTGGGCCGCTGGCCCAACTGCTGTTGTGCAAGGCTGCTCAGTGCTAGGAGGCAGCAACTCGCAAGAATCATTGTCTTTTTCATTGTTATTCGCGTTTGGTTTTTAGTCCATTGGATAGCGCACGTCCCACTTCCGGCGCAGGTCGTCCATGAGCTGCATGATGTAGAGCGTCTCCTGGTGCGGCATCTCGCGGGGCTCCTTCAGTCCGTCGATGAGTGCCTGGCGGCAGGCCAGGAACTGGTATTCGTAGCCTGTGATCTGCTGCGGCACGCGGATAGTCTCCACGTAGGTACGGTCGGGGCCGTTGACGGTAATCGTCTGCGGGTTGTTGATATTGTCGATGATGAGGTTGCCCTCGGTGCCGGCTATGACGCCGATGTTGTCGCCCACGCACTGTGCCGACGACTGCACGTTGGCCAGTATGCCGTCGCTGAGGATGATGGTCATGGCGTTTGTCAGGTCCATGCCGGTCTCCGACTTCACGCAGGTGCCGTCGATGCTTGTAATGTCGCTGTCGGTGAACATCCTGACGAAGTTCAGCGCATAGACGCCGAGGTCGAGCAGGGCGCCGCCGCAGAGGTCAGGGCGCATGATGCGCTCCTTGTTGCCCATGGAGTAGCCCAAGGTGGCGGTGATGAGGTGTGGCGTGCCTATGTGTCCGTCGGCAATGAGCTTGCGCACGATGCCCACAGCAGGCTGGTAGCGCGTCCAGATGGCTTCGGCCACGAAGACACCGAACTCGTGGGCCAGGTCGAGTATCTCCTTCGTCTGCCGTGCGTTGGCCATGAAGGCTTTCTCTACGAGGCAGGGCTTTCCGGCGAGGATAGCCTCGCGCGTCACGTCGTAGTGATGCGAGTGGGGCGTGCCCACATAGACGAGATCCACGTCGGGGTCGGCAATCAGCTCGAAGTAGGAGCCGTAGGCCTTCCCGATGTTCCATTTCCTGGCGAATGCCTCAGCTGTATCCTTCGCTCGCGAGCCCACGGCATAGGCCTCGCACTCCGTCAGTCCGTTAAGTGTGATGGCCGCCTTCTCGGCAATCCATCCCGTGCCGACAATGCCGACACGCATTACGTTTTGTTTCATGTTGGTATATAAAATAGGTATTAATGGATAAGCCCCTTGACTTGTTTCAACAAGGCCTCCTTCGAGGAGTCGGGAGCAGGCAGCAGGTACCAGCGGACGTTCCATGAGAGCTTCTCGCCGGGCTGCAACAGCGTGTAGGCACCCTGGCTCTCCAGCTCGATGTAGCTCTTGCCGCGGTTCACATATACCTGCACCTCAGCCTCGCCGGGAGCGGGCTCGTCGGCTTTCAGGTCGGGGAACAGCTTCACC
>Ga0310690_10005283_pt1 | contig 17646 bp, 13 predicted proteins | sample AusTroGonzalo_MG_2_FD_207661 | JGI IMG/M metagenome (GOLD analysis project Ga0310690, IMG submission 207661) | Bovine rumen microbial communities from tropical cattle in Woodstock, Queensland, Australia - Gonzalo_04 (v2) (version 2) | ecosystem: Host-associated > Mammals > Digestive system >...
GACACAATAGAGCAGTCAATCATCTTGGTCGCCAGAGCGGTCACCGCAAGGCTATGCTGGCCAACATGGCATCCTCCCTCATCCTGAAGAAGAGGATCACCACCACCGAGGCCAAAGCCAAGGCCCTGAAGCCTTACGTAGAGCCCCTCATCACCAAGTCCAAAGAAGATACTACCCACTCCCGCCGCATTGTCTTCAGCTACCTGAAGGACAAAGAGGCCACGGCAGAACTCTTCCGCACCGTCGCTCCCAAGGTGGCCGACCGTCCCGGTGGATACCTCCGTATCCTCCACACCGGTTTCCGCCAGGGTGACGCCGCCGAAATGGTAATGGTAGAGCTGGTGGACTTCAACGAGGCCGCCCTCGCCGCCGGCAAGAAAGAGGCCAAGAAGACCACCCGTCGCAGCCGCGCCAAGAAGGCCGAAGCCGCTCCCGCCGCCGAGGCTCCCGCCGCTGAAGCTCCCGCAGCCGAAGCCCCTGCCGCCGAGTAGGTTTTCCCACATCCTTGAAAACGCCCAGCCATTTGCATGGCCGGGTGTTTTTTTTTACGGAAAAAATTGTGTATTTTTGGAAACTGATTTGGCGAAAAACTTATACTATAAACACTAAACACTATGTCTAAGAACAACAATTCCAATATCATTGCCATTATCACAATGATATTCCTGTTTGGCATGATTTCCTTCGTGACCAATCTGGCAGCTCCTATCGGCAATATCTGGAAGATGCAGCCCGGCATCGAGGGCTCCAACTTCTGGGGCATGATGGGTAACATGATGAACTTCCTGGCCTATGCCATCATGGGTATCCCGGCCGGTAACCTCCTCAAGAAGAAGGGTTACAAGTTCACCGCCGAAGCCGCCCTCCTGGTGGGTCTCGTGGGTGTTTTCGTGCAGTATCTGTCCGGCGTAGTGGGCGTGGGTGCCACCATCGGCAGCCTCCCCGCCAACTTCTTTGTGTATCTGCTGGGTGCCTTCATCTGCGGTTTCGCCGTCTGCATGCTCAACACGGTTGTGAACCCCATGCTCAAGATCCTGGGTGGCAAGCGTTCCAACCAGTACATCCAGATTGGTGGTTCCTTCAACTCCCTCATGGGTACCCTTACTCCTATGCTGGTAGGTGCCATGATCGGTGAACTGGTCAAGGGCAAGTCCCAGATTTCTGACGTGAACACCCTGCTGTTCATGGCTATGGGCGTGTTCGCACTGGCATTCGTCATCCTGCTCTTCGTCCCCATCGAGGATCCCGAGCAGACCAAGGGAGACACCGCAGCCGCCAACCCGCTCAAGTACCGTCATTTCATCCTGGGCGCCATCGCCATCTTCGTGTATGTGGGTGTTGAGGTCGGTATCCCCGGAACGCTGAATTTCTACCTGTCCGATGCCGAAAGCGGCGCAGGCCTGGATCCTGCCAAGGCTGCTTCCATCGCCGGTTTCGTGGCCGGTACCTACTGGTTCCTCATGCTGGTGGGCCGTCTCATCTCTTCCGCCATCTCCGGTAAGGTGAGCTCCCGCACCCAGCTGACCTGCGTTTCTACCGTGGCCGTTATCCTCATTGTCCTGGCCATCTTCATGGGCAATTCCGCCATGGTTTCCATGCCCGTGTTCACCGGTAAGGGCTTCGGTATGGTGGCTGTTCCCATCGCCGCCCTGCTGCTGGTCCTGTGCGGTCTGTGCACCTCTGTGATGTGGGGCACCATCTTCGACCTGGCCGTCGACGGTCTGGGTTCCGCTACGGAAAGGGCTTCCGGTATCTTCATGGCCATGGTAGTGGGTGGCGGTATCGTTCCGCTGGTACAGAACGCCCTGGCCGATGCCATCGGCTATCTCCCCAGCTACTGGGTGCTGGCCGCCTGCGTCGCCTTCATCCTGTACTTCGCTGCTTTCGGATCCAAATATAAAAAAGCATAATTCAATATGGCACAAGACTTAGTAATTGGCATTGACGTAGGTGGACAGACCACCAAATGCGGCATCGTAGATGCCCGCGGCACCGTCCTGGCACAGACCGTTATCCGTAGTGACAACCACGAGGAAGCCGCTCCCTTCATCGCCGAACTCGCCGAGGCCCTCAACCGCATCATCGCCGAGGCCAAGGCCGAAGGCCGTATCCGTGGCATCGGTGTAGGCGCCCCCAACGGCAACTACTACACCGGCACCATCGAGAACGCCCCCAACCTGAAGTGGGGACACACCGGCAAGGTGGAATTCGCCAAAATGCTCAGCGAGCAGATGAACGGCATTCCTGTTTCCCTCACCAACGACGCCAACGCCGCCGCCGTGGGAGAAATGACCTATGGCGCCGCCCGCGGTATGAAGAATTTCATCATGATCACCCTGGGTACCGGCGTAGGTTCCGGTATCGTGATCAACGGTGAGGTGGTATACGGCCACGACGGCTTTGCCGGAGAACTGGGCCACACCTGCGCCGTGCGTCACAACGGCCGCCAGTGCGGCTGCGGCAAGCATGGCTGCCTGGAAACCTATTGCAGCGCCATCGGCGTTGCCCGTACCGCCCGCGAATGGCTGGAGATGAGCGACGAACCCTCGGAGCTCCGTTCCCTGGACAAAATCACTTCCAAGGACGTCTACGACGCCGCTAAGGATGGTGACCAGCTGGCTCTCAAGATCTTCGACTTCACCGGTCGTATCCTGGGTGAGAAACTGGCCGATTTCATCGAGTTCTCCTCGCCCGAAGCCATTGTGCTCTTCGGCGGTCTGGCCCGTTCCAAGGAGTTCCTCACGGAGCCCATCCTCAAGGCCATGAACGAAAATGTACTGCCTCTGTGGAGAGACAAGATTAAACTCGTCTACTCACAGCTCAAGGAGTCCGACGCTGCCATCCTGGGCGCATCGGCCCTTGCATGGGAACTTTAAAATCTAGCGATGAAGTTCAAAAAGTTCGCTTTAGTTGCTTCGATGGTATGCATACTCGCCGGATGTGATTCCGGCGGGTCTGCATCCATTGAAAAGCAGTTGCAGGAGATGTCGCTCCAGGAAAAAGTGGGGATGATGTTCATTGTCCGGCCGGAAGCCCTGGATCCGGACGCCTATTACAATTCTCCCTCGGATCTGAAAGCCATCAGCCTGCAAGAGGTGAACGACCGCATGAGGAAAACCGCCGCCAAATATCCCATGGGCGGCATCATCCTCTATTCCAACAATATCAAGAGTCCCAGTCAGCTCACCTCTTTCGTGGCCGACCTGAAGGCTCTTCCTTCCCATCCGCTCATCTGCATCGACGAGGAAGGCGGCACGGTATCCCGTCTGGCCAATACCCCCAGTTTCCGTTTGCCCCAATACCCCAACATGGGCGTCCTGGCCGCGTCGGGCCGCACCAAGGACGTATCCGATGCAGCCACCGAAATCGGCACCTACCTGTCGACATACGGCTTTGACATCAACTTTGCCCCGGTGGCCGATGTCAACACCAACCCCCGCAACATCGTCATCGGCGCGCGCGCCTTCTCCAACGACCCCCGGGCGGCAGCGCCCATGGTGAAGGCCTTTGTGAAGGGGCTGCAGAAAACGGGAGTCCTGGCCTGCCTGAAGCATTTCCCCGGGCACGGAGATACCACGGCCGATTCCCATTTCGGCTATGCCATGTCCCGTAAGACCTGGGATGAAATCCGGGATTGCGAGATGATTCCGTTCAAGGCGGGTATCGATGCCGGTGCCAAGATTGTCATGACGGCCCATATCTCGCTGCCCAACGTGACGGGGTCCAATACGCCTTCTACGCTGTCATCCATGATCCTGCGGGACAAACTTCGCGGGGAATTGGGATTCAAGGGGGTTATCGTTACAGACGCCATGGAAATGGGAGCCATTATCCGGCAGTATCCCATCGAAGACGCCTGCGTTATGGCCATCAAGGCCGGTGTAGATATTCTTTTATGCGTGCGGGAATATCCGCAGGTATTTGAAACGGTGGTGAACGCCGTGCGCCACGGAGAGATTCCCGAATCCCGCATCGACGAAAGCGTCCGCCGCATTCTCCGGTTAAAAAACGACCGTTAAGCTTCCACTTTTGGAATAGTCAGTATGAAACGGGCGCCCTGTGTGTATTCGGTGTCCAGCCAAACTTTGCCGTCCAGGTTCTTCGCCACCATCCTGCAGATGCTCAGGCCCAGGCCGGCGCCCTGTATGTTGCTGTCCAGCTTGACAAAACGGTCGAAGATGCTCTCGGCTTTTTCTGCGGGAACGCCGGGGCCGGTATCGGCCACATAAAAAGTGATATACCCCGGATTCTCTACCAGTGAGCTGCCAAAGACGATTTCCCCGCTGGTGGTGTATTTACAGGCGTTGGTGAGGAAGTTAATGAGGATTTGCTCCACGCGCATGCCGTCCGTAATATAACGTGCATCCTCGTCAAGGCCCGGTACCCGCACAATTTGCACGCCCGGAGGGATCCGGTATTCCACGGCTTTGATGGCCTGGCGCGCTATTTCGTTCAGGTTGGTGGGGGTCTTGTGGATGGCGTAGTGGCCGTTTTCCATGTCGGAAATGTCCAGCATGTCGTTCACCATCACGGTGAGCAGCTGGGAATTGTTCATGATGAAACTCAGGTATTCCTCCTTTTCTTCTTCGGTGACGGTCCCTTCCGGCAGGCACAGCAGCTGAGAAAAGCCGATGATGGAGTTCAGGGGCGTGCGTACCTCATGGCTCATGTTCTGGATGAATGCCGTCTTCATGTTATTGGCGTTCTCGGCCAGGTTCCGGGCTTTTCTCAAGGAAATCATGCTCCGGCTCATGATGACGATGATAAAGAGGGTGAGTAACACGAGAACGATGAAGGTAGTGAGCATTATCTGTCTCCTGTGTGTCTGCCACAGGGTTTTGGGAGCGCCGATGACCACGGCGTCGGACGGGATGAGGCGGGTGTCCATGCCAAAGTGCTCCATGGCGTGGTAATTGAGCGTAGGAACCCCGGCTTCCAGATATACGAAGGGCATATCGGCAGGCTGGATGTCATGGTCCAGCACGTCTGTGATCCGCTGCTGCAAGGTGCGCTGATATTCCGTCTGAGAATAACTGTAGAAGCCCACCACGTTGGGATGTTTTTCCGTGTTGGTGCTGAACATGGTGTACAGAGGGGCGATGGACTCGATGAGTGACACGGTGTTGTGCCGCGTGGAAACCGTTTCCAGATAACCATCCCTCACCAGCCAGGAGCCGTAAAAAACAGCCGTGTTGGGCCCCGATTCCTTTTGCAGGATGGACAGAAGCTGGTCCATGGTTGTGTTGGACGATGAAATAACGCGGTACGCGATTTCCGGATGCCGTTCCTGCAGGTATTTTTCCAGGCGCCACTGGCGCTCTTTGCACATGTAGTTCTCTCCGGCGATGAAGAGGATCTTGTTCAGTTCCGGCTGCACCTGGCAAATCATCTCCACCGTCCTTCTTACCATGGCCGGGGCGCTGATGAGCGAAATGTTGGCCCCGTGGTTTTTCAGGCGGGTGATGGAATGGCGGCGGGCCAAGGGATCTCCGGGCCCCATGAGGGTGTATTCGATATCACAGTAATAGTCTTGTTCCCCGACGAGGAGCATGGGTACCCCATTCCACCGTTTTTGCACGTCCTGCGCAAAGTTGAAGCAGCTGCCGCCCAGCAGGATCACCAGCCTGGGTGGGAGGGAATGCATTTCCAGCACGCTGTCCCGGGCATGTTCCAGGGCGGCGACGCTGGGATGCGAAAGAAGCTGGAAACGGAAGATGTCAATGTCCAGTTCCGGTCTTTCCTTGGCCAGGGACCAAATGGGGCGCAACATGGTCTGTTCCCATTCGCTGGATTCTGTATGGGTAGACAGAATGAGAATGTCTGCGGCCTTTTCCCGGGCCGCCAGCAAGGGCATGGAAAAGAGCAGTGCCAGGAGGCACAACTTTAGTGTGCGCAGCATAACTACGTGGTCTTGTTGCAAATATAGTTATTATTTGCAGAATTCAAAACACCGGCTACTGCGTTCCGGTCACATAATAATCCATCATCCGCTCCAAAGCGCGGGTGCACACCGGGCAAAACTCCTCACACTCGTTAATTTTCATCCGGCATTCCTGGACGGGACGGTACACGCCATGGGCCTGGTATCCGGCTCCTTCATAAACGCCAATCCGGCGGTTCAGCAAGTTTTTCTGCTCCGGAGAAAGCTGCTGCCATATCTTTCTCACGTCCTGCTGTTCCAGCGAATCCACGGGGGTGGGGACGGGTGTTCCTTCCGGCAGCATATCCTGCCATTTGGAAGCGAAGTCTTTGAGAGTAGTGAGGTTCGGTTCCCAGGGCTCTGTGTCGGCCGGATAGGGCGTCTCGGTCTGTTCGCCGTAGAAGTATTCGTCTCCCAGGCCGCCGAAGGCATGGCCGAATTCATGCACCAGCACCTGCCTGAACGTGGGATGGTCGCTGCCCATGATGGTGATGCTGTTGTAGATGCCTCCGCCGCCGTAGACGGGCGTATTCACCAGCACGATGATGTGCTCGAAGGGGACGGTGCCCAGGGCGTCGTAAACCTCCTGCATGGCCGATGTGGTGAGATATCGCTCGCTGTAGAAGGTGTCGAAGTGGCTGCCCACCCGTGTATTGTTCCACTGGCCCAGGTGCGGGATGCTGGGTCCCTCGGCCTGGGAGGGGGCAAAGACCGCGCGGAAGGTAAAATCGCCGGCCCGCGAAGTGAAAGGCTCGTGGCCCAGCAGGGCGTCCCGGACGCGGGCGGCATCGGCAAAGAACTTGTCTTCCTCGGCGGCGGTGTAGCCCTCGGAGAGGATGGCGACGTCGATGGCCTTATCTACCGGGCCACCCTCCCAGACCGTTTGCCGACGGAACCCGTTGTCCTGCATCCGGCGGATGAGGATGTCTTCCGGCGCAACCCGGTGCTCCATGCGGGAGGTTACTCTCCCATGCGTGTCGCTCAGCAGCACCTCGATGTCCACAGTATCTTTAGGGAAAGGGACTTGTATGCAGTTCTCGAATGCTTTTTGCGTGGTTAGGGCCTCCTCATAGCCCTGCCACTCCTGGAACAGGGTGGAGAAACTGTTCACGTAGAGCGGTGCCCCGGTGGCGGGATCCTTAACACGAATCTGTCCGTTGCCCCGCAACGGAGCAACGGACAGATGGTGTTTGCGCCCTGCCCAAATCCCTGTTTTCATCATTCCCTGCAGGTAGATGGCCTGATGGGAGGCATCTCCGCAGAATACGTAGTCCAGCCGAAGGGTGGAGTCTGTGAAGTGCTCTTCAAACAGAGGCTCGGGGTAGCTGTCCTTGGCTTTTTGTCCGCAGGAACAGGCCAGGATCAGCAGCAGGGGAAATATGGATCGTCTCAAAGGGAATTAGTTGAGCTTGCCGTTTTCGGCATCCTTCACCATTTCCTCGTTGGCGGAAACATAGATTTCCACGCGACGGTTCTGAGCGCGGCCTTCCTCGGTGGCGTTGTCGCCCACAGGGAAGTCGTAGGACAGGCCCTCGGCCCAGATGCGGTCCTTGGCGATACCCTTCTGGGTGAGGTATTTGGCCACGGAGTTGGCGCGCTGGTCGGAGACTTTCTTATTGGCGGCGGCGGTGCCGATGTTGTCGGTGTGGCCATACACGGTGATGTTGGTATGGGACATGTCGGCCATTTCATTGGCGAACTTATCCAGGGATGCCTTGGCTTCCGGCTTTAGGGTGCTCTTGTTGAAGTCGAAGAGGATACCGCTGTCGAAGGTGACCTTGATGGCCTTGAGACCGTTGATATCGGTAACGGTTTCTACCTGGGCGTTCTCCAGGGCGGCCAGCTCGGCGGCCTTTTTGTCCATCTGGTTGCCGATGATGGCTCCCGTACCGGCACCCACTGCAGTGCCGATGCCTGCGCCGATGGCGGCAGACTTGCCGTCACCACCGATCAGATAGCCGATACCGGCACCGATGGCGGCTCCGGCGCCCGTTCCAATGAGCGTACCTTTACCCAGGTTGGACATACCGCATCCCACGATGAGGATGCCACAGAGGAAAATAGAAGCGATCTTTTTCATAATATTGATTTAGTTTTAGATGTGTCGCGACACAAATTTAATAAAAAAATCGATAAAAAATTTGCTGGTTCAAAAAAAGATTGTACCTTTGCAATCCCGTTCAACGGGAAGTTCATTAAAAATACTGCGGAAATAGCTCAGTTGGTAGAGCACGACCTTGCCAAGGTCGGGGTCGCGAGTTCGAGTCTCGTTTTCCGCTCAAAGGAAGCGCTCAGGTTATACCGGGGCGCTTTTTTGCTAAACAAGTGGCCATGAAATTTCGTTTTTTGTTAGTAGTGTTGGCGGCCTGTCTCATCGTGTTCGCCTGCGGTAAAGAAACCCCTGCTCCGGAACCGGAACCCCAGCAGGAGCAAAAGGAAGACCCCGAAAAACAGGAACCGGAACCCGAACCGGAGCCGGAGCCGGAACCCGAACCCGAGCCTGAGCCTGAACCGGAACCTGAACCTGACCCCGAGCCGGATCCTGACCCGGAACCGGACGACGGCCGTCTGCAGGGAACGGTTATCGGCACCGACCGCTGTATCGATTACAATTCCGGCTCGCTGTCCTATACGGTCAACGGGCGGGAAAACGCCTTTGACGGAGACTTCGACACTTTCTTTGCCACCTATGACCGCAGCGGTACCTGGGTGGGCCTGGACCTGGGCTCCCGCCACCGCATCACCAAAGTGGGATATTCTCCCCGTAAAACGCAGGAGACACGCGTGCGGTTGGCCCTCATCGAAGGCGCCAACCAGCCGGACTTCAGCGACGCCATCCCGCTGGTGATGATCAAGGAAAAGGGGGAATCCGGCAAGATGCAGTATCTTCCCGTGGAAGTAACCCGCGGCGTGCGCTACGTGCGCTATGTGGGCCCCAACGACGCCCGCTGCAACTTGGCCGAACTGGCTTTCTACGGCCTGGTCGATGAAGGCAACGATTCCAAGCTATACCAGCTCACCAACCTTCCCACCGTGGTCATCAATACGCAGAATGCCCAGGATATCACTTCCAAGACTACGTACATATCTTCCAACGTATATATTATATCGGAAGAAGGAACCAAGCTGCAGACGGCCGTCCAGACCGGTATCCGCGGCCGCGGAAACGCCAGCTGGGACTTCCCCAAGAAACCTTATAAGCTGAAATTCGCCGAGAAACAGAATGTCCTGGGTTCCCCGGCCAAAGCCAAGAAGTGGACGCTCATCAGCAATTACGGGGACAAGACCCTCATGCGCAACATCCTGGCCTTTGAGGTGAGCCGCCGCCTGGGGATGGCCTATACTCCTTTCTGCACCCCGGTAGACGTAATCCTGAACGGAGAGTACAAGGGCTGCTACCAGCTATGCGACCAGGTGGAAACGGGAACCGGACGCGTTCCGGCCAAGGATGGTTACCTGATTGAGATTGACGCATACGCGTACTCCGAGGATAAATATTTCTATACCAACAAGGGCATTCCCGTTACGGTGAAGGACCCCGACTCCGACAAGATTACCCAGGCCCAGTTCGACTTTATCCAATCCTTCTTCGGCAAATTCGAGTCGGCCGTTTTCTCCTCCTCGTACAAGAACCCCACCACGGGTTACCGCAAGTACCTGGATGTGGACAGTTTCCTGCAAAACTTCATCGTGGGTGAGTTCTGCGGCAACACCGATACCTATTGGAGCGTGAACATGTACAAGGATGCTTCGGAAGGCGTCCTGTATACCGGCCCGGTGTGGGACTATGACCTGGCCTTCGAGAACGACAACCGCACCTATCCCATCAACACTCTGACGGATTTTATCTATGCGAACAAAGGTTCCGTTGCGGCCGATGCCGTGCGCACCATGGTAAGTCGTATCGTGAACCAGGATGCTGAGGCCAAAAAACGCCTGGTGGAACTGTGGGACCAGGTAAAGCCTTCGCTGGAAGACCTGAACGACTATGTGGACCAGACGGCCGCCCTGCTGGATGAATCCCAGCAGTTGAATTTCGTCCGCTGGCCCATCCTGAACCAGCGCGTCCACCAGAATCCCAAGGCCCGCGGCTCCTATGAGGCCGAAGTCAAGAACGTAAAGGATTACATTACCGGCCGGCTGGTAAAATTCGACCAATTGGTGCGCAGATAGCCTGGCGAATCCGGGAAACTTTCGCTATATTTGTACTTCGAAAACAAATTCCAACACTGATATGAGCCAATTGCATGTGATCAACCATCCCATGGTGCAGCATAAGCTGACCATCATGCGGGACAAAGAAACCGGATCCAAGGATTTCCGTCAACTGCTCAATGAAATTTCCCTCCTGATGGGTTACGAGGTCACCCGTGACGTTCCCCTGGAGGATGTGGAGATTGAAACCCCTCTCTGCAAGATGACGGCCAAGAGAGTGAGCGGCCGCAAACTGGCCATCGTCCCCATCCTGCGTGCCGGTATCGGCATGGTGGAAGGCCTGCTGAACCTGGTTCCCGTTGCCAGGGTGGGTCATATCGGCCTGTACCGGAATGAGGAAACCCACAACCCCGTGGTGTATTATTGCAAGCTTCCGGAAGATATCCAGGACCGCATGGTGATTGTCACGGATCCCATGCTGGCCACCGGCGGCAGTGCCTGCGACGCCCTTGCCATGCTCAAGGAGCGCGGTTGCAACAATATCCGCCTGATGTGCCTGGTGGGTGCCCCCGAGGGCATTGAACGCGTACAGCGGGAGCATCCCGACGTAGATATCTACCTGGCCGCCGTGGACGAGCGCTTAAACGAAACCGCCTACATCGTCCCCGGTCTGGGAGATGCAGGCGATCGCATTTTCGGCACCAAGTAAGCCTTTTAGCGGGGCGCCAGCTGGCGTTTGATCAGTTCCCGCTTGAGGTCGGCCCCGTAGGCGTATTCTCCTACGTCCAGGCTGTCCAGCAGGTACAGGTCGCTTCCTTTGAACAGAGTCCCTTGAGCTGTGGCACGGATTTCCCGGGCCCGGTCCAGGGACTCTTTGGGTATGATGAGGTGGCAGGGGATGACATAGGCCACGGGATTGATGGCCACCACGTGGGCCACGGCCCGTACGCCCTGCGGCACACCCACCAGCCCGGCCAGCTCCGTGTAACTATACAGCCGCGGCGGAAGCTCATACAGCGTCTTCCATACTTTCAATTGGAAGGGAGAGCCGAAGAGCCTCAGGTCTTCCCAGGTGAGGTACTGCGCAAATTCCATAAGCTCCTCCGTGGAAATCTTTCTCGTTCCCAAGGAGGTCACATCTTCGGCCGGTATGGCGGCCAGCTCTTGCCCGATACGGGCCAGGTGGCGGTAGTCGGTGGCAATGGATGCCACCTTCCCGTCAATCTCGGTAACAATCCATTCCATAAGCCGATTATTTGTTAAGGTACGGTTTCAGGTCTTCCCAGGATACGGTAGCGGTTATGATCCCCAAGGCATAAGGCCCCACTTCATACGGCTGGAACATCCATTGGATGCCGCTTTCTCCCACGGAGAAGTTGCCGTTGGGCACCACGAATTCCATCTCTACCAGCGGCAGCAGCTCGGGGTCATCGGCCTCCATTTCGGCCCGGACGGCCTCCTGCATCAACTTGGCCACAGGAGCTTCATAGCCGGGGGCGAAAAGAACGGCTTCGGCCAGCAGTTCCCCGGTCTTCTTGTCAAAGACCAACTGGCTCACGGTCTGGATACCGTGGGCGCCGCCGCGGAAAGTATAGTAGCTTAGCTGGTAGTTGCGCCAGTTCTTGTAACTGACGGTGAACATGCCGTTGATCCGGTCCTCCCAGGTGAGTACGCCGCCCTGGTTGGCGGCACCGCTGTTCTCGGTGATGTACTCGTCAATCAGGTTTTCCCGGTAGGTGGTGGCCAGTTCTTCCAGCGAGCCGGAAACGTCTTCCAGGTCGAAGGCCTGTTGCTCAATGACCTGATTCATCTTCTCCATGGGCGGGATGAGCATGCCGCCGGTGGCGTATTCGAGGGAGAGGGCATAGAACAGGGAATCGGCCCGGCCTTCCGCCAGGGGCATCACCATGTTGTCCTGGTAGGTCTGGGTCTTGAAGGTGTCACAGGCTGCCAGAAGCAGCAGGGCGCCCAGAAGGGGGAATATCTTTTTCATGGCACTCAGTCGTTGTTCAGTTCAGGGATGTCCACAGGCCGGCAGGAAGGGTCTCCCATCAGATAGCGGGAGTAGTGGTCGGCCATTCTCCAGAAGAAGTATTCGTTCATGTCCCCAAAGCCGTGGCGCTGGCCGGGCAGCAGCACGAATTCGAAGCGCTTGTTGGCCCGGATGAGGGCATCTACCACGCGGATGGTGTTGGCCGGGTTCACGTTATTGTCCTGGTCTCCATGGACCAGCATCAGGTGGCCCTTCAGGCGGGAGGCCAGCTCCTGGTTGGTGTCGATATGGTAGACGAAGGTGGTGTCTCCCTGGGAAACTTTCTCCTGGATGCCGTGGTGCTGTTCGCTCCACCAGCGGTTGTAGATGCTGTTGTCGTGGTTGCCGGCGCAGGAGACGGCAGCCTTGAAGAAGTCGTTGTACTTGAGGATGGCCGCGGTGCTCATGAAGCCGCCGCCGGAATGGCCGTGGATACCCACGCGGTCCAGGTCTATCCACTTATGCCGGGCACCCAGCTGCTGGATGGCGTACTTCTGGTCTTCCAGGCCGTAGTCCCGCAGGTTGCCGTAACCGTAGTTGTGGTACCACTTGGAACGGTTGGGGTGGCCGCCGCGGTTGCCCACGGTAATCACAATCATGCCCAGCTGGGCCAGGCGGTCCGTGCGCAGGTTGAAGCGCCAGCTAACCTCGTTGGCCTCTACCTGCGGGCCGGGATATACGTAATCGGCAATGGCGTACACCTTGGTGGAGTCAAAGTCGAAGGGCTTGTGCATCTCTCCCCACAGGTCGGTGATACCGTCGGCCGCCTTTACCTTGAAGCGCTCGGGGAACTTGTAGCCGGCCGCCATCAGGCGGGAGAAATCGGCCTCTTCCAGGTTGGTGCGCTTGCCGCTCCCGGTGTTCACCAACATCACGGCGGGCTTGTAGTCCACGCGGGAGTAGTTGGCTACCATATATTTACCGTCATAGGAAGCGGTGGCCAGCACGTCCATGTCGTCCATGTCCAGCTGTACCATGGGGCCGCCTGACAGCGGTACGCGGTAATTGTGCATCTGGTAGGGGTTCTCCGACGGGTTCACGCCGCAGGCGCTCACCACCAGGTAACCGGGGCCCACGGCCAGGATATCCTCCACGTGGAAGGATCCTTCCGTGAGGTTCTTTTTCAGCTGGCCGTCGGGGCTGTACAGATACAGGTTGGCCCAGCCGTTGCGCTCGCTCCACCAGACGAAGTCCCCGCCGGGCAGGAACTTGGGCTGACGGCTCTCCACATAGCTGTTGAGGCGCTCGGCCACAATAGTCTGGGTACTGTCCTTGCCGATATCCACCTTGCACAGGTCCATGCGTTTGAGGTCACGGCTGCGGCGGATGAGGTAGAAATAGTCGTTTCCGCCCAGCCAGCGGCTGAAGCTGAATTCGTTGTAACGCTCGGCCGGGGTGGTCTCGGCTTCCAGTATCTCTCCGTCCTGGTCCTTGAAGGCATTCCAGGCGATCTTTTTACGGTTTCCTTCCAGGTCCATCACCAGGAGCTCTCCCTTGGGACCGGGTTCTCCGGGCATCTGATAGTGGTAGGTCTCCAGCTCGGGACGCGGCTTGGCCACGGAGTTGATGACCCAGAATTCCTGCACGGGGCTCATGTCCCAGCGCACGATGGCAAAGTGCTTGCCGTCCGGGGCCCAGCTCAGGTAGGGGAGGTTGCGGGCGGTGGAATCGGCCTCCGTGTCACCGGTATAGTTCTCCCCGGTCCAGGAGAAGTCCTTGGTGCCGTCGGTGGTGAGGGCGCGCTCTACCAGGGTGCTGTCTTTGTCGTCCTTGGCGGCCTTTTTCAAGTTCTCCCGGTCCATGACCCACAGGTTGTGGTTCTTCACGTAAATACCCATGCTGCCGTCCGGGGATACGTTGGCCCAGAAGGGATATTCTTTCTGGTGTTCATCGGTGTCGTAGGTGAGCTTGCCGCTGGCGATATCATAGTAAAAACGGTACTCCACAAACTTGCCGGTGGTGTTGCCGGCGCTGTCCCGTTTCTCGGTCTTGGACTTCATGTCCCAGCGGAAGGTCTTGTCATCCACCAGTTTCAGGCGCAGGGACAGGTGCTGGGCGTCATAGGGATCCCGGGTGATCTCGCTCACCTCGCGGGCCAGTTTGGCCATGTCGAACACGGGGGTCTTGCTGCCGCTGGCGGGGTCTACGATATAATATTGGGTACCTTCGGCCGTGGTCCAGCTGTACCAGAACTTGTCGCTGTCCCGGAACCAGTTGGGCCGGATGCGGGTGCTGTACACCATCTGGTTGATTTTTTTGGCGGTGAATTGTTCGGCCTGCGCGAAATTGGCTTTGGTCACTTTTTGCGGAGCGGCCGGCTGGGCCGATGCCGCCACACATGCTGCGGCCAGGACGAGGAAGGAGAGGATTCTTTTCATAAAAAGGTCGTTTATATCCCAAAGATACAAAAAAAACCGTATATTCGCACACTTATGCGAACGAGAAAGATTATTACCCTGATGGCAGGCCTGGCGCTTACCACGGCGCTGGCCGCCCAGCCCGCCGGGAGAAAGGCGTGGAATGACGGTTGGAGTTTTACCAAAGACGGAGAAACCCGGCAAGTGAATCTCCCGCATGACTGGGGTGTGGAGCAACCTTTCCTCCAGGAGAATCCCGGCGAGACCGGCAAGCTGGCCTGGTGGGGGAAGGCTTCTTATACCAAACAGTTGAAAGTAACCTCCAGGGACCTGCAGAAGGATATCCGGCTGGAAGTGGACGGCGCCTTTTCCAACGCCAAAGTGTATGTGAACGGGCTGGAAGCCGGCGGCTGGCCTTACGGCTATTCCTCCTGGGCCGTGTCGCTGAATCCTTTCCTCCAGACGGGGGACAACACCATTGAGATAACCCTGGACAACAAGCCGGAGAGCTCCCGCTGGTATCCCGGCGGCGGCTTGTACCGCAACGTGTGGCTCACCGTTACGGAAAAGACATCCGTAGCCCATTGGGGCAGCTATGTCACCACCGAAGTGGACGGGGAGGACGCCACCGTGCGGCTGGTCCTGGACCTGAAGGCCGACCACCTGCAGGAGGGCACCGTGAGCACCCGTATCCTGTATAAGGAATTCCAGCCCGGCAAAGTCATCGAACACGTGGTGGCCGAAAGCATCAATGTGGAACAGGTCTACGAAGGCCGGCAGGTAATTCAGACCTTTGACCTTCTGGACGTGCGCCTCTGGAGCCCGGAGCATCCGCAGATGTACCTGGCCCGCACCGTGGTGGAGGGGGCCGACGGCACCAAGGACATCTACGAAACCCCCTTCGGCGTACGGACGGCCGTGTTCAAGGCCGACGGTTTTTATCTGAACGGCGTCAAGACCTTCCTCAAGGGCGTTTGCCTGCATCACGATGCCGGTGCGTTGGGCGCAGCTTGGAACGAAGACGCCTGGGTGCGCCGCCTGAAGATGCTCAAGAAAATGGGCTGCAACGCCATCCGCTGCAGCCATAACCCGCCGGCTCCGGAATTCCTGGACCTGTGCGACCGCATGGGATTCCTGGTCATGGACGAACTCACCGACACCTGGACATGGCCCAAGAAGGAGAACGGCTATGCCACCCTTTTCAACGACTGGGCCGAAAAAGACCTGGTGGCCATGATCCGCCGGGACCGCAACCACCCTTCGGTCATCCTCTGGAGCATCGGCAATGAATGTGGTGAACAGGGAGACAGCACCCGCTGGTGGATTCCCCGCATGCTCACGGACATCTGCCACCGGGAAGACCCCACCCGCCTCACCACGGCCGGAAACGACAATCCCTGGGCGGCCTCGCAGGCTTATGCCGCCACCATCGACGTATACGGTTTTAATTACAAGCCCAACCTGTACCGGGAGTTCGTGGAAAACCACCCCGGACAGCCCGTGCTGGGCAGTGAGACATCGTCCTGCATCTCTACGCGCGGCTATTACCGCTTCCCCGTGGAGCAGGACAAAGCCAAAGGCTGGGACATGAACCCGCCCTTCCAGGTGAGTTCCTATGACCTGTATGCCCCTGCCTGGGCTTCCAGTCCGGATTACGAGTGGTCCTTCGAGGACCAGGTGCCCGAATGCGCCGGAGAGTTCGTCTGGACCGGTTATGACTATCTGGGTGAACCCACGCCCTTCAACCTGGACCCTTCGGTCCTCACCAACTTCCACACCGAGGAAGAGCGGGAAGCCTACAAGAATATGGTGGCCGGCTGGGGACAGACCATCAGCGACATCCCGCTGCCTTCCCGCAGTTCCTACTTCGGCATCATCGACCTGGCCGGCTTCCCCAAGGACCGCTACTGGCTGTATCAGAGCCGATGGGCGCCCGATGTCCCGTCGGCCCATATCCTGCCGCACTGGACCTGGCCCGGCCGCGAAGGCAAGGTCACGCCGGTGCACGTGTATTCGTCGGCCGATGAAGCCGAGCTGTTCCTGAACGGCGTCTCGCAGGGCCGCAAGAAAAAGGACGGCTACCGCTTTGTATGGGCCGATGTCCGCTACCGTCCCGGCACCCTGGAGGTGGTTACCTACAAGAACGGCAAGGTGTGGGCGAAGGACCGCGTGCGCACCGCCTGGGCCCCGTATAAACTGAGCGTCTCGCTGGACTACAAGGGCCGGGACCTCAGTTATGTCACCGTGGACATCCTGGACCAGAACGGCACCCTGGTGCCCGATGCCGCCAATATGCTTTCCTTCAGCGTGAAGGGCCCGGCGGTCATCCTGGCCACCGATGCCGGAGACCCCACATCCCACGTTCCCTTCTACAGCAAAGAGCTGCCCGCCTTCCACGGCAAAGCATCGGCCATCGTGCGCCGCACCGGCCCCGGCCCCGTCACGGTTTCCGTTTCCTCAAAAGGCTTCCGGACAGCTACTTTTAACCTGTGAATAACTTTGTTAATTAAAATATTTTGCTTATCTTTGCAGCCCATTTTGCGGATACATAAGAGCCGTAAAGTGGGCTGTAACTTTAATTTATTTATTAACAAACATTTATGCCTACAATTCAACAACTTGTCCGTAAAGGACGCGAGGCACTCGAAGTAAAGAGCAAGTCTCGTGCGTTGGATGCATGCCCTCAGAAGCGTGGCGTATGTCTTCGTGTTTACACGACTACGCCTAAAAAGCCGAACTCCGCTATGCGTAAAGTAGCCCGTGTCCGTCTTTCCAACGCCAAAGAGGTCAATGCCTACATCCCGGGCGAAGGTCACAACCTCCAGGAGCACAGCATCGTGCTGGTTCGCGGCGGTCGTGTCAAGGACCTTCCGGGTGTTCGTTACCACATCCTTAGAGGAGCTTTGGATACCGCCGGCGTGGATGGACGTACCCAGTCCCGTTCACTCTATGGCGCAAAACGTCCTAAGAAATCTAAGAAGTAATTTTATCACCTTTAATTCTATTTCAAAATGAGAAAAGCGAAGCCTAAAAAGAGGATTCTACTTCCTGATCCTAAGTTTCACGATGTGGAAGTTACCCGTTTCGTGAACAATCTTATGCTGCAGGGAAAGAAGAGTATCGCGTATTCGATCTTTTATGATGCCATCGACATGGTGGGCGAGAAGATGAAAGATTCTGAC
>Ga0310690_10005284_pt1 | contig 17646 bp, 11 predicted proteins | sample AusTroGonzalo_MG_2_FD_207661 | JGI IMG/M metagenome (GOLD analysis project Ga0310690, IMG submission 207661) | Bovine rumen microbial communities from tropical cattle in Woodstock, Queensland, Australia - Gonzalo_04 (v2) (version 2) | ecosystem: Host-associated > Mammals > Digestive system >...
TTTGCTTTCATTCTATTATGGGCAGCATTGTCCCTTGCATTTTCACCAAACAAGGAAATCTCATTTAATGGATACACATCAGATGAGCACGGATTTAAGTATTATCTAATGTATATTCCGTTATTTATATCAATTTTCTTCTTAAATAACAAACAAAGGCGAATATTATTAGATAGCATTGTTATATTATCTTTAGCCTTTGTTGTTTATGAGTTTGTTTTAGATATCTGTGGAGTAAAAGGACTAAATGACAATGGAGAACTTGTAAACAAATACCCTGTTTGCTATACATTTAAATGGTGTGCAGTATTTAGAAATAGAAATTTTTATGGTTATTTCTTGTCTTTTGCGATAATAACACCTGCTGCCCTATTCTTTATCTCAAAAAAGAGAATCTTACAGGCCTACTACATAATTGCTATGGTATTAAACCTATTTATTCTACTTCTTAACCAATGTGATGGCGCTTTCTTGGGAGCAATTGGCGGATTAATTTTTATTCTATGCTCATTCTCAATAGCAAAAAAGAAGTTCGAGAAAAAAGCTCTAATCCCAATCATTGCCTTTATTGTCTTTTATGCAATATTTGAAATATCTGGGCTAACATCTTATTCTAGTTCGTTTGTAAAAATCTTTAAGGACTTGTTTAAGTTGTCTAATGCTAACGAATACACAGATTCCGAGATTGATCATTTAGGTTCAAATCGTATTAAACTTTGGAAAGATGCATTCTATGTAATGAAAGTCTCTCCTCTATTTGGAAACGGAATAGATTGTTATCTATCTTATTCTAAGATAATTCCAGGAACATTGCAGATCCCTCATAACGAATACTTGCAAGTTGGGCAAAACATGGGCATTCCGGCAATGCTTGCTTATGTTGCAGCTCTAATCTATATATTTGTTAAGTCTATAATCAACAGAAAGAACTTAACTCAAATACAGCTTGTTGCACTTGCATCTGGCTTTGCATATTTTATTTCTGCTTTCTTTGGTAATTCGTGGGCATATATGGTTCCATATGTACTATTCTTTGTTGCGATATCATTAGGATATTATTTTAAAGATATTGACTATATGAACGAAGAAGAAAAAAAACAATATTATGTTAAGTTATTGGAAGAGTCTTCGAAAGAAGGAACATTTAACATTTCGAACGCACCTTTAAGCGCCAATACAAATACACAACCTATCAACACAGAAGAAACAACAAATAATAACAATAGCGGCACAACAAACATACAAGAATAGATTCTTAGTTTTTAGTTTACTTTAATAGATATTGCTATATTCTTGTTATACTTTTGTAAAATTTTAATTGCCCCATTTTCATCTTCGTTTCGGTTTTTGCCTGATTTTCAACTCGTTTTTAACACATTTTTAGATTTATTGGGTAATATAAAAAATATTTGTCTAAAATGCACTTTTTATGGGCGAAAAAAGAAACTCTTGACTTTTAAAAAAGCCCTTTTTATAATTTTATATATATAAAAGAAAAAATATAACTTAGGAGGTTATTATGACAAACAAAAAAATTTGGCTTAGTATTTTAGCTGTAATTCTTGTAGTTTGTATGTCTGTCGGCATGCTTGTTTCTTGTAGCAAGACAGAAGATGACGGCGGCGATGACGTTGTTAAAAAGACTACAGCAATTAAGCAATTATTTACTGGCTTACAAAAGACTTTAGACTCAGTTACTGAAGACTTCACAGATTTAGCTGCTGGTGCAAAGATTGAAATCGATTTACAAAACGGCACAGAAACAAAGAAGTACACAGTTCAAGCAAACATTATCTTCGACGTTTTAGAAAAGGGCGAAACTTCTGTTACAGAAGCAAAGACAAAACTAGAAGTTGAAGTTTTAGAAGAATCAACTGTTGTTCTAGGCGTTTACTATTATGATCAAGTTCAATCTAATGACGCTTTAGTATACGAAGGAAATATGGTTTACTTATATGAAAACTTTGATAAGGATTCATCTCCTAACAAGTATAAATTCAAAGCTCCATATGTTAAAGATTCACAAAGAGTTAAAAATGCTCCAATCGACTTCTCTAAGGTAGAAGACGAAGGCGTAAGCGTTGCTGCTGTTAACAACTTTGCTGATATTATCGAAGGATTCCTAGACAATGTTAAACAATCTGATTCTGCAGTATCTTTCAGCTTAAACTTTGATAAGGTATTAAACTCAGAATTCGTTAAGGAAAACTTAGGTGATGACTTAGCTTCAACAGTTAATGGTTACATGACAACTTTAGGTCTAAATTATAACTGGACACAAATTAAAGCTTTATTAGGTAGAATTTCAATTAGCGCAAGCGCTACATTTGATACTGATAAGGCTTTATCTGGTCTTCAATTATCTTTAGGTTTAAAGAAAGGCGATATCGAAATCAACAAGACAGACAAAACATTATCTGCTGCAGATGCTAAATTATTAAAGGTTGGTATCTCTAAAGACGTATCAGCTACAGTTAAGCTTGATTATAAGATTGGTAAGACATTGTTCACTTCAAAGTTAGCTTCTGATGGTTATAACTATAATACATATAATTACAGAAAAGACATCTTAAATGTTGGTTTATCTGTAGACTTAGATTTAGGCGAACCAATAAAGATGGATTTTGGCACTTCAGGAATTGGTGTTAATATCCCAGCAGGACAATACACATTACAATTAGCAGTTATGGCTGATCCATTTGCTATCGTAGAAAAGATTAACAATGGTTTATCATTCAAGGGTGTTGGTAACATCATGAATGCTATTACAGAAATTCTTCCATTATTCGACCAAATCGATATTGAATTATACGAAAGAGGAACAGGTGACACAAGAGGCGCAAGCCATTTATCTGCTTCTATTGTAAAGCAATATGCTAACGAAGAAGCATACAACCTTGCTATGTCAAAAGCTACTGTTAAGGCTACTGACGATGATGGAAAACAATATGATGAACTTACAGGAAAAGATACAACAACTTTAGCTTACATAAGCACAGATATCATTTCAAAAGACAACTCAAGCTCAGGTCTAAACTTTGATGGTGTTGGTATCACTGAACTTATCGGAAACTTATCTGGTTTAATTGCTGGTGCTGATGAAGCTCAAGTTGACGAAACTGCACAATTACTTCAAACAATTGGCGGTTACTTATTAGGCGCTTATATTGGTATTAATGATGGTACAGAAAATGTATACGCACAAGCTACATTTGATACAAACAAGACAACTCAAAAGAAGATTCCATTCTCTAACTATACAGAGTTCAAGGGCGCATACAATGCATCTTACAAGTACTACACAAAGAAGGCTGAATTCAAGCAAGGCGTTACATATTATGTAAAACAACAAACAGCTACAACATTCACAGGAACTGCATTTGACAGCGATAAGACATACTATACAAAGGAAAATAATGAATACAAGTTATCATTAGATACAGAACCAGAGTCTGGCAAAACATACTACTATGATATTAAAGATTCTTATGTTGAAAACGAAGCTGATTACAATGCAAACACAACATATTACTATATTTATGATAACTATGTAGAAATCAACACATCTGATAAGGATAAGGAAGGTTATGTTGCAAAGCCTGTAGCAGGAACAAATTACTATAAGTACAATGATAAGACAAAGAAATGGGAAGAGTATACTAAATCTTCATTCAAGTCTGGAGATAAGTATGCAATTAAAGAAGATGCATGGGCAGAAATGGGAAATGAAGCTAAATACTTTACTTTCGAAGAAGCAACAGGTCTTAACGCAACTAACTTCTCAAGTGGAACATACTATGTTGGACCAGAATTCGGTATTACATTAACAGCATCTCTAGTTCTAGATGCAGACAAGACAAATCATATCATTGAAGCTACAGTTGGTGGTTTAGACGTAATTGGCTTACCAGCTTCTTTAACAGTTGCTATTGGTAACTTAAAGATTACTATGTATGAAGCACAACCAGATTATGTTAATAATGATAATGGTCAATATGTTCATGTAAATTCATACAACGAAGTATTCTAATATTGAATTATTAGCAAATTAAAACACTTAGGGTCTCCATTTTGGAGGCCCTATTTTATCGCCCTAATTAAAATATTGTTTACTAAATAAATAAATAAGATATAATATATTTATATTAATATTTAAATATTCTTTTAAAGAGGAATCAAAAATGGATTTTAAAACTGTTGAAAAAAAGTGGCAAAAGAGATGGGAAGATGAAAAACTATACTCTTTTGACAAATCAAAAATGGATAACAAATATTACGTTCTAGAGATGTTCTCTTATCCATCAGGAGCAAAATTACATGCAGGCCATTGGTATAATTATGGACCAAGTGATTCTTTCGCAAGATTCATGAGAATGCAAGGAAAAGAAGTCTTCCAACCAATGGGATTTGATGCTTTTGGACTTCCTGCAGAAAACTATGCTATTAAAACTGGTATTCACCCTCAAGACAGCACACTAAAGAACATTGCCACAATGGAAGGACAACTTCGTGCAATGGGAGCTTCTTTTGATTGGGATTATGAAATCAAAACTTGCATGCCAGATTACTATAAATGGACACAATGGATCTTCCTTCAATTATATAAGGCAGGTCTTGCATATAGAAAGAATGCACCAGTAAACTGGTGCCCATCTTGTAAAACAGTTCTTGCAAACGAACAAGTTGTAGATGGAAAGTGTGAAAGATGTGGAACACAAGTAATCCAAAAGGATTTAACACAATGGTTCTTAAAAATCACAAAATACGCAGAAGAATTATTACAAGGATTAGACACTCTTGATTGGCCAGAAAAAACAAAAGCAATGCAAAGACATTGGATCGGCAAATCAACTGGTGGCGAAATTGAATTTACATGCGAAAGTGGAGATAAATTCAAGGTATTCACTACACGTGCAGATACAGCATATGGCATAACTTATGTAATTCTTGCTCCAGAGCACCCACTTGTAGATAAATTAACAACTCCTGAACATAAGGAAGAAGTTGCTAAATACAAAGAAGAAGTATCTAAGATTAAGGAAATTGAAAGATTATCTACATCTAGAGAAAAGACAGGTGCTTTTACTGGTAGTTATTGTATTAACCCATTAAATGGCAACAAGGTTCAAATTTGGATTGGCGACTATGTTCTAGCATCATACGGTACAGGTGCTGTAATGGGCGTTCCTGCACATGATGAAAGAGACTTTGCGTTTGCTCAAAAGCACAATATTCCTGTAATTAGGGTTATTAAGAGCGCTAATGGAGAAAACGATGATTTACCATTCTGCGAACACGGAGTATGCGTAAACAGTGGCGAATTTGATGGAATGTCTACAGACGAGGCAAAAGTTGCCATTGTTAAGAAGTTGGAGAAAGAAGGCAAAGGCGAACTAAAAACAAATTACAGATTAAGAGACTGGTTAATCTCTCGTCAAAGATATTGGGGATGCCCTATTCCTATCGTATATTGCGATAAATGTGGCGAAGTTCCTGTCAACGAAAGCGATTTGCCTGTTAAGTTACCATATAATGTTGACTTCACTCCAGATGGAAAGAGCCCACTTCTAAAGAGCGAGGAGTTTATGAATACAACTTGTCCTATTTGTGGTGGTCCAGCTCGTAGAGATCCAGATACAATGGACACATTTATTTGTTCAAGTTGGTATTTCTTAAGATATCCAGATGCAAAAGATGACAAAATGGCATTCGACCCAGCAATCATCAACAAGATGTTACCAGTAGATAAATATATCGGCGGTGCTGAACATGCTTGTATGCACTTATTATATGCTAGATTCTTCACAAAGGCTTTAAGAGACTTAGGTTACTTAAACTTTGATGAACCATTTAAGAGTCTAGTTCACCAAGGAACGATTTTAGGCCCAGATGGCTTCAAAATGAGTAAGAGTAGAGGAAATGTAGTATCCCCTGATGATTGCATTCAAAAATACGGCTCTGATGCGTTCAGAATGTATCTAATGTTTGGTTTCTCTTACATAGAAGGCGGCCCATGGAATGAAAGCGGTATTGATTCTTGCGTTAAATTCCTAGAAAGAGTAGAACGTATCGTTGCAAGGTATAAAGATTTTGATTGTTCTAATACTGCTTTTGGCAGCGCCGAGAAGGAATTAAATTATACAAGAAACTACACAATTCAAAGAGTTACTGCAGATATGCAAATATTCTCATTTAATACAGCTATTGCTAGAATTATGGAATATGTTAATGCTCTTGTTAAATACCTTGACGGAAATGTAAACGGAAGCTTTGCTAAGGATTGTATTAAAGACTTAGTACTATTACTTGCTCCTATTATTCCTCATAGAGCAGAAGAATTCCATGAAATGATGGGATTCGAAGGTTCAGTATTCAACGAGAAATACCCTACTGTTGATACATCAGCATTAGTAAAAGATGAATATGAATTAGCCGTACAGATTAATAGTAAAATTAGAGCAAAGATTGTAGTACCATCAAATGCTTCTCAAGAAGAGATTCAAAAAATCGCTCTAGCAGATAATTCTGTAAAAGCAGCACTAGGCACACAAAACATCGTAAAAGTAATTGTTATTCCAAAGAGATTGGTTAACATTGTAGCTAAATAGAGGTGAAATATGATAGATATTAAATTTCTAAGACAAAACCCAGAATTAGTTAAGGAAAATATAAAGAAGAAATTCCAAGATCAAAAGCTTCCTCTTGTTGACGAAGTTATAGATTTAGATGCTCAATTCCGTGAAGCTAAGAACAGAGGCGATTATTTACGTTCTCAAAGAAATACTATTAGCAAACAAATCGGAGCTTTTATGGCCAAAGGTCAAAAAGAAGAGGCCGAAAAAGCTAAGCAACAAGTAAACGAAATGGCTCAAGAATTATTGAATCTTGAGAAAAAAGAAGAGGAATTAGAATCTGAAATCAAAAAGAGAATGATGGTTATCCCTAATATTATCGATCCATCAGTTCCTATTGGAAAAGATGACTCAGAAAACGTTGAAGTTCAAAAATTCGGAGAACCAGTTATTCCTTCTTTTGAAATTCCATACCATGTAGATATCATGGAGAGCTTTAATGGCATTGACCTAGATAGCGCAAGAAGAACTTCCGGTAATGGTTTCTATTATCTAAGAGGAGATATCGCTAGACTTCATAGCGCAATCTTATCTTATGCTAGAGATTTCATGATAGATAGAGGCTTTACATACTATATTCCTCCATTTATGATTCACTCTAGCGTTGTTAACGGAGTTATGAGTTTCACAGAGATGGAAAACATGATGTACAAGATAGAAGGAGAAGATTTATATCTTATCGGAACATCTGAGCACTCTATGATTGGTAAATTCATGGATACTCTCATCCCAGAAGAAGAAATTCCTCAATGCTTAACAAGTTACTCTCCTTGCTTTAGAAAGGAAGTAGGAGCTCATGGTATTGAAGAAAGAGGTGTTTACAGAATTCACCAATTTGAAAAGCAAGAAATGATTGTTGTATGCAAACCAGAAGATAGCATGGATTGGTATAACAAGTTATGGCAAAATTCAGTAGATTTCTTCAGATCTTTAGACATTCCAGTTAGAACTCTTGAATGCTGCTCAGGCGACTTAGCAGACTTAAAGGTTAAGAGCTGCGACGTTGAAGCATGGTCTCCAAGACAACAAAAATACTTCGAAGTTGGTAGTTGTTCTAACTTAGGTGATGCTCAAGCAAGAAGATTAGGAATTCGTATTAAGAGCAAAGAAAAAGGAAACTATTTAGCTCATACATTAAACAACACTGTAGTTGCTCCACCAAGAATGCTTATTGCCTTCCTTGAAAACAACCTAAACGAGGATGGTTCAGTAAATATTCCAAAGCCTCTACAAATGTATATGGGTGGCAAAACAAAAATTACAAAATAATTGATATGTACTTAATTTATACGGTTCACTAATTATAATTGAGTGAACCGTATTTCGTTTGATATAATAAAAACATGAGCGAATCTCCAGCAAAAATCAAAAGAGAAAGAGTATGGGAACTAGACTTTATAAGAGGCTTTTGTGTGCTTCTTATGGTTTTTGATCACTTCATGTTTGATATAGCTGGAATCTACGGAAAAGCATGGTATGAATACGCTGCTGACTCGGGAGCTAGTAACGCTCAATTTCTATATGACTTTTGGCAATCTGCACGCAATTATTTCTTTTATAGTGGATTACGAGAGGTTGTTGAACCATTCGTTGTTATAGTTTTCTGTATTGTTTGCGGAATTTCATGCTCATTCTCTAAAAATAATTTAAAAAGAGGAATTGAAGTTCTAATTTGTGCAATTCTAATATTTGCCGTAACTTCTTTCCTAGGAGAAGACATGACAATAAGATTTGGAGTATTCCAAATGTTTGCAGTAGCTATCCTATCTTGGTGCATTATATATTATTCATGCAAAAGGGATATGAAGAAAACAGCCATTGTCGCCGGAATACTAGGATTAATAATAGTAATCATCAATTATATCCTCATGTCTATTTATAACAATAACAACCATGCCTTCACTACAGACTCAAATTGGTATTTTATAGGGCAATTTATGGTTGGCGATAGTAAATCCTTACCAACAGCAGATTACCAGCCTATATTCCCTTATGTGGGCTTTATGTTTATAGGATCAGCCTTAGGACCTTTCTTATATAAGAATAAAAAATCCCTAATTCCTTGGCTTGGAAAATATGATTGGCACGCACCAATTAGTTTATGGGGTAAAATTGCTCTTTGGGTATATATCTCCCATCAAGTAGTAATTGCTATATTATTATCTATAATAAGTTATCTATTCTTATGTCCTAGTAGTTTTGTAATAATATAAAAACAAAGGGTGCTAAAGCACCCTTACTTATTAATCTTCATCGTTATCTTCTCTTAATTTCTTTCTTCTGGCTTCCATTTCATCTTCTTCATCATCTTCTTCGAAGTCTTTTAAATCGATTTTTGTAGAAGATTTGAAATCCTTTTCGAAATCATCCTCATCATTAGAAGAATCATATTCTTCCTCTTCCTCTTCTTCCTTATCTTCTTCTTCTAATTCCTTGATTTCTTCAGCAAACATCTTTGCGTCTTCTGGATTCTCTTCATCATCATCCATAGATTCATCTCCAATGCTTTCCTCTTCTTCACTAAGAACATCATCAAGAGATACTCTGCCCTCATCATAGTCATCATCTAATTGAATAATTGGACCTTCATCGTCATCATCGTTAGGAGCAACAATTTCGCCTCTTTTAATCTTTTCTAAACACTCTGCGCAGTATGACTCGCCTGGCTCAATGTAATTAGTTTTACAAATTGGACATAAATCCTCATCTTCTTCCTCAAACATATCCGCAGAGCTTGTCATTTGCATCTTGCAAACATCACAAACTTCTTGATCTTCCCTGATATAATTTAATTCACATCTTGGACAAAGTCTATATTTTGGCATTTTCCCCTTTTTCTCCTTTCCACCACTTTTATATATAAAGCAATGCTCTATTCTTGTATGTATTATAATAAGAGATTTATATTTTGTAAATACCCATTTTTCATTTTATTAATATATTTATATAATAAGAATTTTTTAGAGATAAAAAAGAATAAAAAAAAGATGTTCTTGTTTCAGAACACCTTTGGCGGAAGGTTAGGGATTCGAACCCCAGATAGCTATTCACTATAACGGTTTTCAAGACCGCCGCCTTCAACCACTCAGCCAACCTTCCAATTGCATTATCGATTATAACAAGTGTTTTTATACATTGTCAAATACTATTTTGTAATACTGACAAGTATTTATTCTAAAATTCCACCTATATAGCAAAAATGCTACCGATTTTCACCGATAGCATTTTATTTTACTAATACAGATATATTAATATCTAATTGCTAATGACTTACCTGTCATTTCTTGTGGCTTCTCAAGCCCCATGATATCTAACATTGTTGGAGCGATATCACATAACTTACCACCATCTGCTAAAGCTTTAACATCATCAGCACCAACTAGAACTAGTGGAACTGGATTTGTTGTATGAGCTGTAAATGGCTTGCCTTCCTTTGTCTTCATGCAATCTGCATTACCATGGTCAGCTGTAATTAATACTTGTCCTCCAACAGATAAAATAGCATCTACTACCTTCTTAACGCATTCACTTGTAACCTTTACTGCTTTTTGAGCTGCAGGAATAATACCTGTATGGCCAACCATATCGCAGTTAGCGAAGTTAAGAATCATTACATCATATTTACCACTCTTGATTGTTTCTACTGCAGTATCACATACTTTTGGAGCGCTCATTTCTGGCATTAAATCAAAAGTAGCAATTTTTGGAGAATCAATTAGAATTCTATCTTCGCCTGGATTTGGCGCTTCAACACCACCATTGAAGAAGAATGTAACGTGAGCGTATTTTTGAGTCTCAGCTATTCTAAATTGCTTTAATCCTTTATCTGAAAGATATTGTCCTAAAGTATTATTGTATGATTCCTTTCTATAAGCTACATCAAGAGCATCGTTGAAAGTTACATCATATTCTGTAAATGATACGAAGTGTGGCTTTAACCAACCTTTCTTTCTTTCAAATCCCTTAAAATCTTCATAAATGAATGATCTTGTGATTTGTCTAGCTCTATCTGGTCTAAAGTTAAAGAATACAATTCCATCTCCTTCATTAACTGTAGCAACAGGCTTTCCGTTTTCTGTTAAAACTGTAGGAACAACGAACTCGTCTGTAACGCCCTTATTGTAAGAGTTTTGCATAGCCTCAACTGGATCTGATTCTTCTACACCTACACCATCACATAATGCTGTATAAGATTTTTCTACTCTGTCCCAGATATTGTCTCTATCCATAGCATAGAATCTACCAGATATAGTAGCAACCTTACCAAAATTAATTTCCTTCATGTAGTTAACAAGATCTTGTACATATCCCTTACCGCTTGAAGGAGGAGTATCTCTACCATCCATAAAGCAATGGACAAAGATATTATCTAGGCCCATTTCTTTTGCCATTTTGATAACTGCATATAAGTGTGTATAGTGAGAATGAACACCGCCATCAGATAATAAACCCATTACATGTAATTGTTTCTTATTATCTTTACAGTATTGCATTACTTTAACTAAAGCGTCATTCTTAAAGAAATCTCCGTCTTCAATAGCCTTTGTGATTCTTGTTAATTCTTGGTAAATAATTCTTCCTGCACCGATATTTAAGTGGCCAACTTCTGAGTTACCCATTTGTCCCTCTGGAAGACCAACTGCAAGACCTGATGCTTGGATGTGTGTTGTAGGATTTGATGACATTAAGTCAAAAACTTCCTTTGATGTATCAGCACTAATAGCGTTTTCTGGGCAGAAATCGTTAATGCCGTATCCATCCATTATTATTAAACCTGTGAATTTCATATTTATCCTCAATTAAAAATTAGTGCTTAACAACGATAGAGAAATCAACAGCCTTTAGGGAAGCACCACCGATTAAACCACCATCAATTTGCTTTTGTTCCATTAATTCATGAGCGTTCTTAGCGTTCATTGAACCACCGTATTGAATTCTTAACTTGTTAGCTACTTTTCTATCATATAACTTAGCAACTGTGTTTCTGATAATCTTGATTGTTTCGTTTGCGTCTTCAGCTGTAGCTGTCTTACCTGTTCCGATAGCCCAAATTGGTTCGTAAGCGATAACAACATTATCTAATTCTTCAGCTGTAACATCCTTTAAAGCAGCAACTGTTTGCTTCTTTAAGAATGTCTTATATCTATTCTTTTCTCTTAACTCTAAAGATTCACCAACACAAATAATTGGCTTTAATCCCTTAGCGATAGCTGTCTTAACTCTCATGTTAACTGTTTCGTCTGTTTCACCGAAATATTGTCTTCTTTCGCTGTGTCCGATAATAACATATTCAACACCAAGTTCAACTAACATATCTGCGCTGATTTCGCCTGTGAAAGCTCCTTTTTCAGCCCAGTGAACGTTTTCTGCTCCTAGGTGAATATTTGTACCCTTGATTAGTTCAGCAGCAGTAGCAATGTTTGTGTATGGAACGCAAACTACAACTTCTGTCTTCTTTTCATCCTTAACTAGTGGGATTAATTCTGTTAACAATGCCTTTGTTTGGGCGATTGTGTTGTTCATCTTCCAGTTTCCTGCGATAATTGGTTTTTTCATTTTTATATACCTCTTTTATTTTTTTTCGTTTAATTAAAACGAGATGGGATGAACCATCTCGTTATCTTTTATGTTTTACTATTAGTCTTTATCGTTTAAGCAAGCGATACCTGGTAATACCTTACCTTCGAATAATTCTAGAGAAGCGCCACCACCTGTTGAGATGTGTGTCATCTTATCAGCAAATCCAAGTTGAGCTACAGCAGCAGCAGAATCACCACCACCGATAATTGTTGTAGCACCTTCGGCTTCAGCAAGAGCCTTAGCAACAGCGATTGTACCCTTTGCAAGAGTTGGGTTTTCGAATACGCCCATTGGTCCGTTCCAGATAACTGTCTTAGCTGTCTTAATAACATCAGCAAAAGCAGCTGCACTCTTAGGTCCAATATCTAATCCCATTTGATCTGCAGGGATCTTATCAATATCAACATATGAAACTTCCATAGCAGCATCGATTGGGTTTGGGAATTCCTTAGCAATAGCTGTATCTACTGGTAAGTAGATCTTCTTTCCTAAAGATTCAGCCTTAGCTAACATTTCCTTACAGTAATCTAACTTTTCATCATCTACTAATGAAGTACCTACTGAATTGCCTTGAGCCTTAGCGAATGTATAAGCCATACCACCACCGATAATTAATGAATCGCACTTATTTAATAAGTTATCGATAACCTTTAATTTATCTGCAACCTTAGCTCCACCAAGAACTGCAACGAATGGTCTAACTGGGTGATCTAATGAATCAGCCATAACTGTTAATTCCTTTTCAATTAAGAAACCGCAAACAGCAGTCTTAACTAAACCGAATTCAACGATAGCAGCTGTTGTAGCATGTGATCTATGCGCTGTACCAAAAGCATCATTTACATATACATCACAGAATTCAGCAAGTTTTTTGCAGAATTCTTCATCTCTGCCTTCTTCACCAGCATCGAATCTTGTATTTTCAAGAAGAACTACATTGCCATCCTTTAGAGCAGCAACCTTAGCCTTAGCATCTTCGCCAACGATATCCTTAGCGAAAGCAACCTTATCTTCTCCTAAGATTTCTTGTAATCTCTTAGCAACTGGAGCTAAAGTGAACTTCTTTGGATCCTTTACTAAAGCATCTTCGATAGCCTTCTTCTTTGCAGCTGCTTGTTCTTCTGCAGGAAGAGCTTCGATAGCCTTCTTTTCCTTCTTTGTTAAACCAAAACCAGGTGTAAAAATGTTATGAGGCTTACCCATATGTGAGCAAAGAATAACCTTTGCACCATTGTCCATTAAGTACTTGATTGTTGGTAGAGCACCATTAATACGGTTTTCGTCTGTGATAACGCCGTCTTTCATTGGAACGTTGAAGTCAACACGAACTAAACATCTCTTGCCTTTAACGTCTACGTCTCTAATAGTTTTCTTGTTCATAGAAATAATCTCCTTTTTGATTATTGAATTGTTTATTTATATCAAGAATAATTCTAACACATCGCGCATACGCATTACAAGAAAAATAAATAAGCGCACGTATGAAAAACATATAAAAATGGGCTCTAGTTGAACTAGAACCCATCATTTTTAACAGTTTTTATAAATTACTCGTTATCTGTTTTGTGGTTAGAAATGTATGTTTTTAAATCATCTGATGTCATATATTTTGGAACCATATTCTCTAACTTTTCACCCTTGTCTTTATTGATAACAAAGTCATCATCATCGCCATATGTATATGCCTTATATCCGCTTACGATATATCCATTAGCATAAGTGATGGCACCATTTTCTTCATTCTTTGCAAATTCTGCTACATTTACCATGTATAAGTAACTGCTGTCATCAGAACTAATGAAGTAGATATTGTTTCCAATGTTTGTTGGATTACCATATGGTGTTGAATACTTAGCTTCAGAAATCTTATCTGTATATGGTTTACTTACTACAGTTGCATCTACATTGAATAGGTTAACTCTATATAGTAAAGAACCCATTCCGAAGTATACGTATTCGTTTGTTGTATATAAAATTGTAATTTGAGCATTAAATGTAACTTCTCTTGATGTATTATCTAAAGCACCTTCTGCGATTGGATAATAAACCTTTACTGTGCTTGAAGATGTATCTACAAGACCTAATGTATTAGATGTTGTAGCATCAGATAAAACATATACTGAAGATAATGCACTATTAGCAAATTTTACTTCCTTTGTCTTATCGAAATCGAAAGAACCAGAGAAGTGGTATGTATATGTTCCTGTCTTAGCAGCTGAATTAGCGCATTTCTTTGTATAAACTAATGTGTCTGACTTTGCATCATAAGAAACTACTGTGATTGTGAATAGGTTATCTAAATCTGTGTAATATTCTTCGCTTGATGAATATGCCTTTTCGCTAATGATTACTTTCTTTGAACCATCCTTTGTAACAACTCCTAAACTGTTAGCTGATACTAAAGAATTAGAAGAAGCCTTTGTATAGAAAATGCATTGATCTGTATTAGAAGCAACAACTGCTGAATAATCATCAACTATCTTGTCTGCATCTTTATTTACCTTATCTGCATTATATCCCTTGAAATAGATATCTGAATCATATGTGTAAATAAGACCCTTTGATGTATATACGAAAGTAGAAGAAATATCCTCAACAAGAGCGATTGATTGAGTCTTTGTTCCATCTGTCTTTGTTCTCATGAACTCAACAGCACTGATTAAAGATCCCTTATTGTCTGTCTTTAAACTTCTTGATACATAATAAATCCAGTCGCCATATACATATATACCAGCACCTGAATAACTAGATAAGAATAGCTTAGGAACAACAACTCCTAAAACTTTTAGAGAACCATCATCATTAACAGAAGCCTTCATAATGCTTCCCTTAACGCTTACACTGCCCCATTCGTTATCATCTTTAGTTAAACTTGAATTTTCATAACTTCCGTTAACAAAATAAACATATTTACCTTGTTGTACGTATAGAGAACCATTGTTTACTGCTTCTTGAGATGAATATTCAGTAGTACCAACGGCATCCCATTTATAGTGGTTACAAGCTGTCATTGTTGCAATCATAGCAACAAGAATAACTGCTATAACAATACCTCTTAACGCTTTTTTCATATATTAAGCTCCTATTCTCGCTAATATTAATAATATAAATAAATTATAATATAAGAAAAAATACAATGCAACATATTTATAAATGAGCAAATATGTGTTTTTTCTAATACCTAATCTCTAATTCCTCTTTTTGCCCAATCAATCGGATTTTCACCCTTTGAAATTAAGAAATCATTTGCCTTTGAAAAATGCTTACATTCCAAAAATCCATGATAAAAAGATAATGGCGATGGGTGTACAGATGTCAATACTAAATGATTCTTGTTTGTTACAAGTTTTGCCTTTTGCTTAGCATTGTTTCCCCATAACATAAAAACCATAGGTTTTTCTCTATCGTTTAACATCTTAATAACTTCGTCGGTAAAACGTTCCCAACCTCTCTTTGAATGAGAAAGTGGAGTAGCTTCTCTTACAGTTAGTGTTGTATTCAAAAGTAATACCCCCTGCTTTGCCCAACCTGATAAATCTCCATTTTCTGTTGGTGGTATTCCCAAATCGTATTCAAGAGCTTTATAGATATTCTTTAATGAAGGCGGACATTCAACGCCTTCCTCAACACTAAAACATAAACCATTTGCTTGATGGGCTCCATGGTAAGGGTCTTGCCCTATAATAACAACTTTAACATCCTCGTATGGAGTATTTGCAAAAGCTGCTAATATCTTATCTTTTGGTGGATATACAACACGATTTTTATATTCTTCTAACAAGAATTTTCTGATATCGTCAAAGTATGGTTTTGAAAATTCTTGATTTAAATATTTATCCCAACTATTTCCTAAATGTGAAGACATAATCTCTCCTTAATTCCTTTAAAAGAATACCATAAAACCCCATGCCCATCAATCCCATTGACATTGTTAATTCTTTAGAATTATCATAGATGTATGATTGATTGCCATACACATACATATTATTCACATGATAGCAAGCAAGACCCAAAAGAAACTATTCCTTATGCAATAGAAAAAGGCATAGATTATTTGGCATTTACTGATCACTGTGATAAGGATTGTTTGTTTAACGAAGAGTATGTGAAAACTATAAGACAAATCGATTTAGATTCATGTTTTTTTGAATTAAACAAACTAAAAGAACAGTATAAAGGAAAATTAGATATTGCAGTAGGTCTTGAATGTGGATTCATGAATCAAGCAACTCCAATTTACGAGGAGATACTTAAAAAATATCCAACAGATATAACTATCAATTCTGTTCACTTAGTAGATTTTATAGATTGTTATTTTAAAGAGTTTTTCGCTAAGAAAACAAAAGAAGAAGCTTATACAAAATACCTAGAAGCTATTTATAACAGCTTGTTCGTCCCATATCACTATGACGTTATTGCTCATATTGGTTATGTTGTTAGAAAAGCACCTTATGATAATAAATTCTTAGAATATAAGGATTATAGCGATATTATAGATTCTATTTTAAAAACAATTATAGAGAAAGGGAAAGCGCTAGAAATCAATTCTCATGCAGAAGGTACTGGCTCTTTAACACTACCAAATCCTGAGATTATAAAAAGATATAAGGAACTTGGTGGAGAATTAATTACATTCGGTTCAGATGCTCATAAAAAAGAAAAATTATTGTTTGAATATGACAACATTTCAGAATTATTAAAAACGTTAAATTTCAAATACTTGTTCAAATATTTAGAGCATAAACCAATTGCAGTAAAGATCTAAAGATAATAGTTACGGGAAGTTCAAAACGAACTTCCCGTAATATATTATTTGCTTTTTATTAGCATCTAAAGTTTTCTTTATACTTCCTCAACTGTTGGGTTTGGCTGAACTACCAAGAATGTTTCGCCACCGACCAATGAGATCATCTTAATAGCATTTGCTGTAAACTCATTAGCATATACTTTGAACTTCTTATTTAATGTTGCAGATTCTTTTACAGATAAATAGTTAGCATTTGGAGCTCCTATTCCCTTTTCTCTTACTGCATTAATATCTACCGTTGATCCTGGTTCAAAGTTGGCAACGATATCATCAATTGTAAGCTCTGTCTTTATGAATCTTTCATGATATTCTTCATCCTCAACTGGCTCTAGTAATTGTCCTGCAAATTCGTCTGTATATGGGATAACATCCTCGAGTTTAACACTCTTCTTAACTAAGTAATCGTATCCCTTTGTTTCTGCCACCGTAAATCCCTCTAGTGTTAATTGAGAGGCAAAATCTACTGGTTCATATTTCTTCTTGCTAATTACTAAAGATTCCATTATTAGGTCGATTAACTCAATAACCTTTCTTGCTGCTACTTTAGAACGAACGTTAATCATAGTTGGCAAATCTACTAAACTCTTTCTATAACCAGCATCAACTTGGTGGAAATATCTCTTATCA
>Ga0310690_10005285_pt1 | contig 17639 bp, 13 predicted proteins | sample AusTroGonzalo_MG_2_FD_207661 | JGI IMG/M metagenome (GOLD analysis project Ga0310690, IMG submission 207661) | Bovine rumen microbial communities from tropical cattle in Woodstock, Queensland, Australia - Gonzalo_04 (v2) (version 2) | ecosystem: Host-associated > Mammals > Digestive system >...
ATCGTAATAAACGGGGGTCTCAAAGGCACCGATGTCAATACCGGCACCACTGATACGGGTCACCGTGTCAATATCGGTGGGCAGACCGTTACAGCCGTTGTTTCCGGCATCCACCGCATCGGAGTGTATGGTCGGACGGAAGTCCAGAAGCTCGTCACGGAAGACCTCGACGAGATCATTGACGATGTTGCTCTGCGGCACCGGCGAGAAATTGACGTTGGGTGCATGCGGAGAGTTCAGGATGATGACGTTGTTGCAGAGATTCAACGTGGTACCGGAATCTTGATACACCACCGCCCGCTGGTTGTCGATGTAAATTTCAAAAGCACCGAGGTCTATCACCTCATGCAGCACACGCGTCGTGTCCACCAAATCAAACTCCCAAGTGCAACAGGCGTTCAAGCCGGCATCCACAGCGACAGAACCATCCAACAACTTATAATTCTGATACTTGTCAACAAAGATATAGTTATTATCCTCCACCAAATTGTGCGGACCCGCCGCCACATTCACATTGCTGTCGACGGAATGGTTATTACTGAAGATATTGTTGCAGAAGGTCAGGTTGCCGTCCTCCTCCTGGAATATACCAAACTGCCGCGGCCAGAAACGCCGTTCAAACGCGCCAAGGTCAACCACTTCGTTTTCCACGCGCGACGCTCCTGCAAGATCAGACGTGTCAGACAGGCAGGAGTTGCTTCCCGCATCAATGGCCACACTGTTGTCCGCTAACATGAAGAGCGCGAGATCGGCAACAAAAACGCCGGAACCGTTCTGCACCAAGTTGTTGTCATCCACCGTCACATTGACATTCGAGTCGGCGTAGTTGTTGATAATGATGTTGTTACAGAAATGCAAAACAGCCGTACCCTCTTTCAGCACGGGGTAGTTGATTACCGGCGGACGGTGTTCATACGCGCCAATGTCGATGGTGCCGTTCAGGACGCGTTCCTCACCGTTAAGATCGTTAGCAATACCCGTCGCGCAGATATTCTGACCCGCGTCAATGATCGGAGTCTGTGCCTTCGGTCGGAAGTTGACGTACGGATTCAAGAAGATATCCGTACTGTTTGTCAGGAAGTTATCGGCATCCACTGCCACGTTGATATTCGTGTCAACATGATTGTTTATGATGATATTGTTGCAGAAATGGAGGTCGCCTGTACCTTCCTTAAACACAGGGAAATAAGCACGGTCGTAGCGGATTTCAAAAGCGCCGAGATCCACCGAATAGTTCATCACACGCCCTTCACCGGTGAGGTCCGTGGCAATAGAGGACACACAGCTGTTATTACCCGCATCCACCGTCACACTCTGCGCCTGCACACAGAAATTTGCGTATGGATGGAGGAACAGATGATCGTTGTTCGCCACATAGTTATATGCAGTCATCGCGACATTGACATTGCTGTCCACGTGGTTGTTGATAATGATGTTGTTACAGAACGTCAAATTCCCGTTAGATTCCTGAAAAACAGGGAACTGTTCTTCAACATAGCGAGTCTCAAACGCACCGATGTCAACCGTGTCATGCTGCACGCGCAGATTGCCGGAAAGATCACTGGCAATACTGCCGACACAGCCGTTACTACCGGCGTTCACCACAGGTGCATCCGACTTCGGGTGGAAGTTCTGATTGTCGTTGAGGAAAACGTCAGAGCCGTCGACAAGATAGTTATTCGTCGAAAGCGTCGCATTGACATTATCGCCACTAAAGTTATTGATAATGATATTGTTGCAGAATGTCAACGTACCTTCAACATCTTGAAAGACCGCATAGTTAATGAAATGGGGATACTCAAAAGCACCGAGATCAACCGTGTCGTTGTACTTGCGGAGAATGCCGTTCAAGTCATATAACCACGTAGTATATGCATTACTACCAAGGTTATAGACCAACGACGGCATCACAATATGGAAGTCGGTGTTGTTGTTGGCGAAGAGAGGATACTGGCCGAAAAGATTGTACGTCGCGGTGACGTTGGAGGGACTATCCCCGTTATTGACTACCACGTTGTTGCGCACCGACAGCGAGCCGCCGTTCTCCATCAGGAGAGCGTAACCCGACTGCGCCCTTCCCGTAAGGAAGGCCGCGACGGTAAGCAGGCACAACAACAAGGTACGTCTCATCATAGATTAGTCGCCGTTCCCATCCGTTTCAACGTCCTTCACGCAACGCACGGACAGACCGTGATAAAAGTATCGGTCGGTTGACATGAGTCCGCGTTCCGAATAACCCAGATAACGGACGTATGTGTAGTTCGTATTCGACTCGTTGCGTGCCGATGTAATAAAATAGCAGTTGTAGTTGAACGCGCCGAGATTGTTGTCATACACGCCCGCAGGCTGTGCAGAAAAGAGCGTGATATTGTTGGATCCCATGTCGTTACCCACCGCGCAAGAGGTTGTGGAGGTGTACCAGTTGTCCGTGGAAGCCAGTGCCTTGCCGATGTAGTCTGAGTTGTTGCCACAGAGGTTGTTGGCGTCATATTTGAGGAACGAAGCCATCTGGTCGAATTCGGCAGGTGACGGCAAATGCCAACCCTCCGGACAGACGCCCTGCATGCCGCTGGGATTATCGGTGGAGCCGGTGGAGTTACTGGTGCCCCGCCAAGCAGCAGGCCGGTTGTACAGCAGTCCGTACACCTGGGTTTCCGCCTCGGAAGTATAGGGGTTGTAATAGCAAGGATCGGACGAATTGCTCGTACCTTGCGGAATCGCTGTACCATCGCTGTAGTGCTTGGCGCGGAGGTTTTCACGCATCCAGCACTGGTCGCCGATGACCACAGTCTTATAGACATTTCCGTCATAGTCGGCCACAGTACCGCAGTTGGTTCCATAGTTCTGGGTGATGGTGTTGTTGACAATGTTGCCGGTAGTGCCCGCCATGCCAAAACCGTTGTCGGCACGGTTGTAGCAGAGGACGCTGTTCAGCAACTGGCCGTTGTTCTGCACATAAGCACCGCCGCCCTTGGCCTGGCTGGTCTCCGCCGTGTTGTAGGCCATGTTGTTCATCAACACGCAGTGGGTGACGATACCGCCATCGATGAGTGCGCCCGCACCGTTGCCCGTGGTACGCCCGTAGCGCACGACACAGCCTTCAAGGGTACCTCTCACCGTGGCAATGCGGTGCGTATAGTCGCCTGACAAGATGGTGCAGAGCGTCGGGTTCACCCAGTTGCTATTGTAGCCCGGCGCCAGCTTGTGCGTCTGGTCCGTGCCCGTGCTGGTGAGCTCGTAGCCGCCCGTGACCGTCACGTTGTCAGGGATGGTGATTTCCGACGTCAGCGTGTATTCACCCACCATCAGGTGGATGATGGTGTTGTTGTTGGCATTGGTGAGCGCAGCCTGCAGCGTGTAGGCATTCTCCCAGCTAAGGCCGTTGGCACTGCCCGCACCGGTAGGCGTGGCGTACAGATGGGTCTGCGCCTGCGAGGACAATCCCCATACTATGAAAATCAGGATCCATAGTGTGTTTTTTCTGTTCATATTGTTTGTATTTTTTGTTTCGTATTAACTTCTAATCGTTTTTCAGACAACGAACGGTGTAGGCATAGCTCCACTTTCCCGAAGAAGGATGTTGGACTGATTCTGAGTAGTTGTAGAATTCCCTGACCCAGAGATTGTTGTTACCCTCTGGTGTGGAAGTCCAGAAACCGGCAAAACTTCCAAAGTTATTATATGTGTTATTAGATTGATTCCAATATCCGGAGGGATAGGCCGAGAACCAGGTGGCATTGTTCCGAGTCTGTTGTTGGGTACCTACCTGGCAATTGTACGATGTTCCTTCCCATTTGCTATTTGAGGCAAGCGATTTGGCAACACAGGTGGCATTGCCACAATAGTATTTAGGCTGCGCGCCCAAGTAACTGAGAAGCTGAGCCCATTCGGCGTCGGTGGGAACATGCCAGCCGTCGGGACAAAGATGGCGAAGGGAGTCTGCACCGCATTTCGCCTCCATTCTGAGTCCGGAATACTGAGCTCCCCCGTCCGAATAGAAACGGAGGGTCAGCGGACCGGTCGTAGAGGTCACACTAAAGGTGGTAACGCCGGAATAAGTACCCAGTTCATTATCCGTGCCGATACCGTCATAGACGACAAGCTTGTCGCAGCAACCTTCGCTTTCACATATACCAGTCAATGTCATCATCTGTCCCTCCTGTCCGGGAAGCAACACAAGATACCCGTTACAGTTGTTGGAATAGAGCCCGTTCTCTCCGCCATTGTCGAAAATCTTTATGCCACAGGTCGTAATGGTGTCCCATCCCGTGGCAGGCATGTTATAGACACCGATACTGTTGGGCTGCGTAAACCCCATGACGGCAAAGCCACTGTAGATATATCCGTATGTCTGAAGGATTTCGGCATTCATGTAATTTGTATATCCATTGTAACGGTAGGAACCCATAGGATCACCCGATTGGTAAAGCGGGATCGGGGAGCCATCGCTGAAGTGAGTGGTGCGAAGGTTTTCGCGCATCCAGCACTGGTCGCCGATAACGACAGTCTTATAGACGTTACCGTCGTAGTCTTGCACGGGACCGCAACCCAGCGGGGTGTTGTTGGTGATGGTGTTGTTGATGAGGGTGGAGCCGCTTCCGGCCACGCCCGCACCGTCGTCGGCTCGGTTCTGCGTGATGACACAGTTAAGCAGCTGGGCATTGTTTCGCATATAAACACCGCCGCCTCTCGCAGTAGCGTCCAACGGGTCGATGGCGTCGCACTCTTTGATGACGCAGTGACGGGCGGTGCCACCGTCGAGGAAGAGACCGCCGCCGAAAGCGTCGGTGTAACCGTTGCGCACGACACAGCCGTCAATGACGCCGCCGACCCAGGCAATGCGATGGGTACCTCCACCCGAGATAATGGAGCAGTAGGTCGTGTCCGTCCACCGACTGTTCACGCCGGGGAAACGCCGCAGGTTGGTATCCGTGCTGTGGGAATCTGTGCGGTAGCCGCCCCGCACGGTCACGCCGGCGGGAATCATCAATTCCGCAGGAATTTGGTAATCGCCCACCATCACGAAAAGATCTCCGATCCCAGCACCCGTACTGTCCACAAGCACGGCCAGCGCCGCCGGAAGGGTTTTCTTCGCGGCATCCCACGACAAACCGCTGTTGCCGTCGTTCCCCGCAGAGGAGGAAACAAAGACCGATTGTGCATGGCCGGAAGCAAAAACGCACAGCAACAAGACTGTCCAATATATGTTTCTTTTATTCATTTTAATGGATAATTGACGATGGATAATTGATAAATAGTCGGGAAATTCGTTTCCTCATACTTCATTCTTAATTGTCTTTCACGCAGCGGACGGAAAAACCGTTTCTTTGGTCAATGGTAGAGCTGTTCATGGAACTATAGTGATAATACATGTAGCGATAATAAGCGGAACCACCGCTTTGTGTCGAAGTCCAGAAAACCGCTTGGGATTTCCAATCACTATAATAATTGCTCGTGTTGAAATATCCCACAGCATATATGCCGAACAAAGAGGCGTTGTTGTCGGATGGCTGCCAACCCACATTACAAGCATTGCTATGCGAGGACCAAAGTGTTTTAGCGGCCAGTGCCTTGCCATAGCTGTTGCTGTTACCGTTGCACCAATATCTCGGCACGCTTCGCACATAATCGATCAACTGGTCCCATTCGCTTCTGCTGGGCACGTGCCAGCCGGTGGGACAGATGCCCTGCACGCCGCTCGGATTAGCACTAGAGGAAGCTGCACCGTGCATCACCGCCGCCCAGTTGTAGAGATAGCCGCAACGGGCGAAGATGCTGGGATCGGCCTGATGCTCACTCTCGGAGACGTACCCCCTGTAGCGATATGGATCCGTGGAAGAGCACGTTGTTCCTTCGGGAATGAGCGTGCCATCAGCGTAGCGGGTGGTACGGAGGTTCTCGCGCATCCAGCATTGCTCGCCGATGACCACGGTATGATAAAGGTTTCCGTCATAGTCGGCCACCACGCCACAGTCGGTGGGACGGTTTCGGGTGATGGTGTTGCTGATGAGGCTGCCGTTGCCGCCGGCCACGCCCGCGCCCTTGTCGCCTCGGCACTCCGTGACCACGCTGTTAAGCAGCGTGCCGCCGTTCCGCACGTAGGCACCGCCGCCCTCGGCAGGCGTACCATCAGTATCCTCATTGTAGGCATCGCACTCCTTGAGAATGCAGTAACGCACGACAGCATTGGCCCCGTCGATGAGGACGCCACCACCGTAGGTGCTCGTATACCCGTTGCGAACCACACATCCGTCCAACGTCCCGTTCACGGTGGCAATCCTGAATCCGCCCGCACCTGTGATGATCGTACACCAGTTCGTGTCCGCCCAGTGGAGGTTCGCCCCCGGGAGCCGCCGTTGCGAGGTGTCCGTGCCCGTCGAGGCCGGATTGTATCCGCCCAAAACGGTCTTTCCTTGCGGGATAATCAGCTCGGCATCGGTGCTATACGCGCCCGCCTTCACGAAGACGGTGCCGTTCGCACCCGCCTGCGCGAGACCCGCCGCAATCGTCTTCTTGGCAGTCTCCCACGACGTGCCCGCGCCGTTGTCGTCCGCCGCCGAGGAGGCGACATAAACGTTCTGTGCGTGGAGCGACGCCATACCTACGCATAGTGCCGCGACTGTAAGGATGCGCCGCACAAGACCCAGAACTGAGGTTTTCGCCTTTTGTGGGGTCACCTGCACGGCGTGCGTGTTGCCTCTTCGAGGCTGCTTAAAGAATATATCTTCGGAAAAATGTTTCATCGTAACTGCTAACTACTAACTAAAATCAGTCTTTCACACACCGGACGGAAAGCCAGTAATTCTTATTCACATCGGTGGAGTTGAGGTTGGAATCGTCATATCGGACGCGGAACCGGTAGGAATTATCGTCATAGTACTGGGTGGCAGACCAATAGTCGGCCTCCACCGCGAAACTGGAAAAGCTGTTATTCCACCAGAAACCCGCCGGCATAGCGTTGAAACCGGTGGCGTTGTTGCCGGTCTGGTTGTAACCGGGATAACAACTGCTGTAAGGGTAGTTCTGCCAGCCGGAAGTGGCCGCAAGCGAACGCCCAATATAGGACGAGTTGTTGTCGCAACGGTTGGAGGGCGAGCTCCCGACGTATGTGGCCAGTTGCTCCCACTCGGAACGGCTCGGCACGTGCCAGCCATTCGGACAGATACCCTGCACGTAAGAGGGATTCCCGTTGGAAGAGGTGGCTCCGTTCATCACCCCATACCAGTTATAAAGCAGACCGTATGTGCTTTGGGTGGCCGTCTGTCCGTTCGGGTATTTGTGCTCCACCTCGCCGCTTGAGGCATAGTGCTTGGTGCGGAGGTTCTCCTTCATCCAACACTGGTTGCCAATCAACACGGTGTTGTAGGAGTTACCGTCGATGTCGGTGACAGTGGGCGCATCGGGACAAGGCTGCCCAGCCGTGGTAAACGTGACGGTCTCGCCGTAGGCCGTACCGATGGCATTGGTGGCGTATGCCCGCACATAATAGGTGGTGTTGGGGGAAAGTCCGGTCACGGTACTGACAAAGTTACCCACGCCGTTACCGTCAGTGGTGTGGTTGCCGCTCACGGTCGGGTTCTCCTCCGTGCCCCAACAAACGCCTCTGGCCGTCACCACTGAGCCGCCGTCGGAGGTGATATTGCCGCCGCACGTGGCTGAAATGGCCGACACGTTCGTCACCGGCGAGGTGGTAATCACCGGCACAGTCTGCCCGTCCACATTCGCAATCGTCGCATCACGCAGACAACGCACCGACTGTCCTTGATCCTTGTAATTGTTTGTGTTTGCCACAGATCCCGACGACGTATATATTCCAAAGTAAAAGCCAAGACTTCCATTATATTCTGTTGCAGTCCAATAACGGGCATCCTCGTAGGAATACTGGAAGCCACCGCTCCAATAGCCACCGGGATAGGCCGAAAAACGGGTAGCGTTATTCGTGGACTGGTTCCAACCGGTAACGCAGGTGTTGCCGTAATTACTCCATCCCGTGTTTGATGCCAGCGACTTGGAAATGTACGAACTGTTGTTGTTGCAGCAATAGATGGGCTGGGCTGAAACATAATTGACCAGTAGTTCCCATTCGGCTTTGGAGGGCAGGTGCCAACCATCGGGACAGATGCCCTGCACACCGCTCGGCCGACTGTTAGAAGAAGCCTCGTTGTTCATGACGGCAAACCAGTTGTACAGAAGTCCGCTCTTGGCGATATTGAGTCCCGTATTCTCGAAATAGCAAGGGGTATTTTGATATGCGGTTCCGACCGGAATGGCATTGCCGTCCGGAAAATGGGTAACGCGCAGGTTTTGTTTCATCCAACATTGTGTTCCGATAAGCACACCATCGTAATAATTGCCGTCAATATCGACCACATAGCCACAGCTGATAGGCGCGTTTCGGGTGATGGTGTTGTTGATGAGGGAACCGTCCTCGCCTGCCACCCCCACCCCGTTGTCTGCGCGGCATTCGGTAACCACGCTGTTGATGAGCACGCCGTTGTTGCGGACATACACGCCGCCGCCTTCCGCGCTGAAGTCGTCGTCGTCAATGGCGTCGCACTCCTTGATCACGCAGTAACGGGCCGTGCCGCCGTCCAGCAGCAGGCCGCCGCCGATGGTGGAGGAATGGCCCACACGCGCCACACAACCCTCAAGGGTGCCGTTCACCGTAGCTATGCGGTGGGTGCCCGAGCCCGAGATGATGGTACACCATGTGGCGTCGGTCCAGTGGGCGTTCACGCCAGGCAGGCGTCGCAACGCAGTATCCGTGCCCTCAGAAATCTGCTGGTAGCCGCCCTTCACGATGACGCCCTGTGGAATGATGAATTCTGCAGTGGTGGCATAGCTGCCCGCCATCACATAGACGGAGCCGTTACCACCCGCCGCGGTGATTCCCGCCTCGATGGTCTTCTTGGCCGTCGCCCAGGAGGCTCCGTCACCGGAATCATCCGCCGCCGAAGAAGAAACATACACAGCTGTTTGCGCCCCAGCGGAAAAATGCAATCCGAAGCACAACACCAAACACAAACAATTGATTATTAAAATATTGCTATTTCTAAAAAAAGTAAACCTATCCGCCATAATGACAATTTTAGGCGGCAAATATACATTTTTTTTTGCATTTCCTCACACAAAAAACAGGCACACACCCGCCACGCTGATAACAGCACCGATAACCTCCCGCACCGTCACTTTCTGGTGGAAGAGGAGGGCCGAGGGCGCGATAATGAGGATCGGGGTGAGGGCGAAGAGCGTCTGCGCGATGCCTGCGGACGTGTACATGGTCGCCAGCAATGAGGCACTGACCCCGATGAACGGGCCGAAGATGGTGGAGGCGAGCACACACCACATCGCCTTGCGGTCGCGGACGGCGCTGCGCAGCTTCGCCAAGCCGTCTTTGCTGAACAGCATCAGCGACAGGAAAAATCCCGCCAGACCGATGTAGGCGCGGATGGTAGTGGCGGCGAAGGGCACGCAAATGTTGGCCGGCAACGGCAGTATCGCCCCTTCGAAAACCGCATCTTGGGAGATGTTGAGGGCCGCGAGTGCCGCATCGTAATGTTGGAGACCTACCTTGCTGAGTACCAGCCCGAAACCTTGACAGATGCCGGCCATGGCAGCGTAGAAAATACCCTTTGCCGGCAGTTTGAAACGCAGTCCGGAATGTTCGGAACCATCGCTTTTGGAGAGGATCGACATGGCGATGCCGCTCAGCGTGACCACCATGCCGAGGATGGCGACGGGGCGCATCTGTTCACCGAGCAAAAGTCGTCCGGTGAGCGCGGCCGTGGGTGCCGAAAGGGTCATGAAGAGCTGTCCGAAACGCGAGCCGATGTGGATGTAGCCCTGCATCAGGCAGTAGTCGCCGATGACGTAGCCAACCACCCCCGAAAGCAGCAGCCAGCCCCATGTCCCCCCGTCTGCGAAACGCGGATAAGGAACGCCCATCACGAGCCAGAGCGTAAGGGTAAGAAACAGCAACGACATCGTCATCCGTATCGTGTTGAACGGCAACGAACCCATGCGCTTCGAGCCCACCTCCGCGAAAAGGGCGGTGGCGGTCCAGGAGAGGGCGACGAAGAGGGAGATTAGCTCACCGAGAAACATTGGATAGTTGATAGTTAATAGATAATAGATAATAGTTAATAGTTGAGGGGCGATAGGCAACAGGCAAGAAGAATTGGGGTGTTGGGGAATGTTTCTACAATTTCAGAACAATTGTATGATTTTCGGGATAAATACCAGCAGGCCGATGGTGGCGGCGGTGATGGCGTTTACCAGGACAGCGGCGGCGGCTAGGTCTTTGACCTTCTTGATGCGGTTGTCGCGTTCGGGGCAGACCACATCGGAGAGATCCTCGATGGCCGAGTTGAAGATTTCACCGCAGAAGACCAGTCCGACGGCAAATGCGACGGCGGCCCATTCCAGCACCGACAGTTTGAGCAGTGCGCCCGCGATGATGACGCAGACGGTCGCGAACAGATGTATCCGGCTGTTGTGTTCCTCTTGGAAGAGTACTTTCAGCCCGTTGAACGCGTAGGTAAAGCTTTTCAGCCGCTTCGCAATCGAAAATTTCTCCTGTTTTTTCATCCTGCAATATTTTTGAGTGGCAAAAGTACAAATTTTGTACTTTTGCGAAATCAAAAATTAAAATTCCTCATTATGAAAAATATCCTCTTTATCGTGGGTTCCCTGCGCAAACAGTCGTTTAACCGTCAGCTGGCCGGTTTGGCTGAGAAAATGCTGGAAGGTCAGTTCAATATTCAATATCTTGATTTTGAAGATGTCCCGTTGATGAATCAGGACTTGGAAGCGAATACGCCCGCTCCTGTGGCGCGTGTGCGGAAGGAGGTCCTCGCCGCTGACGGCATCTGGATTTTCACGCCCGAGTACAACTTCAGCTACCCCGGTCTGCTCAAGAACCTGCTGGACTGGCTCTCCCGTCCGATGGACATCAGCGATTTCACCAATCCCACGGCGGCTGTTGGCAAAAAGGTGACGGCGAGCGGTGCCGGTGGCGCCAATCAGACCGCCTCATGTCGCGCCAAGCTGAACGACCTGTTGGAATTCATGAAGATGCAGGTGATGAAAGAGCCGCAGACGGGCATCGCCCTCGGCGTGGAAGCCTGGACCAAAGGCGAGTTCAACCTCACCGACGAGCAAATCGCACAGCTGAAGACGCAAGCGGAGAAATTCGCGGCGTTCGTAAACGAATAGTTTTCTTAGCTTTTAACTGTTGGCCATTAGCTTTTGGCTTTTGGCTGTTGGCTGTTAGCTGTTAGCTGTTAGCTTTTAGCTTTTAAAAAGCCAATGGCTAATAGCTAAAAGCCAATAGCCATAATTATATGTGTGATTTTATATAACATCCTGAAATCTAAATATTTAACCACATCTTCCGCTCCTCCTCGTCCATCTGTTCGATGGCGTAGCGGAGGGCGGTGCGGGGCATTTCGTGTGCGTGCAGCTGGAGGAACTCGCGCAGCATGTCCATGCTGATACGTTTCCCCATTTCGCGGAGCATCCAGCCGACCGCTTTCTGCATCAGGTCGTGCGGGTGGTGCAGGTGTATTTCCGCATAACGCAGGCACCACCAGTAGTCGCCTTGCTGCAGGGTTTTCCACGTGCATACCATGCTCATGCGCTGTTTCCATAGGCAAGGACTTGCGGCCAGTTCGTCCATCACCTGCACTTTGTAATCCTCGTGCATGTCCAGCTCGTCGCCACCGAGGAAAGTGGGCAGTAACAGCCAGTTGCCCAATATTTTATGGGTGGATAAGTCCACCAAATCCCAGTTGTTAGCCCGTTCAGCGTATTGCAGATACATCGAGAGAATTTCGTCCCGCCGGCGTGCCGCATCCGCATTGTTGGCCAGCCGTTTCGTGGCCAATTTCTCGAACTTCGAGACGAGAATCAGCAGTCCGCAGAGCCGCACCTCATGCCATTTCGACATCAGCAGCTCCGGCACCTCCTCAAGTGGGAAGTCCTTAGCGACGGCCTTCACCACCTCGCGGGTCTGCGGCACCTTCAGCCCCAGAAACTCATCTCCTTCGCCATACAGTCCCGGCCCCGTCTTGAAAAACCGCATCAGCACGGAGCGTTGCTGGTCGTTGCGAAGGGATTCGAGGTAGGAAATGGTGGAGGGGGCGGTGAATTTTTCGGTTGTCATTGTTTTGAAGGTAAGGTTTTGATGTTATCGAGGAAGTCCTTTTCCACTTGGCTCAGCGTATGTTGCTGATACTTTTTGTATTCGCTCGTAGCATGTTCAATGGCCTGTTGGTGTGACACTTTTCCGGCACCTTGAAGCAACCTTTCACCGTTCATAGTCAGAACATTGTCAAGGTGTTTCGCCCAATCTTTCATGGTCATGGCTTGTTGCCGCTCTGCTTGTCGTTCTGCGAAGTCCAAGTAACCTGAAACAATTTGTCCCATGGCACGCAACTCTTTTTCATCCAGATAGTTTTTCGCAATGACGACATCTTTCAAATGCGGACGGTCACCTTCGAAAGTTGTCAAGCCCATGAACTCTTTTTCTGCATCTGCTCGGCTGACGATGACTTCAGCTGCCGTCTGACCATGAACCGCATAGTGAATCTTGTTCTGTACGCGTTGGAAAAACTCCACGGAAATGTCCGCTTTTGGGTCGTAGTCAATGCTTGTGGCGTAAATGTCGAGCACTTGTCTATAAAACACCTTTTCCGAAGAGCGGATGTCACGTATGCGCTCAATGAGTTCTTTCCAATATCCGCCTCCTCCAAGATTTTTCAGTCGGTCATCGTCCATCGTGAAGCCTTTTCGGATATATTCATTCAGCCGTTTGGTAGCCCAAATGCGAAACTGCGTGCCTCTCAACGATTTCACGCGGTAGCCAACGGAAATAATGACATCGAGGTTATAGTAATTAGTTGGTTTGGTAGAAAAATCGGAATTTCCGATTTTCTTCACAACATCTTCTTTCTTCAGTTCTCCTTCTTCAAAAATGTTCAGTATATGCTCGTTGATAGTTGAGCGCGATTTATTGAACAGTTTCGACATTCCGTCAATCGTCAGCCAAACTGTTTCTGCATCCATCTGCACATCAACTTTCACCGCTCCGTCATCGGTTTGGTAGATGATCATTTCTTGGGAGGTGGGGTTATTTGTGTTCATAATTGCGGGGGTGTTTTACTATTCGTTTTTACTAAGTAAACTGATTAAAGCAGCAATACCAGCGATTATTGCAACTCCAATTAGAACATCCGAGGTAGAATCACCGTTGTTCTTTTGAGTTGAGGAAACTTTTGTGTCATTTTGTCGGATGTTGAACAATCTATCAATGGCTTCCTGAGGATTAGAACGGTCAAACCAAATAAAAGATAGACTTTCAGGGTCTTCAATCCTGACACCGTTTTCAACTACAAGAACGTAAGGAATGTTGTTTCTCTGTGCTGTTTTCCATTCTTCTACAACATAATTGATGCTATCGCCCTTGTTGGTTATAATCCCAATAAAAATATCAGCATTAGCAATTCTCAAGTCTGAATCACCCCATAGTGTTGAAACGGACACCTCATAATTGTTCTTTCGCAGGTGTTCTAACAATAAGGTTATCAGATGCAAATTGCGATCTTCTATAGAATATGAAACAAATGCTCTTTTCATTGTATTGCACCTCCTTCTTTCTCAAAATCTTTTACAAGTATAGAAAACTTTTTCTCTTCTTTAGCAAAATATTGATGATAATAATTAGGGAAAAATGCCTCTATAAGAGATTTAAACTGTATACACAAACGCCAAAACTGATCACCATTCCACACAATATACTTTTTCTCGTTGTTTTCATTGTTTTCAATAAACATTCTTTTTAAACTCGATGAAGCGTCTGTTTTACAAACCAATAAATATCCATCAGCCTTTTTATTATCCAGTATCATCTTAATGTTGTTCGAATTTATGTCATTACAGCCAACAGATTTCTCATGACACTTGCATTCAACGACCCATCTGTGTTTGTGTTTTGTGATAATATCTTCGAAAAGAAAATCGACCAAGATATCACATCCTCCGTCCTGCCCGATACCAGAATCCAATACAACAACATCTGAAATATTATAATTATGAGCTTCTGTTTTTAAACAACGGAATAATTCAGCAACTATCTGCTGAAATCTTTGCCCATCTGTTATTTCATCCAAAGGGGTTAATATTTGTTCGCTCTTTTTTGCCATTTTTAACTCAAAATACACGTCTATTTATTTTCCAACTGCAACCGCAGATCATTGAGTTTTACGCCTTTGTAAGTGAACCATAGTGTGCCTTGCACAGGGTGATCAAAACCTTTTAATTGTTGCGCAAGTGCAGAAAGAGATGTCGTCTGACCATCATATTCGATATGTCTATCATCAATCACTTTCGCTTGTATAGCTACATCCTCCACAAACTGCACTATTTCTCCTGCCTTTATGCCACATTGCGAGAAACGGAACGGGCCTCGCCGCGCATTCTCCTGCACTTCGTTGGCAATCTGCTCATCCAGCACTTCGTGTCCTTCTGGTGTCAATCGTTTGAGACAATCTGTTGTACCGCTTATCTTGGCGATGCTCTCCAGAATAGAGTATGCATCCTCCGCTGACATCGCATAAAATTCCTTGACGCGCTTCTTTCCGTCGAAAGTCTCAATAGTTCGCAAATCAGGATTGAGGTTGTCAATCAGTTTGTGCAGTTCCATATCGGTTAGTTCGCTTTTCACCTCATAGATAGCATATACACGGAACGCAAAAGGGATGGTCTCACTCCGATTAAGTTGTTTGAGACGTTTCTCTATGTCGTGTGCATAACCTATCTTTACATAATCCTTGAACGACGGATTTGTGAGAATGTAAATAACGCCTTGGTGATTTTGCTTAGTCATCTTATATAATTATCGTTTATTTCAAATATTGGTTGCTCAAATATATCGTTACCTTTTATAAATCAAATACATTAAGAAGTTCATCTAATACCGATCTGAAACCATCATACCATTCATCATCAAATTTGCTATAATTATTTTCTATATAAGTTTTAATGGATGATGCCATGTTTTCGTTAAAACACCTAAAATCTTTATGTGTTGTTTTTTGATCCAATTTTACACTATCAATTTTGTTTTTATATGCTTTCGGGCTGAACAAATCTTCGACCATTATCGATTCAGCGATAGCGGACGGTTCTTGACAAAGTCTTTTACTATAATCTGTTTGATAAAACACAGAAGACAATTTTATATTATTTAACTTCTGGATTTTCTTCCAACCTTCAAACCCTGCCTTATCGTAATCAAAGACAAAAACAATTTTATCGTATCTCTTTATTTGAGGCATCAACACCTGTTCGTAAAATGTTTGTGAATTACCCGCACTACCACTAGATATTATTGCAATCTGATCAAACTTTTCATAACGACTATTAGAGGATTTCAAAACCTCAATTGCTTTTTCCAAATATTTTTTATCATATGGGCCTTCCGTAACTAAAATATTTTTTGTAGTTAATATTATAGAACCCTTCAAAAAATCAATTTCACCACCAGAGAGTGCTATTAGGTTATTGATAAAATCGGAATTTGCGAGAGTTCCATCTTCCATAAAAAACAAGTCGTTTTTTTCTTGTTTATAAATACCATTCACGAATACAGGTGAATGTGTTGTGATCATGCTTTGCCCCTCAAATGCAGTAATGGCTTCAAATAGTTTCTTTTTGTTATCTATATGTACATGTGCATCTGGCTCATCAAACAGCAAGAGTGTCTCTTTGCTTCCTAACACTCGCGTTATACATTCAATAAGAATTAATTTTTTATGACCTTCACTATAATTAGAAAAGCGGATCCCCTTGTTTTTTATACATATTTTTGTGATATATTTATCAATGCTATTCCCCTTTAGTGGATTGTTTTTAGGCTGAGACAACAAATACAAATAATAAAAAAGAGTACATTCTTTTGATCGGTTCGGGATCAATGGGAAGTCATATGACAAAAAGGATTTTAAAGTTGCATTTCCCGCAGAGTCAAGACATCTCTCTTTAATACGTTTAATCCATTTTAATGCATTGTGATCCTTAAAATTTTCATCATTCTCTGCGAATTCGAAAAGAAGTTCTACATCATCTGTATCTATAATATCAAAGTTACTTTTTAAGAAACTTTTAATATCCGGATTGCCAGAACTCATTAAAGCAATTAAGGCTATTTCCCAACAATATCTATTAATATACATCAGTTTAGGAGTAAGGATTTTTCCATCAATCGCGCTTTTAAAATAGTGCATATAGTAGTCTTCAAAAACCAAATGCCACAACCTCAAGTCTTCACCACTGTAACAAGCGATGACGGACGAAGGGTAAAACATGTCGGTATCTTTCACCTTAGAGCCATCAATCATTGCAATTCTTGGTTTACGCAAATATGTTTTCCCGTCGTGTTCATATTTTATTTCATAGGCAAATGGGATTCTTTTATTGTTTAACAGACCATTAAAAATCAATCCTATTGCCTCTAACAAATTGCTCTTGCCAGAACCATTCAAACCAATAAGGGCAATATATCCTGTATTTGCAGAGAAATCAAATGTTTGTTGTTTGATGTTCTTATATTCTTCTATGTACAGTGAGATTAAGCGCATATATCATTGTATTTTATTGCATGATTCCTTTTACAATCCACATTAATTCAAGTATTTCTTTTTCAAAACATCTAATTCATCTTCAAACTTTTTATAAATATCATCTTCAATTGTTAGGGTTAATGTTAAGGAAACCGTTGTGTTTTCTGAATTTTCGCCATTCTGATCTTTATTAATCATTTGGTTGATTATTTCCAATGATTTTTCCGGGTATTCCTCAATTTGACTGATTAGTACTGAGGGCAGTTCTGAAAATGCGGACAAGAACTTCTTAAAATCATCAGGAACAATTGTACTTTTTATTTCAATTCCCCACGCCAGGAAACTAGAGTACAATTTTGCATAAGAACGAGCTACATAAAGTAATCCGTTTAAGTCAGATTTCGCCCCAGGCTTGCCATAGAATAGATTAAAAGGTTCTATTAACTTATTCATAGAATCTAAATAGTTTTGCATTTGACCAACTTTAAACTGAATCCAATCTAACAATTGATTAAAGTCTTTAATATGATTTGTGGACTTTACTTTCACCGAATAATCAAAGTCGTTCCTCAAATCATGCAATTTGTTGATTTCATCAAGAAACGCTTGCATAAAAAATCTTATCTCATAGTAGGGCTCTTTTTTCATGATAAGATCCAATGCCTTGCTTGATACCTTTAAGAATATCTCATTCTCGCCAAAAGAATGAAAACTATTTCTCGTTTTCAATGATTCTTTAAACAAGATGGAAAACTGACTCTTTAGAATATCTGTAATGTCTTGAGCTTTTTCAAATCCAAAATTCCATATGCCGCGTTTTTTCCGAATATCAGAAAGAAATTCGAAGATTTTTTCATTGTCAACAATGCCTGAGAGATTCATGTTAGGATTCTTTTCCCATACAGGAAGTATTGACAACATTTCTTTTTTTGTAAATGTATAAATCGGAATCCCTTTTTCTACGGCAGTCAAAAATTCTGTGTTTGTTATCGATTTTCCAGAATCTAATATAGAACCATA
>Ga0310690_10005286_pt1 | contig 17637 bp, 16 predicted proteins | sample AusTroGonzalo_MG_2_FD_207661 | JGI IMG/M metagenome (GOLD analysis project Ga0310690, IMG submission 207661) | Bovine rumen microbial communities from tropical cattle in Woodstock, Queensland, Australia - Gonzalo_04 (v2) (version 2) | ecosystem: Host-associated > Mammals > Digestive system >...
AACTGCCCGGTACGCTTGCACCGGAGATCATCGAGTTGGCGAAAGAGAAAGGCTTCGAGTTCTACACCGACGATCCGCAGAAACTCTATCCGAACGTGCTGCCGCAGTACATCAAGGAGATGAAAGAGCTCGGCTGGGATCGCGGACAAGACGACGAGGAACTCTTTGAGTTCGCTATGCACGACAAGCAGTACCGCGAGTACAAATCCGGCATCGCCAAAGAGCAGTTCAACAAAGATCTGGCTGAGCGTATGCAAAAGGCAGGCAAGCCGGTTCCTGAGGAGTTGAGAAAATATATTCCGAGTGCTCCGAGTGCTCCGAGTACTCCGAATGCACAGGCCGATAACGATTTGGCTGCTGTCGCTTATGCCTTGTATCTGGCAGGCAAGAAGCCGAAAGAGGGTATTATCACGCTGCCGAGCATTCGTTCGACCGCATGGAATAACAAGCACTATGTATTGAAATAAAACCATAAAAAACACTAATAATGAAGAAGTACAATTTTAACGCAGGCCCAAGTATCCTGCCGCAAGAAGTAATCAAACAAACGGCTGAAGCCGTACTCGATTTTCAAGGACAAGGTCTGTCTGTATTGGAGATTTCGCACCGTGCGAAGTATTTCCAGCCGGTGATGGACGAAGCAGAGGCATTGGTGAAAGAACTGTTGAACGTGCCGGAAGGATACCGTGTATTGTTCCTCGGAGGCGGTGCCAGCCTGCAGTTCTGCATGGTTCCGTTCAACTTGCTGGAGAAGAAAGCCGCATACCTCAACACCGGTGTATGGTCGAAAAAAGCGCTCAAAGAGGCGAAGGGCTTCGGCGAGGCAGTAGAGGTGGCAGCCAGCACAACGGATATCCCGACGGACTACGAGATCCCGCAAGACGCCGATTATTTCCACATTACGACCAATAACACCATTTTCGGCACGGAGATCAACGACGAGAAACTCGCTGAGATCTATAAGAAAAAAGGCAACGTACCTTTGGTAGCGGATATGAGTTCGGATATCCTGAGCCGCCCGATTGATGTGAGCCAATACGATATTATCTATGGCGGTGCGCAGAAGAACCTTGCACCGGCAGGTGTGACGTTCGTCATCATCAAAGAGAGTTGCCTGGGCAAAGTGAGCCGTTACATCCCGACGATGCTGAATTATCAGACGCATATCGACAACGGTTCGATGTTCAACACGCCTCCGGTACTGCCGGTTTATACCGCTGTGCTGACCCTCCGCTGGCTCAAAGCGAACGGTGGTGTGAAATGGATTGAGGCGCGCAACAAAGCCAAAGCGGACTTGCTGTATAAGTGTCTTGACGAGTCGAAATTGTTCATGCCGACCATCTCGAAGAAAGAGGATCGCAGCCGTATGAACATATGCTTCGTATTCAAACCTGAGTACGCTGACTTGCAGGATGACTTCTTCAAGTTTGCTACCGAGCGTGGTATGGTGGGCATCAAGGGACACCGTCTCGTTGGCGGATTCCGTGCTTCCTGCTATAACGCGATGGATATCGAAGGCGTTCAAGCGCTGGTTGATTGTATCCACGAATACGAAAAATTGCATTAAAATATGCCCTATTTCTCGTTTCATCATTCAAAACCAACAGAAAAGAAGACGACGCAAGCCGTGTTCTATACAACTCTTGTAAAACCTATGAAAGTATTAGTAGTAACAGAGAAACCCTTCGCCAAAGTAGCCGTTGACGGCATTCGCGAAGTGGTTGAGGGCGCAGGATACGAACTGGCGCTGCTCGAGAAATACACAGAAAAAGCCCAACTACTGGAAGCCGTGGCAGATGCAGACGCACTCATCATCCGTTCGGATATTGTTGATGCCGAAGTGCTGGACGCAGCCAAGCAGCTGAGAATCGTCGTTCGTGCCGGCGCAGGATATGACAACATAGACCTGGAGGCAGCTACCGCGCACAACGTCGTAGCCATGAACACGCCGGGTCAGAACAGCAATGCGGTGGCTGAACTGGCGCTGGGTCTGATGGTCTTTGCCGTGCGCAATTTGTACAACGGCACAAGCGGCACTGAGCTCAAAGGCAAGAAACTTGGTATTCATGCCTTTGGAAACGTCGGCCGTAACGTCGCACGCATTGCGCAAGGCTTCGGCATGGAGGTTTACGCGTACGATGCCTATTGTCCCGACGAGGCAATGGAGGCAGCGAACGTAAAACCGCTCCATAGTGCGGAAGAGCTCTACAAGACTTGCGACATTGTCAGCCTGCATATCCCGGCTACGGCTGAAACCAAGAACAGCATCAACCATGATCTCGTGAACTTGATGCCGAAGGGTGGTATCTTGGTCAACACGGCGCGCAAGGAAGTGATCGACGAAGAGAGCCTCATCGCCCTGATGCAGGAGCGTGCCGATCTCAAGTATATGACGGATATTATGCCGGTTGCCGACGCGAAGTTCCGTACACTTTTCGAGGGACGCTACTTCGCAACGCCGAAGAAAATGGGTGCCCAAACAGCAGAGGCAAATATCAATGCCGGTATAGCTGCCGCAAAGCAGATCGTGGACTTCATCCAAAACGGCAATACACGTTTCCAAGTGAACAAATGATTAAAAGGTTTAGTAACATAGTTTTGTTAGCGCTGTTTGCTCTTGCTGCCTATGCACTCCCGCCTATGAACGTGGAGTGCACGGGCGCAAAGCAGATAGTGAATGACAAAGACACGCTGTTTATTTTTAAGGGAGAGATTCATCTGAAATCCACGATCGGAGAAGTGGACTGGTATTCGACGGAAACCGGTATGGCGGTGCAGACGGGAGCGGAGGAGATTTATCCGGATGATGGCGGATACTATATTGTGAAAGATGGAGTAGAGCATAACGCATTCTACGTGTTCTCGTATAAGGATGCCGGTGAAATGTCGCTTACCGTCGAGCCGAATTGTGATGCTACGCTCCTGACGCTTAACGGCGACACGAAGCCCTTCACGTACAAACGCCGTAACGGCCAGACGGGTACCTATGCGCGCGCGTGTACCTTATCGTATAATGTGCTTAGCTGGAATGGGGAGGCATGGGCGGACTCTGCCGTAGTCACAGATGCAAAGTTAAGAAAAGGATCCTATACGCTGCCGGCACTCTGCGGCGCAACGCCGATTCGGATTTGTTATGATGGGGATATACGTGAAGCATTTGGCCTGGATTCGGCTTGTGTGGAAACCGAACTGGTCGAAGATAGTGTCATAGCTGTTGACATACATCTGACTTCATTGGCTACGGCGAGAGAGAACGATCCGGCGGGCAATAATGAGTTAAACCGCCCTACGGAGCAGGATATCATCACAGCCAACACATCAGAGGACTATAGCGGCCCGCTGGAAGTGGCTTTCTACAGCAATCCGACGCCGGCGGCGATGTACACCAGCTGGACGATCTATAAATCATCGGAGGTCATTGCCACGCGCAAGGATATGGAAATCCGATATGCCTTTTCCGAACCCGGTTCGTACCGCGTTGTTTGCAAGGTCAACAATGAGCTTTGTGTGTCCGATTCCATGGAGATGATTGTGAACATCTCCGAATCCTACTTGCGCGTACCGAATGTGTTCACGCCAGACGGTAACGGCAAGAATGATGAGTTCCGCGTGGCGTATCGCTCCTTGCGCGAGTTCCATTGTTGGGTGTATAATCGGTGGGGCAAATTGGTGTACAACTGGACAGATCCGGCCAAAGGGTGGGATGGGACCATCAACGGTCGTCAGGCTGCCGAAGGAGCATATTTCTATGTCATTCGTGCCCTGGGTACAGATGCCCCGAAAGATGCCTCATATATAGGCTTGAAGCCTGTGTATAACAAGAAAAAACGCAACGCTGACGAATCTGTTATCGGAGTATATCAGATGAGCGGAGATATAAATCTACTAAGAAATAAGAAATAATGAAAAAATCAATTTTGACCATGGCTTTAGCCACCACTGTATTAGCGGCAACGGCTGCTACGAACCCGTTCTTTGACTACAAGAACTGGAAAACGCCGCACGGCACGTATCCATTCAACGAAATCTATGCGGAGCACTACATGCCGGCATTCGAGGAAGCAATGAAGCAAGGTTTGCAGGAGATTGACGACATTGTGAACAACCCTGCAGCGCCTACTTTTGCCAACACGATTGAGGCGTATGAGAAATCCGGAGAAATGTTGAGTATTGTTGCCGGCTGTTTCTATAACTTGACAAGCGCCGAGACGAACGACACACTCCAACAGATTGAGATGGAGTTGAGCCCGAAAATGTCGGAATATTCCTCAACGATCCGCCTCAACGAAGGCCTGTTCCAGCGCATCAAAGCCGTCTATGACCAGCGCGACAAACTCAAACTGAACAAGGCACAATACAAGATGCTCGAGGATATCTACGACGGCTTTGCCAATAACGGTGCCAACTTGAGTCCGGAAGACAAGCAGATCTACCGCGAATTGAGTGCAAAATTGAGCAAACTCACCCTTCAATACGGCCAGAACGTGCTCAAGGCTACGAACGCATGGACAATGCTCATTACGGATGAAGCCTTGCTGGCGGGTCTCAATGATGACACCAAAGCCATGTTGCGCCTTAACGCGGAGAAGAAAGGTTTGGACGGCTGGCTGCTGAACCTCAAGCCGACCACCACGATTCCTGTAATGAAAGATCTGGATAACCGCGATATCCGTCGTGAACTGTACATGGCGAACGCCGGCAAATGTATCGGAGGCGAGTTTGACAATACCGAATTGATCGTAGAAATTGCGAATACGCGTCTGGCGTTGGCGAACTTGTTCGGCAAGAAGAACTACGCGGTCAAAGCTTTGGACAAACGTATGGCGGAGACACCCGAGCGCGTGTTTAGCCTGCTCGACCAGCTGCGCGACGCCTATATGCCGACTGCTCTCGCGGAAGTAAAAGAGGTAGAGGACTACGCACATGCGCATGGATTCTATGCGGCGCATATCCAGCCGTGGGATTTCAGCTATTACAGCAAAAAACTCAAACAAGAGAAATTCGCCATTTCGGATGACGATCTGCGCCCGTATTTCGAACTGGAGAGTGTGAAGAAAGGCGTGTTCGGACTTGCAGAGCGCCTCTATGGCATCAAATTCAAAGAGAACAAGAACATCCAGGTCTATAACCCGGAAGTAACGGCATATGAGGTGCTGGATGAGAAGGGTAAGTTCCTCGCGGTTTACTACGCAGACTTCCATCCGCGGGACGGCAAACGTGGCGGTGCTTGGATGAACGATTTCCAGCCGCAATTCCTTGAGGGCAAGAAGGATCACCGCCCGCATATCGTCAACGTAATGAACTTCACTCGTCCGACAGCTGAAAAACCGGCACTCTTCACGTATGACGAAGTACGTACATTCCTGCACGAATTTGGTCATGCACTCCATGGTATGTTGACCCGCTGCCAATACGCTTCGCAAAGCGGAACGAACGTGCCGCGCGACTTTGTGGAGCTGCCGAGCCAGTTCAACGAGAACTTTATCGACGAGAAAGAGTTCCTCGATACCTTTGCCAAACATTACGAGACAGGAGAGGCATTGCCGCAAGAACTGCTGGATAAGATGCACGCTTCGCAGACTTTCCATGCAGCATATGCTTGCGTACGCCAACTCAGCTTCGGCTACCTCGATATGGCATGGCACACGCTGGAGGCACCGTTCGAACCCAACGCAACAATTGGTACAATCGAGTCGGTCGTTCGTTTCAGCGACAAGGCAATGGAGCAGGTACAAGTGCTTCCGACAGTGCCGGGAACCCAAATGGCTACTGCCTTCACGCATATTTTCTCCGGCGGCTACGCAGCGGGATATTATAGCTATAAATGGTCGGAACTCTTAGACGCTGACGCTTTTTCTGTCTTCAAAGAGGCACAGAAGAAAAACGGTTCGATCTTTGATAAAAAGGCTGCAAAACGTTTCCGCGAGAACATTCTGGAGAAGGGTGGTACAGAGAAAGCGATGGATCTGTATGTCCGTTTCCGTGGTGGCGAACCGACCATCAACGCGCTCCTTGAACGTGACGGCATCAAAGTGCAGGAAATCAAATAACGTTTCGCACTATCTTATACCTGATCGCAAGCAGGTCACTACCTGATTGTTACCTATGCATTACCTGCGTGGTATCCCTCGAAGGGGTGCCACGCAGTGTCAAAAAGCAGTAATTTTACCCAATTGATTGTAACCACTTATGTATTTTCAAATCATACAGCCCACAGATGCGTTGCGCCCCTATATATATAGGTACGTGTTCGTGCGCGCGGAAGGCTCAACGGACACGATGACGCCGCCTACCGATGATCCACGATTCGTAAACGGTAAGCATGTGCAACAACTGCTACCCAACTACGGATCCCTCATCTTCCAGCGCAATGTGACTACGGACATAAATGGCACAATATCAGACGGTCTGACGCTTCTTGGCGCCTACCAAACGACCATAGGAATAACAACCCTTAACGGCTGGTTTGAAGGGATGATGCTCGATTTTGAACCGGGAGGGATGCACGCGCTTTTGGGCATAGACTTGCAGCAGTTGGCAGGACAAGTGCTCACCGCCAAGAGTTATGGTGACGAAGGACTGCTGCAACTGGACAATCTATTCAAATCTGCGCCGAAAGCAGAAGATATCGCCATGTTGATAGACGCCTTCTTCCTTGGGCATCTGCCTCACAAAGAAGACCTTAACTACACTCGCTTGCGCAAGGTCATTGCTGCCTGCGATGAGGCAAAGGGCAATATATCCGCTTCGGAAATGGCATCTGTGGCATGTTTGGGGGAACGGCAATTCCTGCGAGTTTTCCGAACGTATGTGGGTATTCCGCCTAAACAATTTGTCCGCTTACGACGTTTCCATCGAGCCATTCAGACCATGCAGCAGTTGGCGGCTTCCGGCAAAAACATAGACTTGATGACTATTGCGCTGCAACACGGCTACTATGATCTGAGCCATATGGCGTTGGAGTTCCAGCAGATGGGCTGCGTCTCGCCAAGCCATTTTCGCATGTTAGGCATCCCTTTATCGGCAGATTTTTCCATCTTTTTCGCATAAATAAAGGCTAAAAGTAACGAAAAGTCCGTTTTTTCATATCCCATCTGACCCAAAAGCAGTACCTTTGCATCGGATTTGAAAAAACATCGTTTAATTAAAACTTTTAGGATTATGAAAAAGATGATATTGATGATGAGTGTTGCAATGTTCGCACTCACAGCTTGTAACAATGAACCTGGAGTTAAAACAGCCCTGGGTGAGTACACATATCGTTTGTCGGGTTCGGCTCGAATCTATGATGCAGAGACGGACAACGCCGTTCAGGTCACTTTGACTCCGGAGTCGGGAACAATGACGATTCTCAAAGGCGATGAAGCGAACAAAGGAATTGCGCAGGTATTTGCTGACGACGGGAATACCTATGAGATGCCGCTCATCTTCTCCCATGATACGGTATGGGTCGATCCGCTCTATCGTGACATTGTTGTGAATATTGATGGCAAGGATGAGTTGTTCTATATTGTTATAGCCGGAGAAGGACAAGTGCTTGATAAAGCGCTGAGTATCCACTTAAGTTATAACGGTCGTTGCCGCGACACCTCTAAGTCGTTAAACCTAACCGCCGGAGATGTACACATGAATTGCAAAAAACAATAATTTGGGTGTAACCTTTTCCCAAATCGTGTATCAGTATAGTAAAAAAGGTTAGATATGAAAAAGATATTTTTATTAATTGCCATTTGGCTGGGAGCCATAGGCTTTGCGAATGCAGAGACAGCAAAAGGTATGGTTTTAGACGCAAAGGGCAACGCCATGCCTTTCGTCACAATCTCTGTGCTCTCGCAGGACTCAACGCTAATCACTGGTGCCATAACCGATGACGACGGACAATATTCTATAGAGGTTCCTGCGCGTACGTATATCATTCAAGCCTCGTATATTGGCTACCACTCTGCTTTCGGAGGCCCGGATTTCGTGCTGCAAGAGGAAACAGAACAACTCAAAGAACTCGAGGTCAAAGCCAAGAAACCGCTTATCGAGCGCCAAATGGACAAACTTGTCGTCAATGTCAGCGCTTCGCCCTTATCCGCCGGTTCGAACGGAAATGATATTCTCCGTCGCTCACCGGGTGTGCGTATTGATAAGGATGGTAACATCACGGTAAATGGCAAGGCAGTCGAGATCTGGATAGACGGCAAACCGTCCTATCTAAGCGGACAGCAACTCAAAGCCATGCTCGATGGTACAGATGGAAACACGATTGAGAAAATAGAGATCATCTCGAACCCTTCAGCCAAGTATGACGCAAGCGGGCAGGGTGGTATTATCAACATCAAGACCAAGCGAAATATGATGCGAGGTCTGAATGGTATGTTGTCCGTTGGATATGGAGGTATGTATTTCGGCGATGTAAAACGGTGGTTGAGTCAAGAGATGGCTTCGCTGATGCTCAACTACCGCGGTGAGAAGACCTATACCTTCGGTCAGTTGACCCAGGTATATGCGCAGAATGATATCGATTTCGAGACGGGGCGCTATATCCCGGCTACAGAAACAACGCCGGCGATGAAGAACTATTCTGTTTCGGGTTATAATATTGATTTTCAGTATTACATGCTCAAAGTAGGCAACGACTGGTATATTGACTCGGCGAACACACTCGGTTTCATTCTCAATGTGCCGTACATGAATATGAAGCAGGAGATTATTCCCGGGCGCAATTACGCCTATACGGCTGTAGGCACAGATACCACGTGGACGAAGACGGCTACAACGAACAAAGTCATGTCGCCTCAACACACGGCTAACCTCAACTATACGCACACGTTCTCAGAAGCATTGGAGCGCGAACTGACTGTAAATGTGGATTATAACCGCTATAACAACCGTCAACTCAATTTCCAGGAAACGCAGTACCCAAGCCACCGGTTAGGCCTCGACATCAATAGTCACCAAGTGATCAATATATACAGCGGAAAACTGGATTTCCAAACCAAGTTCTGGCAGACAGGTATGATCGAGTGCGGAGTCAAATATGCTCTTTCGTCCACCGACAACAATATGACCACCGACTCCATACTGAACGGTACGCAGATTAGCCATACACCCTCTGTTTTCCGCTATGACGAGCATGTGGCTGCCGCTTATATTTCTGTCGGCAAGCAATTTGGCGAGCACTGGTCGGTCAAACTCGGTCTTCGTGGCGAATATACATTCAGTAACGGCAACTGGTTAAGCGCCGATTCCGTTACCCGTAAGTCCTATTTTAATCCTTTCCCGACGGCATATCTGGGCTATACTACTTCGCCGCTCGGAAAACTGCAGCAACCTATCTCCGTCAGTGCCAGCTATACCCGTCGAATCAAGCGTCCGAGTTATTACATGCTCAACCCCTTCGTCGCCTACGTGGACGCTTATTCATACACCACAGGAAACACCGAACTGACACCGGAATTTAACAACGATGTAGAGCTCCATTTCTCGTGGACGCAGTACCTTAACGTCACCTTTAACTTCGCACATACGCAGGATATGTTCTCGGAGAAAACAACGATTCTACCAACGGGTATGGGTTCTATCAAATGGATCAATTTCGGTACATGTACCACCCACGGAGGTAACATCTCCCTTACCGAACTGCCGATTGTGCCCAAATACGCGAAAGCAGAAGATGGCTCTAAAACAATGCAGGGTGCATGGCTCGCGCTCACTGTCAATGCAGGCTGGCTCCATTTTATCAACAAGTCTTACGAGAAGAAGGAAGATGGCGCTCCGGTCTATGAGAATAGAAACCATTATGGCTACGTTGGAGGAACCTTCTCCTCCTATCTGCCCAAGGACTGGATACTGACCTTTGATGCTAACTGGTCAAGCCCGATGACCACGGGATATGCGAAAATGGGGAGCACTTATTTCTTGAACTTCGGCGTCCGCAAGTCAATCATGAAACATGGCTTGATTCTCAATCTCAATGTGCAAGATCTCGCGCGTTCGTGCGTGTTCAGCAACGAAGATATGGGACAGCAACAGGGCTATAGTTCGTGGTTCAGGAATTCCGTTCGCCAACAGCGTGTAGTACTCTCAATCACATGGATGTTCGGTCAGTACCAGCAGCATAAAAACCGCAAAGTGGGTGACCTTGACGAACTGAACCGACTCGGCGGAGGAGGCGGAGTTCAGACAGGAAAATAACCAAAATGAAGAAAATATTGGAAAAAGTGGCATACACTATTGTGTATGTCATTTTTTTTTTGTACCTTTGTAGCCGATTTTGTAAAAATACGTAGAAACATAAATATTAAATTATAAATCATAAATAAAGTATGAAACCTACACACATTGAACATTTGGGCATTGCAGTGACTTCTATTGAAGAGGCTGCACCTTTCTTTGAGTTCCTTTCAGGAAACAAATGTTATTCTATCGAAGTTGTTGAAGATCAAAAAGTTCGTACCGCTTTCTTCAAAGTGGGCGAAGTAAAGATCGAGCTTCTTGAGCCGACAAGCCCGGAATCCACTATCGCTAAGTTCATCGAGAAGAACGGCGGTCGCGGAGGTGTACACCACGTGGCTTTCAACGTAGAGAACGTTGCCGAGGCGCTTGCTGAGTGCGAGGCTGCCGGTATTCAACTCATCGACAAGGCTCCGCGCAAAGGCGCTGAGAACCTGATGATTGCTTTCCTGCACCCGAAATCCACCAAGGGAGTTCTGACCGAACTTTGCCAACAACCTAAATGAACAAATGGTAAATGACTAAATCGTAAATAGATTTATGGACCAGGCTAAATTAAACAAACTGATTGAAAACCGCGAGAAGGCACAAGCCGGAGGCGGTGAAGCAGCTGTAGAAAAGCATCACGCAAAAGGCAGTTACACTTGCCGTGAGCGTATTAATATGCTGCTGGACGAAGGTTCGTTCGAAGAAGTGAACATGTTCTTGACCCACCGTTGCCATGACTTCGGTATGGAGAAGAAAGTGTTCCTCGGTGATGGCGTGGCAGTAGGATCGGGTACCATTGACGGTCGTCTGGTATTCGTCTTTGCGCAAGATGCAACCGTTATCGGAGGTTCTCTTTCGGAGACGATGTCTCAGAAGATCTGCAACGTAATGGATCAGGCTATGAAACTCGGCGCACCTGTTATTGGTCTCAATGACTCGGGTGGAGCACGTATTCAGGAAGGTGCATGTGCACTTGCCGGCTACGGAGAGATTTTCGAGCGTAACATCCTTGCTTCCGGTGTCATTCCGCAGATCTCTGTCATCTTTGGTCCCTGCGCGGGTGGAGCAGTATATAGCCCTGCGCTGACCGACTTCATTATGATGACCGAGCAGAATTCCTACATGTTCATCACTGGCCCGAAGGTAGTAAAGTCCGTTACCGGCGAAGACGTAACGGTTGAGCAACTCGGTGGCGCACGTATCCATGCTACCAAATCAGGTGTTACCCATTTTGTGGCGGCTACCGAAGAAGAGGCGCTCGCTGAAGTACGTCGTCTCGTTTCCTTCATTCCGCAGAACAACATGGAGGAAGCACCTGTCGTAGCTTGCACAGACGACATCACACGCGTGGACGACAACCTCAACGAAATCGTTCCGGACGATCCGAACAAACCGTACGACATGCACGAGATCATCAATACCATCGTGGACAACGGCGACTTCATGGAAGTACACAAAGACTACGCAAAGAATGTCATCTGCGGCTTTGCTCGTTTCAACGGCCGTTCCACCGGTATCATTGCTAACCAGCCTTCATGGCTTGCCGGCGTTCTCGACTGCGATGCTTCCCGCAAAGCAGCACGTTTCGTTCGTTTCTGTGATGCGTTTAACATCCAGATCCTCACCCTCGTGGATGTTCCGGGATTCCTCTGCGGAACCGGACAAGAGTACGCAGGTATCATCGATCATGGAGCAAAACTGATGTTTGCGTACGGCGAAGCAACTGTCCCAAAAGTAACAGTGACCGTTCGTAAGAGTTATGGTGGCTCGCACATCGTGATGAGCTGTAAGCAACTCCGTGGCGACATGTGCTACGCTTGGCCGAACGCTGAGATCGCAGTAATGGGAGCGAGTGGAGCAGTAGGTGTGCTCCAGGCAAAAGCACTCAAGGCGATTGAAGATCCGGAGGAGAAGAAGAAATTCATCGCAGAGAAAGAGGCAGAGTACAAAGATCTGTTCGCTTCTCCGTACCAGGCTGCAAATCGCGGATATATCGACGATGTCATTGAACCGCGCTACACCCGCAGCCGTATTATCCGCGCCTTCGAGATGCTGCAGACCAAGCGCCTGACGAACCCGCTCAAGAAACACTCGAACATTCCCCTGTAACCTATAACCCATAACCCATAACCGTTATGACATTATTAGCAGTTACAGCAGAAACATGGATTGTTACCGGCCTCGGTTTCGGAATCGTGCTGGCGCTCCTTTTCTGCCTCGTCTATATCCTTCAGGGATTTGGCTGGATCATGCAGAAAGCTACTGCCCCCAAGGCTCCGAAAGCTCCGAAAGAAGAGAAAACACCCGTGCAGGAAGTAAAACCTGCCGCGGGTGCTCCTTCGGAGGAAGAAAAGGTCGCTATCGCCATGTCTCTTGCCAAAGCCGGTGATGAAGACATTGCCGCTATCGCATATGCGCTGTTCCTTGCGCGCGATACTAAACATGATATTCCGACTGCCATGATTTCGATTCGGAAACATGAGACAGCTTGGAACGAAAAATCAATTGGTTTAAATAACGTAGGATTTTAATAATATGAAAGAATTCACATTCAAAATTAATGGCGCTGAATACAAATGCGCTGTAGAAGAAATCGAAGCCGGCAAAACGAACGTTACCGTGAACGGCAAAGTATATACCGTAGAGACCGAGGCACCGGCTGCTCCGGCTCCGAAACCCGTAGCTAAACCCGCACCTGCTCCTGCGCCGAAGCCTGCAGCTGCTCCTGCTCCCAAAGCAGAAGCTCCGAAAGCAGCTCCTGCTGCCGGTGGTGTAAAGGTGAAAAGCCCGCTTCCTGGATCTGTAATTAAAGTGTTGGTAAGCGAAGGGCAGGCTGTAAAGAGAGGCGATACCCTTCTGACGCTCGAATCCATGAAAATGGAGAACGCAATCATGGCAGAGAACGACGGCGTTGTAAAGCAAATCGCTGTTACTCCGGGTCAAAACGTCATGCAAGATGACCTCTTGATTGTATTAGGATAAAATTTTCAATTTTCAATTGTCAATTTTCAATTAAAAAATTGCAACAATGAATATTGTGGAATTTTTTACAGGTATGGGCTTCATGCAGATGACGTGGCAACAAGGCATCATGCTCTTGGTGTCATTCTTCCTGCTGTACCTTGCCATTCACAAGAAGTATGAACCGCTCTTGCTCCTCCCGATCGCTTTTGGTATGTTGTTAACCAACTTGCCGGGCGCAGGGATGTTCCATAGTGAGTTATGGTCGGCTTTCCTTGATCCGGACAGCCCTGCCTACCACTCCTACGGAGCCATCCTCAAAGAGGGAGGCTTGCTGGATGTGCTCTATATCGGTGTCAAAGCAGGCGTTTATCCTTGCCTCATTTTCATCGGTGTAGGTGCGATGACGGATTTCGGACCGCTTATTGCGAACCCCAAATCGCTCATTCTCGGCGCTGCCGCACAGATCGGTATCTTTGTTACCTTCCTCTGCGCAAACCTGATGGGATTCACTCCCGCTGAAGCCGGTTCGATCGGTATCATCGGCGGCGCAGACGGACCGACATCGATCTTCTTGACCTCCAAGTTAGCCCCGCATCTCTTAGGCCCCATCGCTATCGCGGCATATAGCTACATGGCACTCGTGCCGGTTATCCAGCCGCCTATTATGCGTGCGCTCACGACGAAAAAGGAACGCGCAATCAAGATGGGACAGCTTCGTCCGGTTAGCCAGACGGAGAAAATCGTATTCCCGATCATCATCACCGCTATCGTAGCGCTCATCCTCCCGGACGCAGCGCCGCTGATCGGATGTCTGATGCTCGGTAACTTGATGAAAGAGTGTGGAGTAGTGGAGCGCCTCTCGAAGACCGCACAGAACGAACTGATGAACATCGTGGTCATCTTCCTTGGCCTCTCTGTAGGTGCTACAGCAACCGCTGGCAGCTTCCTCAACGTGCAGACGCTGATGATCCTCGCGATGGGTATCGTGGCATTCGGACTCGGCTCGGCAGGTGGTGTACTGCTCGCTAAGTTCATGAACCTCTTCCTCAAAGAGAAAATCAACCCGCTGATCGGCTCGGCAGGTGTGTCGGCTGTGCCTATGGCCGCACGCGTCAGCCAGACAGTAGGCCAGGAAGAGAACCCGTCGAACTTCTTGCTCATGCACGCGATGGGACCGAACGTAGCGGGTGTAATCGGTTCTGCCGTAGCCGCTGGTGTTCTCTTGACAATGTTAGGATAATATGTCTAACCGCCAAATTGGAACTATAGTACTGGTAATAGCCATGATCATCGTGGCTATTTCAGTACTGTTCACCAATAACCTCGCGCGCACACTGCAAGCCGAGGAGCAGAAGAACATGTCTGTTTGGGTGGCTGCCACACAGCAACTCATCCTCGCAGATGAGAATGCGGACATCGATTTCGTCACTACGATCATTGAGAACAACACCACAATCCCTGTATATATCTGCGATAAGGAAGGCAATGTCCTGGCAAGTAGAAATAGCAAGGAAGAGAAATTCTCAAAGGTCAATTATCAATTAGCCACTGACAAATATCACGGACCGATAGAGCTGAAGATAGATGGCGTTACATCCCAATACATCTACTGGGATGATAGTAGCCTGCTGACGCGTTTGCGCTATGTGCCATACGCTCAGTTTGCGCTCATCTTCATCTTCATCGCGATATCAGTTTTTATGATGCTAACCGCCCAGCGTAGCGAAGCGAACCGGCTGTGGGTCGGCTTATCCAAAGAGACAGCTCACCAGCTCGGCACGCCTATCTCATCGCTCAACGCTTGGCAACAACTGCTCGCAGATACCTATCCGAACGATGAGTATGTGCCACAAATGAAGCGCGATATCGAGCGCTTGCAGATGATTGCGGATCGTTTCCAGAAAATCGGTTCGGAGCCTGCACTCAAACCTGAGAACGTCATTCCTGTAGTGCAAAGCGCCGTCGCTTATATGCGTGCGCGAACCAGTAGCCGCATTGACATCAACGACGAGTGCCTCAATGGTCTCGAACGCATCGTTATGCTCAATGCGCCGCTGATGCAGTGGGTGGTGGAGAACTTGCTCAAAAACTCAGTCGATGCGATGTCCGGCACAGGCACGATCTCGTTCCAAATACATGAGAACGAGCACGATGTCATGCTGGATATAACCGACACCGGCAAAGGAATTGACAGTGCAACCCAGCATCGGATATTCGAGCCGGGATTCACATCGAAAGATAGGGGATGGGGATTAGGACTTCCACTCGCCAAACGTATCGTCGAGCAGTACCATGGAGGCAAACTCCTCCTTAAGAGCAGCCAAGTCGGCGTTGGTACAACCTTCCGGATCGTCCTTAAAAAGCCCGAACACCGTTGAGCCGCTCCCTGACATACTCGCATAACAAGCGCCTGCGTCCAGCAGACGCTTTTTTATTTCCGCGATAATAGGGTGCTTCGGAAATACCGTTGACTCGAAGTCATTGATATACTGACTAAAATCTCCCGTAACCTGTAACCCGTAACCTGTAACCTTAATCCCTGAATACGCCTCTTTTGTGCTCACACCCTCTTCTGGCTTGATCATCACAATCCGTATTCCCTTTAAATCCAACTCAATAGGTGTCAGCTTGTCACCAATTCCTTCCGCAAAACAGGGTACATTATACACAAAGAACGCACAATCAGCGCCCAACACGCTTACTTCCTTAGCCAATTCCTCTTTACTCAGCCCCAAAGCAAACAATTCATTCAGTGCAATCGCCATATGAGCGGCATCGCTACTTCCGCCGCCAAGCCCTGCGCCAAACGGTATATTCTTCTTGAATCGCACTTGTACATTCCCGATTTGCGGATATTTAGCCTTCATCTGCCGGTAACACTTCACGATCAGGTTATCTTCCGGCTTGCAGTCAACAGCAATACCATTCTGCTCGAATAGTATATCGGTCTGTATTCTGTCAGTGAAACGGTCTGTGCTCTGTATTCTTTCTACTTCCAATTCATCGTGCAGCCCGTAAACAGGCACAAAAATCGTCTCCAGATCATGGTATCCGTCCTCGCGCTTGCGTACAACGCGAAGTCCCAGGTTTATTTTGCAATTAGGATAGAGTATCATAGCGCAAATGATTTAGTCCGGCACATAAACACCGTTTTTCTTGAACGGTTCCATATGAATAGCGATCATCGTCTCTTGCCCGAAACGCTCGCGCAGACGCTGCTCTAACCGCACACTATGCTGATTGACCTCATAAAGAGAGGTATTTCCGTGCATTCGGAGGTGCATATCAATCGAATATACATTGCCCACACGACGCGTGCGCAACTGATGCAATTCACTCAACTCGCTGTCTTGGGCTACTATAGCACGAATCTCTTGCTCAACTTCTTCCGGCAAACGCTTCTCAAGCAACTCCTGAACAGCGCCGTAAAGCAGTTTGGCGGCGGTCACAATAATAAATACACTCACCAAAACAGCCGCAATAGGGTCTAAAATCGCCCATTTGCCGCCGAAAAGTAGTGCACCGCCGATACCGAGCGCGGTAGCTACAGAGGACAACGAGTCGGTACGATGATGCCAGGCGTTGGCTGCCAGCGCCTGCGAATCCACACGACGACTCACACGAATCGTCCATTGATAAATGAGCTCTTTGGACACAATGCTGATCAGCGCCGCCCATAAAGCAATCCGACCGGGCATCATTAAACTCTCCCCGCGTATAGCAGCTATAATCTTCTCTATACCTTCGGTAAAGAGAACACCGCCCGCAGCGAGTAGGGCGATCGCTACGATCGTGGTAGCTAAGGTCTCAAATTTACCGTGACCGTAAGGGTGGTTCTCGTCGGCTGGCTTGCTACTGATGCGCACAAACAGCAACACCACAAAATCCGTCAGCAAGTCGCTCAACGAATGAACAGCATCCGCAATCATTGCCGCTGAAGAACCGAAAATTCCGGCTACGAACTTCAATACGGTCAAAAGGACATTGACTACGCTGCCCCATATGGTCACACGATATATCTCTTTTTCTCGATTCATGGCATCAACTCTGTAAACGGTTGCAAAGTTACTGCTTTTTTTTCAATTATGCAAGAATTTTTGGAAAAAATTAATCGTGCCATTCGGCTAAGAAGATTTTTCCCGAAATTATTGATGCAATCGTTCGTACGTACCGCAACGCGAGCACGTATAATAACGATCGCTCGGTAGAGTGGTTCGTGAACCGGACTCTACGAACAAACGCAGGAGAAAATCCTGCGTCTGCTGTTTCATTGTGTGAAAATTCATTTTCATAATAGGTCTATGTTTAATGGCGATAGTTACTGGTTCTTTTCATTTTCGAGTGCAAAGGTAGTATATTTTTGTGAATTATGCAAATAAAAAATCAGCTTTGTTAGCGCAATAAGTGTGAATATGTTTTGTGTTTATTTTGCAAACATTTCTGCCGTTCACAAACCACATAGCA
>Ga0310690_10005287_pt1 | contig 17635 bp, 16 predicted proteins | sample AusTroGonzalo_MG_2_FD_207661 | JGI IMG/M metagenome (GOLD analysis project Ga0310690, IMG submission 207661) | Bovine rumen microbial communities from tropical cattle in Woodstock, Queensland, Australia - Gonzalo_04 (v2) (version 2) | ecosystem: Host-associated > Mammals > Digestive system >...
CGTCCAAAAGCCCCTTCAGCGGCGCGGCGATTTCGTCTGGCATTTCAATCGCGCTGATCCACCTCACCTTGACGCCTTCCTTCTTGAGCTTTCCAAGCGCGGCGGCAAGTCGCTCAGGGTCGCCGGTGAGAGACACGCCGAGGAGGTAGATGGCGGGCCACCTGTCGCCCTTCTTCATTTCGGAAATCTCCTCCATGAGCTCCGGAAGCCGCCTGCGGCTTACGCCAAGGACCTCCGCAGTGCCGCCGAGCGCTTTGAGTGCCGCAGCAGCCGAGGCCACGTATTCTGCGTAGCCCCATCCCGTGAGAACTAGATTGTCGCGCTTTCCCATCTGCCTTTCCTCCTTGCAGGTTCCAACAGACGGATATTCTACCATATTTTTGACCACCATGCTCAATTTTAGAGCGTACTCATCCATTACACCTCCCACGGCAAGAGATCAAATCCCTCAAGCCCCCTATGCCAGCGAAGAACGCCGTATTCAACATGTCCATCGGGACGGCGGACAATGACGGCGGCGTCGAGGTAGTTCGGCCAAGTCTCTTCCGTAAACGACGACATGACGCCACGTCCGGCAAGAAACGCCGCGACATTGATGTCGTGAGTGACGGCGACGACAAGATTGTCGTCGCCATGCAACCCTTCAAGCGCAAGTTCAAGTTCGTGAGCGGCTTCCGTCAGGGGCCTATAGCCACGCATACGCCCACAGCGGAAATATTCATTGACGCGGTCATGATACTTCCCCTCGCCAATGAGCGCCCAGCGTTCATCTGTCGAGCCAAAGAAAGGCGAGGCGCTACCGAGGACTTCTGAAAGGCGAACCTTTTTTTCGACGAAATCCCCCGACGTGGGCTCGTCCAAGCCAATCGCCATGGCACACGCCGTCTGAACAGTCCGAAACGTACCGCTTGCGTAGAACGCGACCGATTTCGGGCGAACGGTATGAGACAACATTCCCCCGAACTGCCGCGCCGTGCTCCATCCACGCTCCGTAAGGGGCAGGCTCGCCCCGAACGACTTGTCCTTCGGATCGAGCGGCGGACGCTTCGCATGGCGCACAAGCAACGTCACATTGCAGCCATCGGCGAGCGCGTCCTTGATGTCGGACAGCTCCACATCGCCACGGACATGGGCGAGCATGTTCTCGATTGCAATGCCGTCGAAGTCAAATTCATACAGGCTTTCATCGGAAAGCGTTGTAAAGACATTGGCGCGGCATCCCTTGAAACGTGCGTCCAAGGCGGCAGTCCGCTCGTCAACGCGCCTCCCGTTGGTCACTGGAACATCCATGACGAGAAAGCGCATGTTCTTCAGCTTAAGAAGTCCAGCCCAACGGCGAAGCGATGCCTTGAACGCATCACGCGCCTCGATCTGCGCGGCATCGTCCCTGTCAAAGAAAAGCTGGTAAATGAGCACGGGCTTTCGAACGCCGCACGCTCCGGCGTTGTGGCACGCAGATGCCGTTCGGTGGAGGAACTGGTAGCCGATTTCACTGCACTTGTCGAAGAGCTCCCCGGAAGAACGCAGACCAGTGCAGTTTGCACGGCCAATCATGGCGAGCCATGCCTTGGCGATGCGACGGCGCTTGGCGATGTCGCGACCAGACGGCTTCTTCACAAGCCACTCGCCCAGAGTTTCGCACGGACCCCAGGCGTATTCCGTATATTTGCCTTCAATGGCAATCTGGTGCTTGCCGTCGCGAATCATCAAATCGGTCATCGAGGGGCTTCCGACAACCTTGCCTCCCAGCACAGGCTCGGTCGGGCACTCAAACTTCTTTCTGGCGTTGCAAAGATCAAGTCCGGGGATGTGCAAGCCGATGGCCTTGCCTATTTCTGCGAGGTTTTCAGGCCGCCAGAAATCAGCCAGCGGGATCGAACTCGTCCGATAGGTATTTACATTTGTTTGGACGAGAGCGCACAACGCCTCACGATAGCCGTCCGTCTTTTGTCCGCAGGAATATCCCCCTGCCCTTCCGTATCTCTTTTCGTTCTTTCTGTTTTTCATACGCCACCACATCTGCAACATCCGTGCCAATGCAAATCGCGCCCCGAAACTCACGGTTCCAGGGCGCGGTGGCGGTCAAAATTTTAATTTATGGTCAAAAATTGAAATATGTTTCTTTAAGGTTATGGTAATACCTCGTCAAGGCGGAGCGAAAACCAAATGCGGCATCAGCATACTCGTCAATTCGCTCTGAATCGATCTTAAGCACATTTTTCATGGTATCCATTGGAAAAGACGCAGACAGTGACTTATTTCTAAATGGGAACAGAAATACAGAATACTGCTTATCATTTTGAACATGCCCAACATTTCGCCATATCTGAAAGTTCTTAAAGAACTCTTCACACATGGAATCGTCAACATCCATATCTGCCATTGCCGACAGGTTGACACTAGCCCTACATAATTGAGCATAGAATGCACGCTCTCTGTATGAGCCCTTACTTGGCGTGCCGAATTTGCGCTCAGTATATTTAATCTCAAAGAAGGCTTCTTCGCCATTCAATGTCTTAACATAAAAATCAAACTGCGTTCGATCACGTTTTGCCTCTGGCGTAAATTCGAACTGCGCTCGCACGATTGGGCTCTTAAATACAACTCCCATCTGTTCCAACAAGCTTCTCAATGCCTTATATGAATCTGCGAGGATCATCAATGGCCCAAAAACATTTATGCAAAATATCTGAGATGAATTAACATGATGCGCATATTGATGAAATTTTGGTTTCTCTGAACAGAACAACTTAGCACATGTCTGGACGTTTCTCAAACCGCTACAAAAAAGCAACTTATAAATGTCATTTTTGTCTGCTAAGATATGTTTAATCTTGGGTTCGTTCAGCCCAAATCTCCCATTAAAATCTAGTCCCTTAAGCATTGGACTTGATACAAGATGTTTTATTGCCTTGCTAGCATAATCACTAGAATTTACTGTATTCATGTTCTAAATTATACCAAAATTTGACTCGTAGGACATCTAAACACATCTCATATATTTTGCAATCAGCCGCGTGATTGTCGCAAGTTCCACCTCCTTGACCCCGGCGCCGATAGAGGCGTTTTGAGCCAGCGGCTCGAGAATCGGCAAGTCGTATTTGTTGATTGAGCCTCGCCTGTAAAGGTCGCACAGCGCTGTCAAATCGGGATGGTCATATACCCGTGGCGCAAAGTCAAACTCGGACTGCGCCATCTCCCCTCTCGGAATTGCGCCGCTACCTGTCTTCAGCCGACTAAGGTAATACTGCATCGCCTCCTCGTACCACAGCCCTTCGCCCATGCCGCTTTGTCCCTCAAGTTCCGAATGGAACTTCACGACCGCATCATCGACAATCAGGTCTTCCGGACGAAGCCGCCGATCAATCTGCAACCCAGCCAGAGTCCGGCAGCGAGAGAGCGCCGTGTAAAGCTGCCCGTGGTCAAAGCATCCGCGCCCAAGACGCAGGGAAACACTATCCAAGCTCAGCCCCTGAGACTTGTGAATCGTTATCGCGTATGCGAGGCGAAGCGGAAGCTGCACATAAGACCCGACCACAACCTGCCGCATCACCGGCGACATTGTCTTCGGGTCGTCCACACACGCATAGGCGCATTTCTCCCATGTGTGCGGCGCTACCGTCACCGTCTTCCCGCTGTCAAGGCGAACGCGAACCCCCGTCTCCTCGCCCTCCTCAAAGCAAACTACGACGCCCATGTCTCCATTGACGCATTCGAGCACTCCTTCATTCCTCTGATTGCAGAGCACCATGACGCGCGCTCCAACGGCAAGGTCAAGCCTTGGTTCTGCGGGGAACTCCGCTTCTGGGAAATTGCCGGATATCTGCGCGGCGAAAGAGCGCGACGCCCCCCTGACCGATTTTCTCGCCGCATCATTTACCGACTTCGCCTCGCGATTCGTGGTGCATAGGCAGATCGGCGGCGTGGCGAAGGTTTTCTCGCCGATGCAATGGTTGTTCAGCACTTTCGCCGCCGCCTCGAAATTGCCGTGCCTTATATTGCCAAGAACATTCCTGAACAAGGCATCGCCTCCCTGGCGGTGCATCGTGCGCAGGGAAACCGTCCTGAAAATCGCCGCGCTCCAAAGATCGGTCTGAAACGCAAACGGCCCGCCCATCCGCTCGTCGATGAACTTCCTCTCATCGTCGCTTCCAACAACCGGCGGAAGCTGCATGAAATCCCCGACAAGAATCATCTGGCGCCCGCCAAACGGACGGCTCCGGTTCTCGCCAGAGGCAAGTCCTCTAAGCCGCGCGTCCATCGCGCAAAATAGGTCGCTTCGCACCATCGATATTTCATCGACAATAACGGTCTTCGCCGCGCGAAGAACGCGACAGCGATTCCCGTCAGCCAGAGGTTCAAGCGCCAGCGGATTCAAAAGCCCCGGCCGCAACAGCATCTGGCTGTGAATCGTGGTGCCGCCTGCGTTGAGCGCCGCGATTCCCGTCGGCGCAAGCACAATGCATTCACGCCCGCACCGGCGAATGAACTCTCTCACAAGAGCCGATTTCCCCGTCCCCGCTTCGCCAGTCAGGAATACGTTTGCACCCGACATCATTAGCCCGAGCGCCGCCTCCTGCTCACCGTTCAACACTACATTCTCTTCATCATTGTTCATACGCCATCATGTTAGCAATTTCCATGCCAAGATGAAGAATGCCGGGAAACACAAAGTTTCTCAGCCAGTTGCCATTCAGAACTTTACCAGACGGTCAGAATGTGAGCATGCGGCACAATCCTGCAGACGGCAGACTCATGACAAGTCGCCATGGGGCCGCATGCTCAGGCAGGGGCGATCGAGACGAGCCCGGCACCGGCGGAAAAGCCCGCGCCGAAGCCAGCCACAAGCGCGTTTTCGCATCCGGCCGCAAGTGCGCCGGACTCCCTCGCTTTCGCTATGGCAAGTGGAATCGAACATCCGCCTGGGTTCTTGAGGCTCTCGTCGATCGCAAGGAAGCGGTCGGCGTAGCCTATCGACTTTGCAAGCTGGCGAACCATGTAGGGATTTGCCTGATGCGGCACAAAGAGCTCTGGAGAGGGACCTGGCCCGGAAATAAACGCCTTGAGAAACGCCGACACCTCCGTTGCGACAAAAGTAAAGACCTTCATGCCGTCCATCCGAATAGGCCCGTCCTCTGGGCACAAAAGGGCTTCGTCGCATCGCGAGAGGAAATCAAACCGGCTTTCCCCTTCGCCCTTGGACGAGACGAGCGTGCAGGTGGCGGCGTCTGAGAATATTCCACCAGTCGCATGGTCCGAGGGATCCACAAGGCGGGTCTGCGCATCGCCGCTTACGACAAGGACGCTCTTTCCCATGTCCGCCGCGATGCGTCCAGCGAGATACAGGGCGTAAGGATACGCGCTGCAGGCCATCTGCATGTCGAACGCAGGCGTACGAGGCGAAAGGCCAAGATGCGAAGCGATTCGAACGGCAAGTGACGGGAAGCGTTCGTCGGACGAAAACGTCGCGGCAACCACGGCTCCGACTTCACCGACGTCGCCAATCTTCTCGGCCGCCGCCGTCGCAAGTTCCCGCAACGCTGTCCTGCCGTCGCCAATGGAATACGAGACCTTTCCTATCGAAATCCGTGGAACGACTGTCATAGCACGATGTTGGCAAGATCGGGAATGCGGCTTTCCATCCACTCGCGGCAGACGGCCATTATTCCCTCTGCCGTAGTGTCGTCGCCTGCGTCCTCGACGGCCTTGGCGTATTCGTCGAGGTCGGCGCGGGTGAGCTTGGAGAGAAGCTTCGAGATGACGGGAATGTATGTCGCAGGCATTGAAAGCTCGTCAACCCCCATCGCGGCCCAGAGGACGCCGACAAAAGGATCAGACGCAGACTCGCCGCACACCCCAACGCGAATTCCGTTTTTCCTGGCCGCCGAGACCACCATGCGCATGAGCTTGAGCACAGCGGGGTTTGTGGTCTGGTAGAGTCTTGCGACCGACTCGTTTCCCCTGTCGGCGGCCATCACATATTGCACAAGGTCGTTGGTGCCAACAGAAAAGAAATCGACATGGCGGGCGAGCGCGTCCGCGTTGATGGCCGCAGACGGGACCTCTATCATTGCGCCGACCTTTATGCCGTGGTCATACGCAATTCCTTCGCGATCAAGGCCCGCCTTGACCTCGGAGAGGATTTCCGCCGACTGCCGCAGCTCCTCTATGCAGGACACCATCGGGTACATGATGCGGATGTTGCCGCGCGACGAAGCCTTCAGGATCGCGCGAAGCTGTGTCTTGAAGACCTCCGGATTCGACAGAAGGTAGCGTATCGACCTGTTGCCGAGAAACGGGTTCGGCTCCTGCTGCCGGGTGTCGCTGCGCTGGGAGATGCTCCTTACGAGCTTGTCGCCTCCAATGTCGAGGACCCTGATGGTCGCGGTGGCAGACGGAGAAATCGTAGACACGAAATCGGCGAGCGACGAATATGCGCCGAGCTGCTCGTCTTCCGACGGCTCGCAGCCGGAATTGATCCAGAGGTATTCGCTTCTGTACAGCCCCACGCCGCGCGCTCCAAGCTCGCGCACGCCCTCGAACGGCGCGCCTGGCTGGAGATTGGCGCAGAGAAGGACCTCTCCGCCTCCTCTAAGGCGCCCGGACTGCGACCCGCGCGAAAGAACCTCCTCCGAAAGCTCCTTCTGCCGTTCTATGATATCGCGAAACTCTCGTATGGCGGCAGCATTCGGCGACACCGTCACGGTGCCGGCGGTTCCATCGAGAAGAACCGTCTCGCCCGGAACGACAAGCGTCGTTATGTTGCCAAGCCCCGTGACCGCCGGAATGCCCATCGAACGCGCCAGAAGCGCGACGTGGCTCGTCGTCGAGCCCCTGTTGGTCGCAAACCCGAGCATGAGATCGCGCGGTATCTGCACTGCCTCAGAAGGAGTGAGGTCGTCTGCGACAATCACCGAAGGAATGGAAAGCCCGGCCACGGGATTCGCGTCAACTCCGAGAAGGTTCTTAAGAAGACGCCTCTCGACGTCGTCGAGGTCGCGCACGCGCTCGCGGAAGTAAGGGTCGCTCATCCGCTCGAACATCGAACGCGCCCTTGCGGCTGTGCGCCTCACGGCGGCCTCGGCGTTCAAGTGGTCCTCCAGGATGTGCTTTTCCGTCTCGCCCACAAGCACTGCGTCCTCGAGGAGCATGAGGTGGCACTCGAATATCTTAACGTCCTGGCGGCCGGTGCGTTCACGCAGCGTGGCTATCATGGCCTCAAGTCCACGAGCCGCCTCTACGCGGGCGCGCCTCAGCCGGGCGACTTCGTCAACTTCGCGCCCGGAGGGAACCGCGTACTCCGGGACGGGGATTTCGCCGTCGCCACGGTAGAGAAAGACAGGACCGGCCGCAAATCCCCTTGCGGTCGCAAGCCCCGTCACTTTCCGCATGGCGCGGTCACTGCTCATCAGGTATGTCGAACTTGCGCCCTACAAGGGCCTCGAGTTCGTCCAACGCCTCCTTCGCCTGCGGACCTGATGCCGTAACCTTCAGCACCGTCCCGCAGACAGCCTCAAGCGTCATAAGCGCCATTATCGACTTGCCGGAAACGACATTGCCGTCCTTCTCGACCTCGATGTCGGCGTCGAACCGGCTTGCCTGTTTCGCGAACAGCCCGGCAGGCCTGACGTGCATGCCGTACTTGTTCAGCAGTTTCATCTCGCGCATGAGTTTTTCAGCCATGCTACCTCCCGTTTTTCCTGTATGTTGCAGATTCCGCACGCTCAGCGCGGCGGCGGAGATGCTCCGAAAGCTCGAGCGCCGGATCGCGCCCGGACATTATGAGCTTCTGCTGCATCGCCGCAGTCTCGACGAGGTTCACGAGGTCGCGGCCCTCAGACACGGGTATCACGACATTCGGAATCTCAACTCCGAGTATTTTCTTCACGTGGCGGGTCTGTCCGGTGCGGTCGATTTCGCCGCACACGTCCTTGAGCCGCTTGAACGATATTATAAGCTGAAGGCGCTTCTCGCCGCGAACGGCGGAGACTCCGAAGAGGCTCGGTATGTGCATTATGCCGATCCCCCGGATCTCCATGTATCCGGCGGTCGATTCAGACGCCGAGCCGAAGATAAGGTTGTTCCCCACCTCCTTGCGCAGGCACGTGAGATCGTCCGCGATAAGGGCGCAGCCCCTCTTGATTAGGCCGAGCGCCGTCTCGGACTTGCCGAGGCCCGGATCGCCCTCGAAGAGGACGCCGAGCCCGCAGACCTCCACCATCGTGCCGTATATCGACATCGAAGGCGCGGCCAGCCTCTCGAGCACGAACGCGCTGAGGCTTGCAAAGACTCGCGTCTTGAGCGGAGACGTAAGGGCAACCCCTCCCGCCCCCTCGATGAGCTTAACCTCGTCGCACGTCGGCTTCTGCCCGTTCGTATATACGAAGCAAAACGCCTTTAGATCGAGAATCGCGCGCATGCGGGCGAGACGCGTACCGGAGTCGAGCGACTTCAGGTACGCCATCTCGGCCTTGCCTATGAGCTGGATCCGTCCGGCGGCGAAATGCGTGTAGAACCCCGTAAGGGCGAGACCGGGCCTGTTGACTATAGGCTCTCCGATCTCGCGCTCAAGGTTCGTCTCGCCCGCCACGAGCGTAAGGGCAAGGGACGAGCGCCCGGCTTCGAGGAAGCCTGCGACCGTGACCGGCCTGCCCTTTTCGTTCGCCTTTACCGGAAGAGTCTTCATCGCGCACCTGTCAGTTCTTCACAGAAGCCGCGCGCTGGCGGCGCACCGCGCCCTTGCGCGACTTGACGCGCATCTTGAGGAGCTGCCGCTCCGCGCGCGCAGCGGCCGCGTCGATCACGCTCTTCGCGGATTCGGAAAACTCCTTCGCGCCGACGGCGGTGGATCCGAGCCTGTTGGCGACGACTTCCGCCATGTACATGTGCTTCTTCGCGTCGATGTCGATCACGAGCTGCACCTTTGTAACCTTCGGAAACTTCTCGGCGAGCCTCGCCATGCGCTTCTCGGCATATTCCTTGAGCGACTCAATCCTGACGTCGCTGTGCCTTACTGTTACTTCTATGCTCATCTTCTTCCTCCTTTTCGTGTTTTTCGGATTACATCCTGAAATTCTCGCCCAGGTACTTTTCCCTCACTTCCGGATCCGACACCAGTTCGTCGCTCGTGCCCTCCTTGAGGAGGCGGCCGTTATACACGAGATACGCCCGGTTGACGACGGAAAGCGTCTCGCGGACGTTGTGGTCCGTTATGATTATCCCGAGCCCGCCCGCGGCAAGCTTGCGGACAATGTCCTGTATCTCGCTCACGCTCAGCGGATCGACGCCGGCGAACGGCTCGTCAAGCATGAGGATCGCAGGCTTGCGCACCATGGCGCGCGCGATTTCAAGCTTGCGCCGCTCTCCACCGGAAAGGGTGTAGGCCGGCTGCTTTGCGACCTTCATGAGGTCGAAGGGCGCAAGAAGCTCTTCTGCGCGGGCGACGCGCTCGCGGCGCTTCATCGGAATCGTCTCGAGAATCGCCATGACATTGTTCCAAACGGAAAGCTTGCGGAAGATGCTCGGCTCCTGGGCGAGGTAGCCGAGGCCCTTTCGCGCCCGCTTGTAAACTGGAAGCCCCGTGATGTCCTCGCCACGGAACATCACCCTTCCGCCATCAGGCTTTACAAGCCCGACAATCATGTAGAACGTCGTAGTCTTCCCGGCTCCGTTCGGGCCAAGTATGCCAACGATCTCGCCGCGCGAGCACGACACGCTCATCCCGCTTACGACGGTCCTGTCGCCGTATATCTTCATGAGCCCAGTCGCCTCGAGGTCGGGACGATCACGCTTGGCGTTCTCGGCCGCCATTTTGCTCATAGCCTCCATCACAGGATCGCTCACAGCCCCCCCTTCCTGTCTTTCCCGCGTCCGATCTTCAGCTCGGACCCAAGGACCTCTACCTGCTCGGCGCCGAGCCAGAACTTCACGACCCTGCCTGCGACCTCGTCGGACGAACCGCTGGAAAGCCTGGCAAGGCGGTCTCCGCCGTCGCCGTACATCTCTATCTGCCCGGGCCCGCGGCGGAACACGGCCGATTCGCACGAACCGCGGCGCGTGTCGTTCGAGACTGTCACGTTTCCCGAGGCGACCACGCGATCAAGCCCGTTGGACGGCGAGAAAAAGGCGAATATGGTGTCGGCGCAGAGGCGGCAGTCATCGCCGTAGTCAACGACGGCATTGCCCTCGAAACACGCAACTCCTGCCGACCTGTCGAGGTCTGCGCGCACCGACGATATGCTTGCGCGCTCCGCAGCCTTAAGGCCGGCGAACGAGCCGTCCGCCGCATCACCGCCAGAGGACAGGGCTGGAACGGGGACGACGGGGCCGCCCACCGGATCGGGACCGGGGAGGAGAAGCACGGAAAGGATCGCAATCGCCGCAATCACAGCCCACCTCCGAACTTCAAGTCCTCCGAAGAAATAGACGAACCGCCAAAAGACATGAGGTAGTCCTCAGGCGAGGAAAAATATACGTCACGCCCGGAGAAAACCGTCTTGCCTCGCGTCATCTTCATCGTGCCGGAAACCCAGCCACTCTTGGTGTTCCTGTCGAACACGCAACTCGACGCCTCGATCCGCGAATCCTCCGCGCCCTTCTCGTCAAGCTTCCGAATAACCACGCCCTCGGCCCAGACAAGGCCCTCCTTGATGAATATCTTGGCGCGCTTAGCGGCAATGGAAAGCTTTACGGCTCCGTCAGGATGCGTCTCTACGGGAACGACGATTCCCTCCGCCGGCTCCATTGCCTGGGCCACGCAGTTCGAATACGCAACCTGCAGACGCTCGGCCTCGCGCGTGAGCATTTCGCGCCTGCCAGTCCAGTCCGCCATGGAAAAGGCGATCACTATGGCTAGAACGGCGCTCATCCACGGCCTCCTTCAAGCATGATCGCCCGGAACGCCTCGATTTCCGCGTCCGAGACGCCGCATCCGCGGGCAAACGCCTCGCAGCATTCGCGGACATCCTCGCCGCCTACGGAGTGGAGGTAGGATAGAAGCGCTTCCACGCTTTCCGCGCCTGCGTTCGGCAAGCCGAGAGCCGGCGAGCTAAAATCCCAATCGCGGCGGAGATCCTCCTCCGACACGCCGAGGAGCCCGTTGAGGAGAAGTGCGAGCGTGCCGGTGCGCTCGCATCCGTCAGAGCAGTGGAAGATCGCCGGATACGCGTCTTCGCGGATAAGGCGACGGAATATCCGCATGAACGGCTCTCGGCCCTTTACGATGTCGTCTATGGAAGCCCCTGCAGGAAACGGAACCTTCAACCAGGAAACGTCCTCTCCAAGAAGCGAATCCTGCATGAGCACGGCCTCTTCCCGCTGGCGAAGCTCAATGTCAGTCCTTATGCGGAACTCCGAACGCATGTACTCAAGCCCAAGGCCAGTAACATTCGTCGCGCCTGGCTCGTAGACGGGGGAGAGGGCAGAGCCACCCTTCCTACGTGCGCCCGCCCTTAGGCCCGCCGAGCGGAACAGCATGTTCTGCCTAACCCTGCGACCGCCCAAGCCGACCCAGCCGCCGAGATCGCGAAAGTTCGCAAGCCCCTCGACACGAAGAAGCCTTGGTGGCTCAAGAGCCGTCTCGAAGCTCGATGCAGAGCCCTTGCCGAATCCGGGGACGACCACGCCCCACGAATACCTGCGGCCAAGCTCGAGATTGGTAATGTACGCCTCGGCCGCATTCGTTATCGAGAACACCTGCCGTTCCCCACCCTCCGGCTTTACCGCAAGGAGAGTCTCGGCGAACGTGCCATCTGCGGCGCGCGTGCCGGACCACTCTAGTTTCACTGGAGGCTGCACCGCCGCCCCTGCCGCGCCGACATGGACGACGGCGTCTTTCGCAGGAGATATCGTCGCGATTGAAGCGATAACGAGGATGTCAGCGAACGGCAGCATTGATTTCGAGGAGGACCTTCCAGAGATTGCCTACATCGGAAAACTTTATGGCATTGGCCGCGTCCGATTTCGCGACCTTTGGATTGACGTGCGTCTCCATGAAGACGCCGTCAACCCCTGCGGCCACGGCCGCACGTGCGATCAGAGGCGCGAACCTGCCGTCGCCGCCGGAGGAAGCCCCGAGGCCGCCGGGCCGCTGCACGGCATGAGTCGCGTCCATGACCACGGGATAGCCGAGCTCGCGCATTATCGCCAGCGAGCGCATGTCAACGACAAGGTTGCGGTAGCCGAACGAACTCCCGCGCTCGCAAAGGACGATCCGCCTGTTTCCGGCGGACTCAATCTTGCGGACCACCTCTCGCATGTCCTCGGGAGCCATGAACTGGCCCTTCTTGACGTTGATAACAGCGCCCGTCTCCGCCGCCGCGACGACAAGATCCGTCTGGCGAACGAGGAAAGCCGGTATCTGGATTATGTCGCAGACCTGCGCAACCACCTTGGCCTGCCACGGCTCGTGGATGTCGGTGAGAACAGGCACGTCGAACTTGGAGCGTATCTCGGAAAGGATATCAAGCCCGGCGTCTATTCCAGGGCCGCGGAACGAATCAATGCTTGTGCGGTTTGCCTTGTCGAAACTCGCCTTGAAGACATACTGGACGCCAAGCCGTTTCGCCAGCGAGGAAAGGCGTCTTGCAAGGTCAATGGCGCACTGGCGGGACTCGATCACGCAAGGACCCGCAATAAAAACAAGACTGCCGCTTCCGAAAGCGACGCCCTTATCGACTGGTATGGTTTTCACGCCTTGGATTATACCAAAAAAGAGCGTGGAAATCCACTATTTGCCACGACTAAGCGCCATAGGCTTGACGAGGAGAGCAGCCACATGGTAGAATAAGCGCATATCCGTAATGACAGTCTGGCTTGTAAACCCCTTCTACAACACCCCGCTCGAGGGCCTGCGCCCCGAGCGATACTACCTCATGGCCGAGGCGTTTGCAAGGGCCGGTCACCATGTAATCTACTGGACGAGCGACTTCTCGCACGCGATGAAGCGCCGACGCGAGATCGTGGCGCCAGAATGCGCCGCGCCTTCCATAGAGGTGCGCATGGTGCCGACGCTGCCGTATCCGAAGAACATCTGCCTCGCGAGAGTCAGGAGCCACATGCGCCTTGCGAAAGACTGGCTGAAGGAGGCCAGGAAATGCAACCGGGCCCCGGAGCTCGTCGTCTCAAGCATGCCGCCGCTCGGCCTCTGCGAAAGCGCGATGAAGTTCGCGAAGGAGCGCGGTGCGCGGTTCGTCGCCGACGTCAACGACGCCTGGCCCGAGACATTCGAGAGAATACTGCCTCGCGCCCTTCTCTGGCCGATGCGCCGCGTAGCCCGCCGGATATACTGCGGCGCCGACGGCGTGTGCGCAGTCTCGAAAAGGTATCTCGACCTTGCCGCATCATACGGGGCGAGGACTCCGTCGTTTCTGGCGACGCACTGCATCGACATGGCCGGAAGGCCTGCCGCCGGGAAAGAGAGGCGCGAAGGCCCGCTTCGCCTCGTCTATGCCGGCAACATGGGCCTTTCCTACGACCTGAAGACTCTCGTCGATGCCGTCGCCGCGACGGAAAATGCGACGCTCGACCTTGCAGGCAACGGTCCGGACAGGCCAAAGCTCGAATCGCTTGTGCAGGCGGCCGGTCTTGGCGGCAAGGTGAAGTTCAGAGGCTACATGGGGGCCGAGGGGCTGGCGACGCTTCTTGCCGAATGCGACATCGGGGTCGTGCCGATGTTCCCTGAAAGCTGTGTAGGCGTTCCAGGCAAGATCGCCGACTACGCGAGGGCTTCGCTCAAAGTCATCGAAAGCCTCGGCGGCGAGGCGGGCGAACTCGTCAGGATCCACGGCGCGGGATCGCACTACGAAGCGGGAAACGCCGATTCGCTGCGCAGCGCAATCGAACGCATCCGCCGCGACATCTCAGCCCCTTGGGACGCAGACGGCTTCGCAGCGGAATTCGACGCCCGGAAGACGATGGACGGCCTAGTCAGCTGGGCCTGCGACCTCTGAGCAAAAAAGTTTTTTGCACAGAGCGAGAAATTTATGATATACTACGCGCCAATGAAACACATGGGAATCATTCGAATTAGCATTAACCTTGGTGGATGCACGTCCGCCGGGGAATTCGTTGCTTAGTTTCGACGGCTCCCCAGTTCACCAAGTAAGACGGCGGATTCCAGGAAAGGGATTCCGCCGTTTCGATTTATATGCAAAGGAACACAGGAGAAAAACGTATGACAGAGCTGAAGGAAATATCGTCGCGCATAAAGGAACTGCGCGAGATAGGCGGCAAGACGACGGCGGAGATGGCCCGCCTTACCGAAGTCAACGAACGCGACTATATCGCAATAGAGGCCGGGAAGATGGATCCTCCGTTCACCTTCCTGCACAAGTGCGCTCTCGCGTTCGGAATCGACATAACCGCCCTTCTCGAGGGGCGTAGCGCAAAGCTCTCCCATTTCCAGGTGAACCGCGCAGGACAAGGGCCCATCACCGTCAACGAGCAGGGAATCGTGATACGCAACATGGCGGCGATGTTCAAGGACCGCCTTGCGACGCCCTACTTCGTGACTTACGAATACGACGAGCGCCAGCAGAAGTTGCCGATCCACACGACGACCCACGCCGGCCAGGAGTTCGACTACGTCGTCTCCGGCTCGATGCGCGTCAAGGTAGGCGACCACGAGGAGACACTTGGGCCGGGCGACTCCATCTTCTACAAGTCCTCGACACCCCACGGAATGATAGCGGTAGGCGGCGAGAAGTGCACATTCATAGCGATGGTCATGGCGGGCGACACTGCCGAGCAGTCGCTTCCGATGGTTCGCATGCGCCGCCGCAAGCCGAACGAGCCGCTCCTCGCCGAGAAGTTCGTGAAATGCGAGGAGGACGGCGACGGGAAGCTCGTCCACATCTCCTACGAGAACGACAACGACTTCAACTTCGCCTTCGACATAGTCGACGAGATCGCGAAGAAAGACCCGAACAAGCTCGCGATGCTCCACGTCTCGGCGCACATGCGCGAGAGGCGCTTCACGTTCAAGGACATGATGGAGCAGTCGAACCGCGTCGCCAACTACATGGTCTCGCTCGGTATCGGCAAGGGCGACAAGGTGATGCTCATATTGAAGCGACACTTCCAGTTCTGGCCCACGATGCTCGCCTGCCACAAGCTCGGCGCGATAGCGATTCCAGCGACGAGCCAGCTCAAGGCGCACGACCTCACCTACCGCTTCAAGGCGGGCGACGTCAAGGCGATATTCTGCACGGGCGACGGCGACGTCTCGATCGAGGCCGACTCGGCGGAGAAGGAAATCGGCGCGAAGCTCGTAAAGGTGCTCGTCTATGGAAAGCGCGAGGGCTGGCACGACTACAACGCCGAGGTCCCCGCGTTCTCCGACGTCTTCGAGCGCACTGCTGATTCGCCGCGAGGGAACGACCCGATGCTCATGTTCTTCACGAGCGGGACGACCGGCTATCCGAAGATGGCTCTCCACAGCTGCAAGTATGCGCTCGGCCACTTCGTGACGGCGAAGTACTGGCATCTCGTAGAGCGCGACGGGCTTCACTTCACCATCTCCGAGACGGGCTGGGGCAAGGCGCTCTGGGGCAAGTTCTACGGCCAGTGGCTCTGCGAAGGCGCGGTCTTCACCTACGACTTCGAGCGCTTCGACGCGGAGAAGGTGCTGCCGATGTTCGAGAAATACGGCATCACGACGTTCTGCGCTCCGCCGACGATCTACAGGATGCTCATAAAGGAGGACATCTCGAAGTACGACTTCACTTCCGTCCGCCACGCGACGACGGCAGGAGAGGCGCTGAATCCGGAGGTCTGGACGCAGTTCGAACGCGCGACAGGCCTCCAGATCGCCGAGGGCTTCGGCCAGACGGAGACCACCCTTTCGCTTGCGAATCTCCTTGGCGACGAGCTTGAGCCAGGCTCCATGGGCAAACCCGTCCCCGACTACGGCGTCGATCTCGTCGATGCAGACGGCAACACCGTGGCGCCCGGCGACAACGGCGAGATCGTCATACGCACCGACCGCGCGAACCCGCACCCCGGGATATTCCTCGGCTACTACAAGGACGAGGAGAAGACCGACGAGGTGTGGCGCGGCGGCTTCTACCACACGGGCGACCTCGCGTGGAAGGACGAGAACGGCTACTACCACTACGTTGGCCGCGCCGACGACGTCATCAAGAGCTCAGGCTACCGCATAGGTCCGGCCGAGATCGAAAACGTCATAATGGAGCTTCCCTATGTCCTCGAGTGCGGCGTCTCCGCCGCGCCAGACCCGATAAGGGGCCAGGTCGTGAAGGCCTCCATCGTGCTTGTGAAGGGCGTCCAGGGCACCGATACCCTCAAGGAGGAAGTGCAGCGCTACGTTAAGGAGCACACCGCCCCCTACAAGTACCCGCGCATAGTCGTCTTCAAGAGCGAGCTCCCGAAGACGATCTCCGGCAAGATCCAGCGCAATCTCCTCTGACGATGGAAAATCGCGGATTGCCTGCGCGGATCACCCTTTTCGCCGGCCACTACGGCAGCGGGAAGACGAACATAGCGATAAACTACGCGCGCTGGATAAGGCGCAGCGCGTCCGGCGGCGGAATGCCGCCGGACGTGACGGTCGCCGACCTTGACATCGTAAACCCGTATTTCCGCACGAAGGACTCCGCGGCGGAACTTGGCGCAGAGGGCATTGGGCTTGTCGTCTCGGAATACGCGAACTCCAACGTCGACTTCCCGGCGCTCCCGAAGGAGCTCTACGCCCTCGCGGGAGACAGCGGATACGCGGTCATGGACATCGGCGGCGACGACCGCGGCGCCCTTGCGCTCGGAAGATACAGGGACGACATCGTCTCTGGCGGCGACTACGAGATGCTCGGCGTCGTAAACGCCTCTCGGCCTCTGACGCGAACGCCGGAGGACGCAGTGGAAGTCCTTCGCGAGATAGAGTCGGCCGGGGGAATCCCGTTCACCGGCATTGTCAACAACACAAACCTCGGCCAGGAGACTGTCGCCTCGGACGTTGCAGAATCCGTGCGCTTTGCGGAGGAAACCGCCCGCATAATGGGTCTTCCATTGCGCTTTACCTGCTGCGAAAAGTCCCTCGCGGAAAAGCTTGAAGACCTGTTTGCCAGGTTTCCCTCGGACGGATCGCTGTTCCCGCTCGAAATCCAACGACTCTACTACCATTCTATTAAAAGTTCCTAAATGTTTGTCGCGTCGGGATGCCTCCGTGTGCGCTGACCGCCCGACCCCTTCAGTTGAGAGTGTAGAGTGGAGAGTGTAAAGTTATTGGCGTTGTTGCGGTGCCTTGCTTTAAAGGAGCAAGGCGTGAACTGCGGGCGGCGGAGAGGAGGGATGTCGCGAGTGAGGCAGTTGCGAAATTGATAGTTGAGAATTGAAAATGTAGTATGGTGGATCGTCCACAATTCTACACTTTCCACTCTACACTCTCAACTTACACGGCAGGCTGAGCGGAGCAGATTGTCTAAGCGCGAAAGGCGCAACGAGGTCCGTAGTGAACGAGACCGAGCGAGCATCCCGAAGCGACGGCGACAAAACGCCAAACCATTCTATCCTGTCGCGGTGAAAGCAAAAGCGGACAACTGTAGTTAGCAAAAGCGGAATGGGAAGCGAGGGCTTGTTAAGCGGGCTTCAGCGAGTGATTGTGCCTGAAAACACTGGGTGT
>Ga0310690_10005288_pt1 | contig 17631 bp, 13 predicted proteins | sample AusTroGonzalo_MG_2_FD_207661 | JGI IMG/M metagenome (GOLD analysis project Ga0310690, IMG submission 207661) | Bovine rumen microbial communities from tropical cattle in Woodstock, Queensland, Australia - Gonzalo_04 (v2) (version 2) | ecosystem: Host-associated > Mammals > Digestive system >...
AGCAGCCTTATATACTCCTTTGCCAGGTTGTATGTCTTGCCGGACCCCGCCGACGCCTTGAGTATCTTGAGCATGGTTACAGCACCTTGTCCAGATAGTAAAAGATGAGGCGGATGCGCTTGATTAAAACGGGATAATCAAGCGTGTCAGGGGTGTCTCCGGGCTTGTTGTTGAGCATGGTGATGCCGGAGGTGAACATTACGGACGGGATGCCGTTTTCAAGGAAAACTCTCTGGTCCGAAATGTTACGGTAGAAAAGCTTGGTGAAATCCTTGCTGCCGTAATAATCGTAGCCCAGCTCCAGGCCTATGTGCTGAGATTTTTCCGCATTGGAAAGCATGGAGCGGCGGCCCGTGGCCTCCTCCGACAGCATTATCAGGTAGTCAGGATTGCCCTTGGTGATTGGAGACATGGTGGAACCCAGCTGGTCAAGGTTTACCACCAGGGAAATATCCGAAGGACTGAACCCAAGGCGGCCGTCCCGGATGCGGGCCCAGAGGTCTGCCGCTCCGGCCTGGTCCTTCTCCTTGCCGTCCAGGGCGACAAAGACAAGAGAAGCGTCATATGTCTTATGGCATTCCTTCATGTAGGCGAACATCTTCACCAGCTGAAGGAGAGCGGCCACACCGGAGGCGTTGCTGTCCGCCCCAGGGAAAAAACTGCCGCCCAGATTGCCCAGATTGTCAAAATGGGCCATTACTATAACAACCTTTGACGTCTTTCCCGGAATAACTCCAATGACATTGCGGGCAAGTGAGCCGCCCACCTTGAAACCCTGGAGATAGGCGCCGCCGCGGTATTCCAGGCCGGCGTTGTCAAACTGGTCGTCTATCCAGGCTGCTGCGGCAGCAGCCCCGCGGGAGCCGGTTGCCCTGCCGCCAAGGGACTCCGCACAAAGGTGATCCACCACCTCCCTGACATATTGCTCAGATACTGCAACTTCCCCGTTCTTGGGGCTTATGACATAGCCGCTGCGCTGGGCCCCTGCCATGAATGGCAAGACCACGGCAAGCACGCAAAACACAATTATTTTTGCTATCTTTGTCATTTGGCGCGAAATTAGCACTTTTACGGCTTAATCGGAAATTTTTTTGATGAAACAACGCATTACGGCACTCCTTGCAGCACTGGTCCTGTGCTTCTCCGCACACGCCCAGTGGGACAAGGATGTATTCTCCTTCCGCGGGCGCACTGCCTTGCAGGACGGCCGCTATGCCGATGCCGTTTCCAACTTCAACATCCTTGCCCAGCTTGACACCACGGACCACTGGACCTTTTTCTACAGAGGCATCGCCAAGTACAATCTTGGTGATATACGCGGCGCCAAGGCAGATTTTTCCACAGCCGTCCGCCTGAATCCCGTTTTCACTTCCGGCTACCATTACCGTGCCATCACCGAAAGCCGCAGCGGCAACTACGACGGTGCACTGGAAGATCTTGAAAAAGCCATTAAACTGCGCCCCGGCAACTCCGGACTTTACTTCACCCGTGGCGTCACATACTTCCTGAGCCGCCAGTTCGAGAACGCAGTAGAGGATTTTGACAAATACATCCGCCAGGAGCCAAAAGACCCGTCGGCATATCTCAACCGCGGAGCGTCGTACCTGTTTCTGTCGGATACCACAAAGGCTCTTGAGAACTATAACAAGGCCATAAAGCTGGACAGGTTTGAGCCGGAGGGATATATCCGCCGCGGCGGCCTTGCCGCATCCCAGGGGCGCCTGGACGATGCACTTTCAGACCTTGACAAGGCCATCGAACTGGATTCAACCACTACCCTCGCCTATTTCCAGCGTGCCCTTGTAAGGGCAGAAACGGGCAGCCTGAAAGAAGCAATGCAGGATCTTGACAAGGTACTGGAGTACGAACCCGGAAACGCACTCACCCTATACAACAGGAGTCTCCTGAGCGCGCAGGTGGGTGATTATGAAGGCGCCCTGGCCGACATGGACCGCGTCATCAACATCAATCCCGGCAATGTCCTGGCATATTTCAACCGCGCTGGTTTCTTCATAGAGATGCAGCGCTGGGACGATGCACTTGCAGACTACAACAAAGCCATCGAGCTGTATCCGGACTTTGCAAAGGCATACATGAACCGCGCCTATGTTGAGCTTCAGATGGGCATGAAACGCGCCTCCAAGGAGGATTACCGGATTGCCCGTAAAAAGGTTGCGGAATACGAGTCCTCAACAGCTTCGGGGGCCGATTTTTCGGATACCACCAAAAAATACAGCGGCCTGCTGGCCCTGGACGCGGACTTTGCCCGCCACGGCGGGTTTGAGGACGAGATGCTCCGCCACCGCGACGTTGACATAAACCTGAAGCCGCTGTACCGCTTTGCCATTGCAAAAGACCAGGCAACAGGGGCCTACGCACTTGAGCACAGGTACGAAAACAAACTCCTGGACCGGTTCTTCAGCACATCACGCCTTCCGCTGGAAGTATCATCGGCCCAGAAGGACGTGCCGGAGGAAATGCTTTCCGAAAAAACCGGGGACAGTTTCCTCACCGGGTTGCAGGAGGTGGGACGCAAACAGTACTCCCAGGCGCTTCAGCAGCTTGACAGGGCCGTTGACGGGGAAGGCTCAGATGCATATTACGCCTATTACAAGGCCTTCTACCTCATGAACAGGGCTGTCTTGAGGGCGGAGATGATAGAATTCATCGCCTCCTTCGAGTCCAACGTACAGTCCCTGTCCATGGATGACAAGGGCGCCGCCCGCGCCAGGGTGCGCGACCAGGTGACTCGCGAATACGACTACTCCGAAGCCCTTGCCGATATGGAGCAGGCCGCCGCCATCCTGCCGGCCTTCCCTTATATCCAATTCAACCTTGGCAACCTCTACTGCCTGTCTTCCCGCTTTGTGGAAGCCATCGACAGTTACGACAAGGCCATCCGGCTGTACCCCTGGCTTGGGGATGCATACTTCAACCGTGGCCTGGTCCTTATATATCTTAAGGATAAGGAAAAGGGATGCATAGACCTTTCCCGCGCCGGTGAGCTGGGTGTCGATGGTGCCTACGGCGTTATCAGCCGCTACTGCGACAAGGAGGAAACGCCATGATGCGTTTCATAAGTTTCTCCAGCGGAAGTTGCGGCAACTGCAGCCTGCTGCTGGGCCCGCATTCCGGAATAATGATTGACGCAGGTGTGGGAATACGCCGGGTAAAAAAGGATATGGATGCCGTAGGGCTGGGCCTTGAAAACATCTCCGCAATTCTCATCACTCACGACCACGGGGACCATATCCGCTCCCTGGGATCCTTCTGCAAAAGGGTGAGTGCCCCGGTTTGGACAACTTCCGCCATCCATGATGCGCTGGCAAAGCATCCTTTTACCAAGGACTGGATAGGTCCCTGCCGGCAGAACCTTTACGCAGGTATCTGGAACCCTGTAACGGAAGACTTTGACGTTCAGTTCTTCACCGTTCCTCATGATGCCAGCCAGTGTGTAGGCTACGCCATCCGCTGCGAGGGGGAACTCTTTGTTCTTATGACGGACCTTGGGCACACCACCCAGGAGGCAATGAACTGGGCCTCAATGGCAAATACGGTTGTTGTGGAGTCCAACTACGACATTGACATGCTCCTGGGAGGAGACTATCCGGAGATTCTCAAACGCAGGATCAGCCGCGGCGCCGGACACCTCTCCAACGCAGACTGCGCGGAAGCCATTTCCGGCTTCGTTCATCCGGGACTCAGGAACATATTCCTCTGCCACCTTAGCGGCAACAACAACACCCCGCAACTTGCCTATGACAGCGCCGCGGCAGCACTGAAAGCATGCGGGACCAGGCCCGGCAGCATTTCCCTGAGAGTTCTTCACCGCGGAGTTGTTTCTCCCCTGCTGAATCTTTAGTTTTATATAGGTTTATTGCCAAATTTGCAGTATATTTGTAAAATTGCAGAAGCATTTTTGGCACTATATGGAATTACACGTAACATCGGAAACCGGACGCCTGAAGGAAGTGGTCCTTGGACTGCCCACAGACAACGGCCCGGTTCCGTCTCTGGACAAAACCTTTGACAGCAAATCCTACGAGTCCGTCCTCCACGGGGTGTATCCCCTGGAGAAGGACATCGCTGCGGAGATGAGTGCTTTCGAGGCCGTCCTCCGCAAATACGGCGTCAGTGTCCTTCGTCCCAACCCGGTCCATGACTGCAACCAGGTTTTCTCCCGTGACGTAGGATTTGTCATTGACGACAAAATCATCGTCTCCAACATAATCCCGGACCGCCAGGAAGAGATTGACGCATACGGGGACATCTACAGCCAGATTCACTACAAGAATATCTACAACCTGCCGGAAGCCGTCCACGTGGAAGGCGGGGACGTTATCCTCTGGGGCGATGTCATCTTCCTGGGACAGTACGCCTTTGAGGACTACCCCATGGTCAAGACCGCCAGGACAAACCGCCTGGCGCTGGATTACCTGAGGATGCTGTTTCCCGGAAAGACCATCGTCCCGCTGAACCTCCGCAAAAGCGACACGGACCCATACGAGGGCATCCTCCACCTGGACTGCACCTTCATGCCGGTGGGGCGCGGAAAGGCCATCATTTACAGAAGGGGCTTCCTCAACCCCCGCGACGCAGACCACATTGTGGAAATGTTCGGAGGCCCTCAGAATTTCTTTGAACTCACCACCGAGGAGATGTACTGGATGAACTCCAACGTTTTTTCCATCTCAGAAGACGTTGTGGTAACTGAGGAGCACTTCTACAGGCTCAACAACCACCTCAGAAACGTCTGGGGCATGACGGTTGAAACCGTCCCTTACCGCGAAATTTCAAAGATGGGAGGGTTGCTGCGGTGCTCCACGCTCCCTTTAAGAAGAGATTAGATTTCTCGACTTCGCCCGAAATGACAAAAAAATTAGCAATGGTGGCATTCGGAGGAAATGCACTCCTCCGCGCCGGACAGAAAGGGACATACAAAGAGCAGCTGAAGAACGTGGAAGACACATGTTCCCAGCTCCTTAACCTGATTAAGCAGGGATACGACATCGTCATCGGCCATGGCAACGGTCCCCAGGTGGGCAACGTCATGCTCCAGCACGAGGGCGGCCGCCGCGTATTTAACCTTGAAGCCATGCCCATGGACTTCTGCGGCGCGGAAACCCAGGGCTCAATCGCCTACCTCATTGAAACCGGCCTGGAGAAGGTTCTGACCCGCGCCGGAATCAGCCGCAACATTGTCTCCATCGTCACCCGCGTAGAGGTTTCCGCCGATGATCCCGGATTCCAGAACCCGACAAAGCCCGTGGGCCCTTACTATACAGAGCAAGAGGCCTCCCGATTGGAAGGCATTTATAGGCCTGATGCACGCGGAATTGGATGGAGGAAGGTGGTGGCATCGCCAAAGCCCATACGGATAAATAACATCGGCATTGTTGAGCGTCTGGCCAGGGAGGGTAATATTGTAGTAACGGTAGGCGGAGGCGGCATCCCCGTAGTCAGGGATGGAGACGGGCACCGCGGCGTTGAGGCAGTTATCGACAAGGACCTTGCCAGCGCAGTAGCCGCCGTGAACATGAAGGCCGATGAGTTCTACATTCTCACGGATGTCCCCAAAGTTTACATCAATTTCAAGCAGCCGGACCAGAAGGCTTTGGATACACTCACCGTAGCCCAGGCAAAGGAGTATCTTGCCCAGGGAATGTTCGGGGAAGGTTCCATGGCTCCAAAGGTAAGGGCTGGAATCATGTTCATAGAAAACGGTGGTGCCCAGTGCGTCATCACGGAGGCGTCCCAGTTGTCGGACCCCACATGCGGAACCAGAATAATACCTTAATTAAAACGCTATATGGCTTATAACCTCAGAAACCGCAGTTTCCTAAAACTGCTGGACTTCACACCAAAGGAAATCAGGTTCTTCCTTGACCTGGCACGCGACCTCAAACGCGCCAAGTACTCTGGCACGGAACAGCCCAGGATGAAAGGAAAGAACATCGCTCTCATTTTTGAAAAGACATCCACCCGCACCCGCTGCGCCTTTGAGGTGGCGGCATACGACCAGGGCGCCCATGTTACTTATCTGGGGCCATCCGGATCCCAGATCGGCATAAAAGAAACCATGAAGGACACCGCCCGTGTGCTTGGCAGGATGTTCGACGGAATTGAGTACCGCGGCTTTGCCCAGAAGACTGTGGAGGAACTGGCAGAGTTTGCCGGCGTCCCCGTCTGGAACGGTCTCACCAACGAGGCTCATCCCACTCAGGTTCTGGCCGATCTTCTGACCATGGAAGAGCACGTGGAAAAGCCCCTGAGCCAAGTCTCATTCGCCTATCTTGGAGACGCCCGCTTCAACATGGGCAACTCCCTCCTGGTTGGCGGTGCAAAGATGGGAATGGACGTCAGGATCGTTGCTCCCAAGGCTCTCCATCCCTCTGCCGAACTCGTGGCCCGGTGCAAGGAAATCGCCAAAGAAACCGGCGCCCGGGTAACAATTACGGACGATGTTGACGCCGGCGTAAAGGGCTGCGACTTCATCTACACGGACATCTGGGTGTCCATGGGAGAGCCGGACTCCGTCTGGAAAGAGCGCATAGACATGCTTATGCCTTACCAGGTAAACGCATCCCTCATGAAACGCACCGGCAATCCGCACTGCAAGTTCATGCACTGCCTGCCGTCGTACCACAACCTTGATACAAAGGCCGGCAAGGAAGTATATGAAAAGTTCGGTCTCAACGGCATCGAAGTCACGGAAGACGTCTTCGAGAGTGAGAACAGTATAGTATTTGACGAGGCGGAAAACCGCATGCACACCATTAAGGCTGTGATGGTGGCAACTCTGGGAGAATGAGAGATTTTATAAAAATGATGAGGCAGTATGCCTCCCCTTACAAGGGGCACCTGGCGGGAGCCGTGGTGTTTAACATGCTGTCTGCCATCTTCAACATATTCTCATTCGCCGTCATTATCCCTCTGCTTAACATACTGTTCAAAGTTGACGATGCAGTATATGAATTCATTCCCTGGGGGACAGATGGTTTCAAGCTGAAGGACCTGGTTATTAACAATTTCTACTACTTTGTATCCTATTTCTCCTCCCAGCACGGAGTAATGAATTCCCTCTTCCTGCTGTGCGGAGTGATGGTCCTTTTCACTGCGCTCAAGACCAGCTGCTACTTTGGCTCCAACGCCGTGATGATTCCTATCCGCACCGGCATCGTCAAGGATATTCGCAACCGCCTTTATAACAAGATTCTGGCCCTTCCCATAGGTTTTTTCTCAGAGGAGCGCAAAGGTGACATCATCGCACGCATGAGCGGGGACGTGGCAGAGGTGGAAACATCTATCACATCGTCCATAGCCATGCTCATCAAGGACCCTATCCTGATTATCTTCTACTTTGGAGTACTGGTATGGATAAGTCCGGAGATGATGCTCTTCACCATACTCTTTGTGCCTGGCTTTGTATGGATTATGGGAGTCATCGGCAAGCAGCTCAGGCGCCGCTCGCTGGAGGCACAGACGCTGTGGTCGGACACCATGTCCCAGGTGGAGGAAACCCTTGGAGGCCTGCGCATCGTGAAGGCGTTCAATGCTGAAAAGAGGATGTCCGGACGTTTTGCAGCGGTTACCGAGGCAATGCGCCGCAAAGTTTCCAGGGTCAATACCCGCCAGGCTACCGCACACCCTGTGAGCGAATTCCTTGGAACCGTCATGATTCTGGTCGTGCTCCTTTTCGGAGGACGGATGATCATACACGGGGAAAGCTTCCTTGGCGGACCGTTCATGGATGCCTCCCAGTTCATCTTCTTCCTGGTGATTCTCTATTCTGTCATCGAGCCCATAAAAGAGCTCTCCAAGGCAACCTACGGCATCCCCAAGGGCCTTGCCTCAATGGAGCGCATCAACCGCATTCTGGAAGCTGAGAACCCCATCCAGGACCCGGAAAAGCCTTTGCCACTGAAGGGGTTCAATGACGCCATACGCTTTAACCACGTCCAGTTTACCTATGACGGCGGACGTGAGATACTCAAGGATATCGACCTTGAAATAGCCCGCGGCAAGATGATAGCCATCGTGGGCGAATCCGGCGCGGGAAAATCCACGCTGGTGGACCTTATCCCCCGTTTCTGGGACGTCACCGGAGGCAGCATCACTGTTGACGGGAAAGACGTCAGGGACATTGCGGTAAAAGATCTGAGAGCCCTCATCGGCAATGTCAACCAGGATCCTTTCCTGTTCAACGACACCATCTTCAACAACATTGCCTTCGGGGTGGAGAACGCCACCATGGACGATGTCGTTGCCGCCGCCAAAATAGCCAATGCCCACGAATTCATTATGGAGAAGCCGGAAGGCTATGACACCAACATCGGGGACCGCGGATCCAAGCTCTCCGGCGGCCAGAGACAGAGAATCTCCATAGCCCGGGCAATATTGAAGAACCCTCCCATCCTCATTCTGGACGAGGCTACAGCCTCCCTGGATACGGAATCCGAACGCCTTGTGCAGGACGCCCTGGATCACCTCATGTCCTCCAGGACAACCATAGCCATAGCCCACAGGCTTTCCACCATCAAGAATGCGGACCAGATAATCGTAATGCACGACGGCCGCATAGTTGAGCGCGGCCGCCACGAGGAACTGATCGTCCTTGGAGGTTATTACAAGAAACTTAACGACATGCAAGCCTTATGAAAACCATCACCGTCCCCCTTGTAGATTTTGACAAATACGACCTTGATTCCGCCCTTGAGCTCCAGGGTGCCCGTTTTGACGTTGACGTACTCAACTGGCCTTCGGAGTGGCCGTACGCTCCGCTCTGTTCCGGACGCATTGCGCGCACGGAAGGGTCGCTGGTGGTTGATTTCCGCGTCAGCGGCCTGGACCTGAGGGCAGAAAACAAGAATGATAACGGTTCCCAGTGGGAAGACTCCTGCGTGGAGTTTTTCGTTCAGGACCCCGATGGCAGCGTTTACTACAACTTCGAAATCAATGCCCTTGGAAAGGTGCTCGCATGTGCAGGACCAGACCGCAGCAACCGCAAACACCGCCCGGCAGAGGAGATGGAAGCCATAGCTCGGTTTGCCACAGTTAAAAAGCTTGACGGGGAAAAAGAAGGCGTTCAGAGCTGGCGCGTATGCATTATCATTCCGTTCGAACTCATCGGCGTGGATCCTTCTAACCTTCCCGAAAAACTGCGTGCCAACTTCTACAAGTGCGGGGACAAGACCGCCCATCCGCACTTTGTGAGCTGGAACCCTATCGGCACGCCAAATCCGGATTTCCACAGGCCTGAATTCTTTGGAGAACTTATTCTGGGATGACAAAAAGGCTGAAAATCTTTTTCAGGGTAGCGTTTTACCTCTACCTTGTAGCTATTGCCGTGCTTTGCTTTGGCAAATTCTCCAACATGCCCCCTGTGTCGGAAACCCTGCTGGGCATTCCAACGGACAAAATCGTCCACTTTTTCATGTTCCTTCCCTTCCCCATCCTGGCTTTCCTGGCCTATGACAAATTCACCGGCACCGTCAAGAGCGTAATGATCTTTGCGCTGGTAACCTTCCTTGCCGGATGCCTTGTCGCCGCAGCGACGGAAATCGGCCAGGCGTACCTCACGGAATACCGTAGCGGAGACCCTACCGACTTCATTGCAGATTTTCTTGCGCTGCTCACCGGCTCCATTATCGCAACCTGGATTGACTTAAGGCATCTCAAATGAAAAAGGCCCTTCTGACACTTCTTATCGCTGTTTTAGCCACGGCCGCTTGGGCCCAGAAACCTCGTCCCCAGGACTTTTCCCCCGCCGTTGACTCTTTAAGAGTACTGATGAAAGAGCGCACCGGAGTGGATGTGAAGTTCTCCCTGTCAAAAGTGATGAAGATAGGCCGGTCTCTGGATTTCTACTTTTCCAAAGAGCTTGGGGACTACCCTTGGCGTCCAACAGACACAAAGTGGTTCAGGGATACTTTCTCCAAACTTTCCAAAGACTCCATGAAGGGTTTCAACATGGGAATAATCATGGCATACCGGGTTAACCTTACAGACCTTGCCATGCCGCAGTTGACTTCCACCGGTAAACCCGTCGGGACTTCTTTACGTGTCCAGGCAAATGAAAACATACCTCTTGTCCGCAGGGCAGACACCTACCCTCAGGGCCTGAGCGGGCGCCATATAGCCCTGTGGCAGAGCCATGGTCTCTATTACAAGGCTGCCACCGCCCGCTGGGAATGGCAGCGCTCGGCAACTCACAGCACCCTTGAGGACGTTTACACCCAGAGTTACGTCCTTCCCTTCCTGATCCCCATGCTTGAGAATGCCGGAGCGGTGGTCATGACGCCAAGGGAAAGGGATACGCAGGTGTATGAAGTGGTCTGCGACAATGATCCTGCCTTTGAAGGAGAGCGCATCGGCCTTCTCCGCCGCAGCGGTCAATACACGGAATCCGGCCCCTGGGCCGATGCCGGTGAAGGTTTTGCCGACGCCCTGGAGTATTACTCGGACCACGAGAATCCGTTCACCATGGGAACTGCCCGCCAGATTCCTTCCGTTAACAGCTCCAACGCATATCACGCCACCTGGCGCCCGGATATCCCGGAAAAGGGAGAATACGCTGTTTACGTTTCCTACAAGACCCTGCCTGCCAGCATCACCGACGCTCAGTACACAGTTGTTCACAAAGGCGGGGAGACCGTCTTTCACGTGAACCAGAAGATGGGCGGCGGTACCTGGATTTACCTTGGCACCTTCCTCTTTGACAAAGGCACTGCCGGATATGTAAGGCTGAGCAACCAGAGCTCCGTCCGAGGAGTTGTAACTGCCGATGCCGTACGTTTCGGCGGCGGAATGGGCAAGGAGGACCGCGGGATGGGCATATCCGGCAAACCGGCCTATATAGAGGGCGCCCTTGGTTCAATGCAGTATTCCGGCACTCCCATGACTCTTTTTGACGATTGGGACAACGACTACACCAAGGACTTTGCCGGCCGGGGCCGATGGGTAAAGGAAATGACAAGGCGCGGAATCCCGTTCGACTGCTCACTTGCCTTCCACACAGACGCAGGCATCACCCAGGACAGTACAACAGTCGGCACTCTTGCCATTTATACATACCGGGCAGAGGAGGGAACAAATTACGCTGACGGCTCCTCCCGCATGGCTGGCCGCCTTTTCAGTGACTTTGTCCAGACTCAGGTAGTAAATGACATCCGCCAGGGATTTGATCCACAGTGGAACAGGCGCCAGACATGGGACCGGTCTTATAGCGAAAGCCGCACAACCGGCGTGCCGGGTCTTTTGCTTGAGTTGCTTTCCCACCAGAATTTCTCCGACATGCGCTACGGGCTGGATCCATCTTTCCGCTTCACCGCATGCAGGGCTGTATATAAGGGTATCCTGAAATTCCTGAGTGCCCGCTACGGCGTTCCATACGTAGTCCAGCCACTGCCGGTCCACGGATTCAAGGCTGTGATGAACAACAAGGAGGTGGTCCTTTCGTGGCTTCCCACAACGGACAGCCTTGAGATTACGGCAACGCCCACATCGTACAGGGTATATACAAGGATAGACGATGGCGCCTTTGACGCCGGGATCGATGTCTCCACAACCTCCTTCCGCAAGGCTGTAAAGCCGGGACGCGTATACTCGTTCAAGGTGGAGGCCGTGAACAAAGGCGGTCGAAGCTTCCCCTCGGAGATACTGTCAGCGGGCCTGCCGGAGCTTCCTGCCGGCAAAGTAACCATAGTGAACAATTTCACCCGTGTCAGCGCGCCTTCATCCTTTGACACGCCCACTTATGCCGGCTTCACGCACGATCTTGACAGTGGCGTTCCATGGGGCCAGGACCTCCTTTTTGCCGGTCCTGTGAACCAGTTCCGCCGCAATGCAGGCTGGACTTCAGACGATGATCCGGGCCACGGGGGATCCTATACGGACTATTGCGGAACCAAGGTTGCCGGCAACAGTTTTGACTTCGTTGCCCGCCACGGGCGCGCCCTGCTTGATGCGGGCTATGCCTTCGACTCATACTCCGCCAAAGCCTGGGACGGATCCGCATCAGCTTTTGCCGTGGACATTATATGCGGAAAACAAGTCACAACCCGCGTAGGCCATGGTGCCATGCCTGACCGTTATCAGGTGTTTACGCCCGAACTGCAGAACGCCGTCAAAGCTTTCACTTCCGGCGGCGGAAATGTGATTATATCCGGTTCATATATTGCCACAGATGCCTGGGATGCCATTTACCAGGGTGTTCCCAGGGCTCCTGAAACCACCCGCACCTTTATTCGTAATGTCCTGGGCTATAAGTCCGTTACCAATTACGGAGACCGCAGCGGAACAGTACTTCCCTCTCACAACACGGGGCTTCCTGAGGTTACTTACAACAGAGACTACTCCCCTGTCATTTACCGCGTGGAGAATCCAGACGGAATAGCTCCCTCCAATCCGGACTTCGGTAAATACATCATGAAGTACAAAAACAACGGCATAGGCGCCGCCGTCCTCTCCCAGGGCAAAGGCTACAAAGTTGCCGCCTTCGGCTTCCCCCTTGAAACCTGCTCAGATCTTGAAGGAGTGCTAAAAGCCACGCTTCAGCTTCTTTAACGCGATTTGTAATTATCTGTGAATCAGGCATTTATAGAAAGTACCCGGGTACCAAGGTACCCGGGTACTTTCTATAAACAACTCAGAATTAGCCAGTTACCAAAAACGAAAAATTACATCCTTTCAGGAAGTTCAATTCCTAGCAGCCCCATCGCGGTCCTGAGCGTGTGGGCAAGGGTGTCGATGAGGAGGAGCCTGTACTTGAGGACGGACTGGTTCTCTTCTTTGAGGATGGGAGTGTCGTGATAGTACTGGTTGAACTCCTTGGCAAGGTCGTAGGAATAGTTTGCCAGGACGGCGGGGCTGAGGGCGGCACCGGCCTCCGCAACTTTCAAAGGAAGCAAGCCAACAAGCTTTACCAGGCGGACCTCCTTGGCGGAAGGTTCAGTACCCATAGCGTCTTCCGGGCCGTATGCAACGGTTGCCTTGCGGAGGATAGAGCAAATCCTGGCATGGGTGTACTGGATGAAAGGGCCTGTGTTGCCGTTGAAGTCAATGGACTCCTTGGGATTGAAAAGCATGGTCTTCTTGGGGTCCACCTTTATGATGAAATACTTCAGGGCTCCAAGACCGATCATGTGGTACAACTTCTCCTTTTCAGCGTCCGGAAGATCTGCCAGCTTGCCGCTCTCCTCCGAGGTCTTCTTAGCCTCTTCATACATGCTTTGGATGAGGTCGTCCGCATCCACAACGGTGCCTTCGCGGGACTTCATCTTGCCTTCAGGGAGTTCTACCATGCCGTATGACAGGTGATAGATGCGCTGCGCCCAGTCAAAGCCGAGTTTGCCAAGGATGAGCTTCAGCACCTGGAAATGGTAGTCCTGCTCGTTGCCCACCACATAAACATGGGAATCCAGATTGTACTCTGCAAAACGGCGTTCTGCAGTTCCAAGGTCCTGGGTGATATAGACAGAAGTGCCGTCACCGCGGAGAACCAGTTTACGGTCCAGGCCGTCGGCGGTGAGATCGCACCAGACTGAGCCGTCAGGGTCACGCACAAGCACACCCATGTCCAAGCCTTTCTGAACCAGTTCCTTGCCAAGCAGATATGTATCATGCTCGTAGTCCACCTTGTCGAAAGAAATGCCGAGCGCACGATAGGTTTCATCGAACCCCTTGAAAACCCAGCCGTTCATCATTGACCAGAGTTCCCTTACGTGGGGATCCCCTTCCTCCCACTTGACAAGCATACTGTGGACATCGTCAATCACCTCCGGATGCTCCTTCTCCAACTTGGCATAAGCAACATAGCAGTCACCGACCAGGTGGTCTCCCTTTATACCTGTGCTCTCCGGGGTTTTGCCGTCGAAGAGCTTCTCCCAGGCGTACATGGATTTGCAGATGTGGACGCCGCGGTCATTGACCAAAGTAGCCTTGATCACATCATTGCCGCAGGCCTTCAGGATGCGGGAAACGCTGTCTCCAAGGAGGTTGTTGCGGATGTGCCCAAGATGAAGGGGCTTGTTGGTATTAGGGCTGGAGAACTCCACCATTATGCGCTTGCCCGTTGAGGGAAGCTGGCCAAAAGCCGGATCTGCGGCAGTGTCACGCAAAGCCTCATTCCAGTAAACAGGAGAGAATGAAAGGTTCAGGAAGCCCTTCACGCTGTTAAAGGCCGATATCTCCGGAACGTTGGCAACCAGCCATTCCCCGATGGCATTTCCTGTAACATCCGGGGCCTGGTGTGTAATCTTCAGCAAGGGGAAAGTGACAAGGGTATAGTCTCCCTCGAACTCCTTGCGCGTAACAGAAACCTGAAGTGACGTTTCCGCCACTTCAGTTCCGTAAATAGCCTTGATGGCCTCAGAGGCCTTGAGCTGTATGAATTTTTCCGGCGTCATCCCAGATAGCTCTTAAGAAGTTTGCTGCGGGACGGGCTCTTGAGGCGGCGGATTGCCTTTTCCTTAATCTGGCGTACACGCTCACGGGTGAGGCCGAAACGCTCTCCAATCTCTTCCAGGGTCATTTCCTGGCAGCCGATGCCGAAGAAGCTCTTGATAATCTCACGCTCACGGTCCGTAAGGGTACTCAAAGCCCTCTCAATCTCTGTGTTCAGGGATTCGTTGACCAAACCCTTATCGGCAGAAGGAGAGTCGTCGTTGGGGAGGACGTCCAGTAGGGAGTTGTCCTCTCCTTCCACAAAGGGAGCATCCACACTGACGTGACGGCCGGAAACCCTCAAAGTGTCAGATATCTTGTCCTTGGGGACATCGATCATTTCCGACAACTCCTCGTTTGAAGGCTGGCGCTCATTCTCCTGCTCGAACTTGGACAGGGCTTTGTTGATTTTGTTCAGGGAGCCCACCTGGTTCAGGGGCAGACGCACAATACGGCTCTGCTCTGCAAGGGCCTGGAGGATGCTCTGGCGGATCCACCACACGGCGTAAGATATGAACTTGAAGCCACGGGTCTCGTCAAACTTTTCTGCAGCCTTGATAAGGCCCAGGTTACCTTCGTTGATAAGGTCCGGAAGGCTCAGGCCCTGGTTCTGGTACTGCTTTGCAACGGAAACCACGAAACGCAGGTTTGCGCGGGTGAGTTTCTCAAGTGCTTCCTGGTCTCCTTTGCGGATGCGCTGGGCCAGTTCCACTTCTTCGTCCGGAGTGACCAGTTCTTCACGGCCGATCTCCTGCAGGTACTTGTCCAGGGACGCGCTCTCGCGGTTGGTGATGGACTTTGTAATCTTTAATTGCCTCATGTATAAACGTTTATCTACTTTCCAAAGCCAAAGTAGAAGGTCCTGCCACTTTTGTCAACGCCCTCGATGTAAACAGCACGGGCAGACTTCTTGGCTATGGCCACTACTTCTTCGGGTTTCGAAACGCTCTTGTCGTTGACGTAGAGGATGACTCCGCCCTCACGTGCTCCTGCATCTGACATCTTGCCGCTTCCAAGAGAAACAATCTCAACTCCCTGCTTAATGTTCAGGGCCTTGAGCGTTTCCGGACTGGCGCTGCGAAGCTTTGCACCGTAAAATTCCGTGGCACCCTCCGAATCTACTTCCCCGTTTGTGGCGTTTGCCGCCTGGAACACTACGGTTACATGTGAAGTTTTTCCGTCACGTACGTAGGCAATGTCCGCGCTGTCTCCGGGATGGTATCCCGACACCTTTGCCTGAACCGAGGAGGCATCCGTAATCTTCTGTCCGTCAATGGCTATGATTACATCGTCCTTCTTGAGGCCGGCTTTGTCCGCAGCGCTTCCTTTCGAAACCTCGTAAATATATACGCCCGAGACGGAGGAAAGTTTCATTTCGTCGGCAATTTTCTTGTCCACCGAGCCCATGGAAATGCCCAGCATCGCGCGCTTGACGGAGCCGTAGTCGATAAGGTCATCGACCACCCTCTTGACGATGTTCACCGGCACGGCGAAGGAGTATCCGCTATAGGAGCCGGTCTGCGAGACGATGGCGGTGTTGATGCCCACCAGTTCGCCTTTCTTGTTGACCAGGGCGCCGCCGGAGTTGCCGGGATTCACGGCAGCATCGGTCTGGATGAAGGACTCGATCTTGAATTCGCCGCTGCCGTCGGGCATGGAACGTCCCTTTGCGCTGACGATGCCGGCGGTGATGGTGCTCCTGAGCTGCACGCCCAGAGGAGAGCCGATGGCCAGAACCCATTCACCCAGACGGAGTTTGTCGCTGTCGCCCATGGGAATGGTGGGCAGGCCGGTGGCATCCACCTTAATAATTGCAACGTCGGTGGCAGGGTCCGTGCCGATGACGGTGGCGTCGTACTGCTGGTTGTTGTTCAAGGTGACCTGGATCTTGGTGGCCCCGTCCACAACGTGGTTGTTTGTGACGATGTAGCCGTCCTGGCGGATTATGACGCCGGAGCCGCTGCCCTTGGCCTCACGCTGCTGGGGCATGGAATACTCGTCCCCGAAGAAAAAGCGGAAGAACGGGTCGATGTTCTGGTATTGCTGACGGCGCTGAACCGTTACCTCAACATAAACTACGGCCTCCACCGCAGATTCGGCGGCGTAGGTGAAGTCCGGATAATCGGTGTCTGCCAAATTGACAGTGCGGTATTCTACGGGAGAAGACCCTTCAATTGCGGCTGTTTCTGCCTGTGCGGGTTGAGGTTGCGTCGCTTTCACTACGGCATATGCGGTGATTCCGCCTGCCACCACTGAAAGAAGTACAGTCAAGATTCCTTTTTTCATATCTTTGTTTTTTAACGATTTTTCCGCAGCATTATTTCTCAAATCTTATGCCATTTGGAATAATTTCATTATATTTGTGAACTGACAATAAGAAAGAAAAAAGATATGAAACTGACCATTTCCAGCACTAATCTCCTCAAGGCCCTGATGGACGTATCCAAGGCCATTCCTTCCAAATCTCCGCTTCCCATTCTGGAGAACTTTCTCTTTGTCCTGAAGGGAAACATGCTGGAGATAACTGCATCGGACTCGGAACTCACCCTCCGCACACGTATAGAGGTTGAATCTCCGGAGGAGGACGGCGCAATTGCCGTTCCCGCCCGCCACATGACGGATCTTCTCAAGGAGCTCCCGGACCAGCCCCTTGGCATCCGCACAGTATCGGAAACCTCCTTTGAGTGCAGCTGGGCCAGCGGTAATTCCGTCCTGCCCTACTTCCCGGCGGACGACTATCCGGAAATCAAGACCACCGGTGAAGACGCTCTCAAGGTCACCTTCCCCGCAGACAGCCTGGTAGAAGGCATCCAGAGCACGGTTTACGCCACCGCGGACGATGAGATCCGCCCTGCAATGAACGGTATCTTCTTTGACATGGAACCCGGCAGCACCACCCTTGTAGCTTCTGATTCCCATAAGCTTATCTGCTACACAACCAAGGACGTGGAGGCCACTGAAAAGGCTTCATTCATCCTTCACAAGAAGCCGGCATCAGTACTCCGTTCCATAATTGACAAGGAAGATGAAAAAGTAGAGGTCTGTTTTGACGGCGCAACCGCTCAGTTCACCTTTGGCGCCACCACAATGGTCTGCCGTCTGGTTGTGGGCAAATACCCCAAATACCGCGACGTCATCCCCACCGCAAACTCCAATGTCTTAAGGATAGACCGCCAGCTCCTCCTTAAC
>Ga0310690_10005291_pt1 | contig 17629 bp, 9 predicted proteins | sample AusTroGonzalo_MG_2_FD_207661 | JGI IMG/M metagenome (GOLD analysis project Ga0310690, IMG submission 207661) | Bovine rumen microbial communities from tropical cattle in Woodstock, Queensland, Australia - Gonzalo_04 (v2) (version 2) | ecosystem: Host-associated > Mammals > Digestive system >...
GCTCAGTACGTGACGGAGAAGGAGGCGATCATCGCCCGCGTCAACACGATTCAGCCTCAGGGATGCACCGCGCTCTTCGACGGTGTCTCGGCAGGCGCGGCGGAACTCAAGAAGTTCAAGGGGAAGTGCGAGATCAGCCGCGTGCTGCTGCTCTCCGACGGACAGGCCAACGTCGGCCCGTCGTCCGCCGAGGAGCTTGGGCGCTACGGCGCGCTTCTCATGAAGGACGGGATTGCGGTCTCCACGGTCGGGCTCGGCGTGGACTACAACGAGGACCTGATGACGCGCCTCTCGCAGAAGTCGGACGGCAACAGCTACTTTGTGGAGAAGTCGGACGACCTCCCGCGCATCTTCGCGAGCGAGCTTGGGGACGTCCTCTCCGTCGCCGCGACGAAGGTCGCCCTGAAGGTGAGCTTTGGCGTCGGCTTCACGCCTGTCGCCCTGATCGGGCGCGACGGCCGCATCCTCGACGGCGTCGTGACGATCGATCTCAACCAGCTTTACGGCGGACAGGAGAAGTACGTGATAGTCAAGTGCGACGCCGCTCCTGGCGCCGTCGGCTCCGCGCGCGAAGTCGCGAAGGCGGAGGTCTCGTACATTGACCCGAAGGACGAGACGTCCAAGACGGTGACGGGCGTAGGCACGGTGACGTATTCGTCGGATGCGGCGGCTGTCGCCGCGAGCGTTAACAAGAGCGTCGTGCGCGAGCGCGCGCTGAACGAAAACGCGATTCGCACCGAAGAGGCGCTCAGGCTCGCCGACCGCGGGGATTTCTCCGGTGCCACAATGCTTATCCAAAGAAACTACAGGAATTCGCAGGACGTCCAGTCCGTCATCGGATGGGACGCCGCGCTTGAGGAGGATGCCAACATGCAGCTCATCAACTCCCGCAACATGAACAACGACGATTACGGCGGCAGGACGCGGAAGAAGATGAAGACGTCTAGCTTCCAGCTTTTCAACCAGCAGAAGGTAAAGTGAACTGATGAAGCGCCGCTCGCACATCCCGGTCGCTGTTGCGATGCTTGCATTGCCCGCGCTTCTGTTCGCGTGGGCGGCGGCCGAGATGCTTGCGGGCGACCTGGCGCGGATGACCGAGCGTTCGGCGGCGAAGGACGCCGCGCTCGTCGAAAGCCGCGTGTCGGCGGGGCTGGCCGCATGCGTCGAGCGCGCGAAGCATGCGGCGGAGACCGCTGTCGCGTCAGTGGCGGCGAATCCGACAGCAGTTGGGCTTGTCGAGCTTTCGCGAAAAGAGCCTTATGTCAGGAACGCTTTCCGCTGGGTCGCGGGCTTAGGCGTCGTCTTTCCCGTCGAGCGCGGCGCGACGCAGGAGGAGCGGCGCTTTCTCGCGCGGTACGTGACGCTCTTCGAGGAAGGGTTCAAGGGCGCGGGAAAGGACTTCACGTGGAAGTCTTGGTTCGAGGGCGACAGGCTTTCGTTCGTCGGCTGGCGCAAGGCGGCGGACGGCAGCGTCGTCGGCGCGGAGCTGGAGACGGTTGCGTTTCTCTCGGAGTTCCCGTCCGTGCTTGCGGAAGCCGCCGGCGACGGATTCGTCCTCGAAGTGCGCGACGGCTCTGGCGGTGCGCTCTTCAAGACCGGCGCGACGCCGGAGAAGCAGGAGCCTGACGCAGTCTTCGCGCTTTCGTCCGCATTGCCGCACCGCACGCTCGCGCTTTGGCGGATACGTCCGCCCGACGCGGCGCTTGACGATTTGGGCGCGCTGGCCGTCGCAGCTGCGGCGGGCGCTGTGCTGTTTCTGCTCTTTGGCGCGGGTGCGTTGATGCTAGTCCTGGACGCACGCCGCGAACGGCGGGAGTCGGAGCAGAAGACTTCGTTTGTCTCCAACGTTTCGCACGAACTGAAGACGCCGCTTACGTCGATCCGCCTGTGCGCGGAGATGCTTTCCGAGAGGCGCGCGAAGGACGACGCGGCAAAAGAGCGGTATCTTGGCGTCATAACGAAGGAGTCGGAGCGCCTGACGAGGCTCGTCGACAACGTCCTTGACTTCGGGAGGCTTGAGCAGAACAGGCGCAAGTACGACCTCGCTGACGCAGACTTGCGCGAAGTCGTGCGAGACGCGGTGGAATCGCAGCGCTCGCGCGTGGAGGCTGCTGGGATGGAGCTTTCGGTGGAAGTCGTTGCGGAGGCGGTAATTCGCCGCGTGGACCGTGATGCCGTGAGCCAGATCGTCGTTAACCTCGTCGACAATGCGGTCAAGTACGCCGCCGAAGGAAAGAGGCTTGACGTGCGGGTGGACGCTGACGGTGTTGTCACGGTGGCGGACCGAGGCCCTGGGATACAGAAGCGCGACCGGGAGCGCGTCTTCGAGCGGTTCTACCGGTGCGACGACTCATTGTCCGCGAAGTCGTCCGGGAGCGGACTCGGCCTCTCCATTGCGCGGCGGCTGGCCGAGGGAATGGGCGGCAGTCTTGTCTGCCGCGAGAGGGAAGGCGGCGGCGCCGAGTTCAGGCTTGGGTTTGTAGGAGGACTATGAAGCGGATACTTGTGGCAGAAGACGACGCGGACATACGCGATACGCTGAAAGACCTGCTCGCAGGCGAGGGGTACGACGTTGAAACCGCATCTGACGGATCGGCGGCGATCGCTGCATGGAAGGGCGCGGCCACGCCGTTCGACCTCGTTGTCCTCGACGTGATGATGCCGGGGAAGAGCGGATACGACGTCTGCCGGGAGATTCGCGCGGCTGGGAGCCGCGTGGCCGTGCTGATGCTTTCCGCGAAGAGCGAGGAGATAGACAAGGTCGTGGGACTGGAGCTCGGCGCGGACGACTATGTGACAAAGCCGTTCGGCGTCCGCGAGCTTCTCGCGCGCGTGTCAGCCGCGCTGCGCCGAGCTGAGCGGTCTGCGGCGCCTTCGGAAGCGCTTTCCGGAGACTTCGAATTCTGCGGCGCGACGGCAAGCGTCAGGCACTACAGGCTTGAAAAGGGCGGAATGTCCGTTCCTCTGACGGAAATAGAGATGAAGATCGCCTCGCTTTTTGCGGCGCATCCGGGCGAGGTGCTTGCCCGCGACAGGATGCTCAACGAAGTCTGGGGCGTCAGCTATCTCGGCACGACGCGCACGCTTGACCAGCATGTCGCCAACCTGCGCCGCAAGGTCGGTGAAGTCGGCGGCGACGCGGCGTCGGTCCGCACGGTCCACGGCATAGGCTATAGCTATGCGTGACAATTAGAATTATGGTATAATATCCGCCGTATGACCGATACGAGCCTGAAGACATACGGCGCCGACGTGTTCTCCGAGAGAGCGATACGTCGCCACATGCCGAAGAACATCGCCGCTAAGCTGATTGCAACGATGAGGGACGGAAAGCCCCTCGATCCTTCGATTGCAGACGCAGTGGCGCAGGGCATGAAGGACTGGGCGCTTGAGAACGGCGCCACGCATTTCACCCACTGGTTCCAGCCGATGACCGGCGGCACTGCCGAGAAGCACGACGCCTTTCTTGAGCCGACCGGCCTCGCGCAGGCGGTGCACAGGTTCTCCGGCAAGAACCTCATAGGCGGCGAGACGGACGCGAGTTCGTTCCCGTCCGGCGGCCTGCGTTCGACTTTCGAGGCACGCGGCTATACGGCGTGGGATCCGACCAGCCCGGCGTTCATCAAGCGGCATGAGAACGGCGCGACGCTGTGCATTCCCACTGCGTTCTGCTCCTACACCGGCGCCGCGCTCGACATGAAGACGCCGCTTCTCCGCTCGGTTCAGGCCGTGACGCGGGCGACCGAGCGTCTGATGTCGAAGTTCGGCAGGCCAAAGGCGCATGTCTCGATCACGCTCGGCGCGGAGCAGGAGTATTTCCTCGTGGACCGCTCGTTCTTCCTGAGGCGTCCGGACCTGCTGCAGACGGGGCGCACGGTCTTCGGCGCCGCGCCGGCGAAGCACCAGCAGCTCGACGACCACTATTTCGGCTCGATACGTCCGCGCGTCATCAAGTTCATGACAGAGGTGGAGGACAGGCTCTGGCGGCTCGGCATCCCCGCAAAGACGCGGCACAACGAGGTCGCGCCGGCGCAGTTCGAGCTTGCGCCGATGTTCGAAGACCTCAACCTGGCCGTTGACCACAACATGCTGGTCATGGAGGTGCTCAGGCAGACGGCAGAGGCCAACGGGCTCGTCTGCCTGCTCCACGAAAAGCCTTTCGAGGGCGTCAACGGTTCGGGCAAGCACTGCAACTGGTCGATAGCCTACGGCGGCAAGAACCTGCTGTCGCCGGGGGCGAGTCCGCGCGACAACGCGATCTTCCTCACTTTCCTGTCCGCGATCATACGCGCCGTCGACCTCCATTCGGACATGCTGCGCATGTCGACCGCCGGCGCGGGCAACGACCACCGCCTCGGCGCGAACGAGGCTCCGCCCGCGATCATATCGATGTTCTTGGGCGACGAGCTTTCGGCGGTGATGCGCGAGATCGAGACCGGCAGGGCGGAGAAGAAGACGGGGCGCACGGCGATGAAGATCGGCGTGGACACGATGCCGCCGATACCGCGCGACTCCACGGACCGCAACCGCACGTCTCCGTTCGCCTTCACGGGCAACAAGTTCGAGTTCCGCGCCCCGGGCGCCTCCCAGAACTGCGCCGCGAGCCAGATGGTCCTGAACACCATTGTCGCGGAGTCGATAGACGCGATATGCGACAAGCTCGACGCGCTCGTGGACGTGCCGCGTAATTCGCCGAAGTACCAGGGCCGGTTCAACGAGGAGCTGCAGAAGCTCCTGCAGCGGCTCATCCGCAAGCACAAGCGCGTGCTCTTCTCCGGCGACGGATACGGTGCCGAATGGCCGAAAGAGGCGGCTAAGCGCGGCCTCCCGAACCTCCGCGACACGCTGGAGGCAATCGAGCCGATGAACGATCCGGCGAACCGCGCGCTGTTCGCGAAGTACGGCGTGTTGACGGAGGGGGAGATGGCGAGTCGGCGCGAGATCGCCGCGGCGGACTACGTGAGCCGCATCATGATAGAGGGCAAGGTCGCCCTCGAAATCGCGCGCGCCATGGTGCGTCCCGTAGTGGCGGACGAGTTCAGCCGCCTCGCGACGGCGATCGGACAGGCTACAAAGGACGGACTGAAGGTGGGCGTAATGGGGCTCAGGGCGCTTTCGCTGAAGCTCGGCGCGGGGCTGGACGATCTGCACGTCAAGTGCGAGAAGCTGGAGAAGGCCATATCCAAGGGCGGGCACCGCGAGGTGATCTCGGCCATGAACATGCTCCGAAGGACGGTGGACCGCCTTGAGCATCTTGTGGACGACTCCAAGTGGCCGCTGCCCAAGTACCGCGAAATGCTGTTCATATACTAGCGGCGCACATCGGACGCATTGGGACAAACCAGGGGGACGAGGACCAGATGACACAGACGCCCAGACCACATGACATTCTTCTCAAATGGAGGGGCGACGTCCTGACCGTCACCCTGGAGCTTGATTCTCCCAGAAAGGGCCGCGCGGCGTTCCGCACCAACATCGGGCATGCGCGCGTAAGGCGGCGCGAGATAATAGCGGAGACGGAGCGCGGAGAGACTCCGATGGCGCGCGCCTGGACGGACATACCGCTCGACGAGGTGAGGCCGGGGCTGTTCCGGGCGGACATACCGCTCGACGAGGTGGGGATATTCTCCGGCAAGGCGTGTTTCTTCCCGGAGGGCTCCAACGTCCCGGAGTGGCCGGAGGGCCAGAACACCCATGTCAAGGTCGAGAGCGCCGAGACCAGGAAGAGCAACTCCATCTACACCGTGTTCCCCCGCCAGTTCGGGTCGTTCCGCGAAGTCGTCCGCCGGCTGCCGACGATCATGGACGACATGGGCTTCAGGATAGTGCAGACCCTGCCGCCGTTCCCGGTGCCGACGACATACGCGGTGATGGGAGAGTACGGGTGTCCGTTCGCGGCGCTGGACTTTCTCTCCGTAGACCCGGCGATGGCCGAGTTCGACGAGTACGCGACCCCGCTCGACCAGTTCAAGGAGCTCATCGACGCCGTCCATGCGCGGCGCGGGCTCCTGCTCGTTGACCTTCCCGCGAACCACACCGGCTGGGCCTCGACGCTGCAGACGCACCACCCCGACTGGTTCCACCGCGAGGCGGACGGCCGCTTCATCTCGCCCGGCGCATGGGGCGTGAAGTGGGCCGACCTCGTGGAACTCGACTACTCCAAGCCGGAGCTGAGGGCGTACATGGCGGACGTGTTTCTCTTTTGGTGCAGGAACGGCGTGGACGGGTTCCGCTGCGACGCCGGCTACATGATACCCGACGCGACCTGGGAGTACATCGTCGCGCGTGTCCGCGAAGAGTACCCGGACACGATATTCATGCTTGAGGGGCTGGGCGGCGACCTGAAGGTGACGGACAAGCTGCTCGCGGAGAGCAACCTCGACTGGGCGTACTCCGAGATATTCCAGACATACGACCGCGCCGCGTTCGAGTGGTATCTGCCCGGCGCCATCGAGCGGAGCGAAAGGCACGGGACGCTGGTGCACTTCGCCGAGACGCACGACAACGACCGCCTCGCCAAGGGAGGCGAAACCTACGCGCGTCTGCGGGTGCAGCTTGCGGCGCTGCTCAGCTGGCAGGGGGCGTGGGGCATCGCGAACGGCGTGGAGTGGTACTGCCGCGAGAAGATCGACGTCCACGGTAAGAACGACCTGAACTGGGGCGCGAAGCAGAACATGGTGCCGCTCATCGCGAAGCTCAACGGACTCCTCGGCTCGCATCCGAGCTTCTGCGGGGCTTGCCACCTCGAAGTCGTGACGCGCGGAACCGGCAACACGCTCGCTGTTGTGCGGTCCGACCCGGACTCGCAGGGCGTTTCGGCCAAGCTGCTAGTCCTGGCGAACCTGGACTGCGAAAAGGGCGCGGACGTGGAATGGGATCTCGGCAGGTTTCCGGCGCGTGAAACGTTCGATCTGCTGACGGAACGCAGAGTGTCGGTCAGGGGACCGGTGCATCTGGAGCCGGGGCAAGTGCTGTGCCTTTCCGGCGGCCCGGCGCCGCGCGAGAAGAAGGCGGCGACTGCGCCCGTGCGGAATGATGTGCTTTTCCACTGGGAGTTCCCTCGGGACGTGCGGCGCGAAATCGTGGTCCCGGAGAACCAGTGGGTCGAGATTTCTGCGGAACATCACTTCAGGATGCGCATCATAGACCCGGCCACCGGCAAGACGCTTCGCGTGTACCGTTCGCGGCAGATTGGTCCTGGACGCTTCACCGCAGTCTTCGACGCACCACACTACAAGGGCGACGGAACGCGTTGCCGCGAACTCCAGCTGTCGATGGTCGTATACACCCAGCCGAAGTCGGCGCGGACGACCTCGAAGTTCCTGATTCCGCCCAGAAGTGCCCTCGCAAAGGCCAAGGTGTCGTTGGACGGCGACGAGATACGCAGGAACCCTGACTTTAGGACGGTCCTCTCCAATGGCGCGGGCGCAGCGAGCCAGATGCGCGTCGGATGGGGCGTGGTGGCGAGCCAGTATGACGCGATCCTTGCGGCGAATCCGAATCCCACGTGTCCGTCCGACCGGCTGAACCTCTGGACGCGCACCCGCTGCTGGCTGCAGCGCGAGGGCTACACCCGCGAATTCGACCGCCGCTGCACCGTGAAGTTCACTGCCGATCCGTCTGGACGCGGAGCCAGATGGGACTTCCATGTCCCGTGCGGAATGGGCAAGATGACGGCGTTCTCGTTCGACGTTGCGCTGGACGAGGGCTCCAACACGGCGCGCCTCAAGGTGTCGAGGCTTTGCGCCGGCGAGGACGACGTAGGCGACCAGGTGCGTCTGGTGTTCCGCCCTGATGTTGAGTGGCGGAGTTTTCATGCAGCGACAAAGGCGTACGCAGGGCTTGAGGAGCTTTTCCCGAACAGCGTCAAACCGTCGCCGAGGGGCTTTGACTTCCATCCGTACGGCGACCACTTCGTCATGTCAGTGGACAACGGCGAATACCACCACGAACCGCAGTGGGAATACAACGTAGGGCACCCGGAGGAGGCGGCCCGAGGACAGGATTCGTGCGGCGACCTCTTCAGCCCAGGCTGGATATCCGCCGACCTCAAGGTGGGCGAATCGGTTGAACTGACGGGCGAGCTGGTGGGCTCTGACGAGCGGCTTCCTCGGCCCCGTCCATCCGTCCGTCCTGCGCTTTCAGAATATCCGTCTCTTCCGCTCGCTGACGCGCTCCGCCGTGCGCTCGACCTGTTCATCGTCAGGCGCGACGACCTCAAGACGGTGATAGCGGGCTATCCGTGGTTCCTCGACTGGGGGCGTGACACGTTCATCTTCATGCGCGGAATGATCGCCGCCGGGATGATCGACGACTCTGTTAAGATACTCAAGGCGTTCGCGGCGTTCGAGGAGAACGGAACCCTGCCGAACATAATCTACGGCGAAACGGCTGGGAACCGCGACACGACGGACGCCCAGCTCTGGTTCGTCAGGTGCGTGCAGGAGGCGGAGGAGGCGGGCGTTGACGTGGCGTCGCTCAGGAAAACCTGCGAGTCTATAGTCGATAACTACGTCAAGGGCACTCCCAACGGAATCAAGGTGGACCCCGGCACCGGCCTCGTCTGGTCTCCGTCGCACTTCACCTGGATGGACACGAACTACCCGGCGTGCACTCCGCGCGCCGGCTATCCGGTCGAGATACAGGCACTTTGGATATCTGCGCTAAGGTATCTCAGACGCGACGAGCTTGCGTCGAAGGCGCTTGCGAGCGTGAAGAGCCTTTTCAAAGTCCCGGACGGCCCGGGCTACTTCGACTGCCTCGATGCGCCGAACGGCGAAGGCGCGTCGGAGGCGTCTCCGGACGGCGCGGTGCGCCCGAACCAGCTCTTCTTGCTGACTCTTGGCGTTCTTGACGACGCGTCCGCGCTTACGGCGACCGAGGAGCTCCTTGTGCCGGGCGGCATACGTTCGCTCAACGCGGGGCATCCGCTCTACAAAGGCGTCTACGCCGGAGACGAGGACACCGCCCGCAAGCCCGCCTACCACAACGGCACGGTCTGGGCGTGGCAGTTCCCGCAGTATGCGGAGGCGCTTGCCGCGACTGGCTCCGCATCGCGCGAGACCGCGCTGCAGCTGTTGGCGTCTGCGGTCGAGAACGTCAATTCGGGATGCATCTGCCACATGAGCGAGATCGCGGATGGCGATGCGCCTCATGCGCAGAAGGGCTGCGCCGCGCAGGCATGGAGCGTCAGCGAGACTCTGCGCGTGTGGCTGAAGCTTTCCAGGGAGGAAGAGATATGAGGATCTTTGCAGCTGCGGCGCTTGTTGTGTTGTCGATGGGGGCGCTAGCCGACGAGGACTGGTCGCGCATATACCTCGGTGCGTGTCCGAGCGTCAATGCGGACGGCTCCATGTTCGTCTTCGAGTGGAACGATTCGATCTGGTCTGCGCCGACCGCCGGCGGACAGGCGTCGAGGCTCACTCCGGAGGAGTCGCAGGATGGATGGCCCGTGATTTCGCTCGACGGCAGACGCGTGGCGTTCCTCTCGACGAGGGACGGCGGATGGAAGATATTCGAGATGGACCTCGCCTCGGGCGGCGTCAGGCAGGTATCTCGGCACAGCGAGTCTACATTCTTGTGCGGATGGGCCCCGGACGACGTCTCCGTCGTCGGCTCCGTCGTGCGGGACATGTCGCCGTCCGCCACGGACAGGCGCGTGGCGTTCTTCGCGCCGGACGGGACGGAGACGTATCCGATAAAGGGCGTGAACGTGGAGTTCGTGGCCGTCTCGCCGGACGGACGCTACATCGCATTCTCGCGCCGAGGCGTGGACATCTACCGCAAGCACCGCGCGGGCAGGCGGCCGGACGATGCCGAGATATGGATATACGACACTGCGAACGGAGCGTTTACGAAGCCCGAGACGGACTCCGACAACGCGTTCTTCCCGGTGTGGCGTCCCGACGGAAAGGCCCTCTACTACCTTGGCCGCGCACATGGCTCCCCGACGACTGGCGTCAGGGAGTATTCGCTGTCCGGCGCCGACAGGGAGGTCGTTTCGTTCGGCGACGACTCGGCGTTCCAGCCGTCGGTCTCCGCCGACGGACGTACTATGGTCGTCAGAGCCGGCTTCGACTTCTGGAGGCTGGACCCGACAGCCGCAAGTCCTGTTCCGGAGCGCATCGTCATCAGGGCGCCCGGATTCCAGTCGCGCAGCGCCGGAACATACCGGAGGTTCTACGACAAGGCCTGGAACAACGACTACAGCGGGGACATGTCCTTCTGCTCAGACGGAATGGAGGTCGCGTTCACGACAGGCGGCGGACTCTATGTGATGGACACCGTCGTGAAGACTCCGCGTCTGGTCGCGGAGGCCCCGCGTGCGCGCGTCGTCGAGGGCGTGTTTACGTCGGACGGCTCCCGCATCTACTGCGCCATCGACAGCGGCGACGCGACGGAGGTGTGCGAAATCCGCCGCGCCGACGAGTCCTTGCCATGGTGGGAGAACACGTCTTTTGCGCGCAGGACGGTGTTTGCGACCGACGAAGTGCTCCGCAGCGTTTCGGTGTCGCCCGACGCTTCGCTTCTGGCGTGGGCCGATCCCCTCGGCAACCTCGTGTTCTCCGACACGAACGGCGTAGAGAAGGCCCGGGGGCCGAAGTCCGTCGGCGGCGGCGGATATGCCTGGAGCCCTGACAGCCGCCACGTCATAGCTTCGCTTCTCGACGCCTGCAACAACCACGACGTCTGGATCATATCGACCGACGGCTCCCATGAACCGTACAACCTCTCGCGCTACTGGAGGTGGGACGGAGCGCCGGCATGGAGCCCGGACGGAAAGGTCGTGGCGTGGGCCAGCGAAAAGCAGGACTCCACCGGACAGGAGATCGTCTACGCATATCTGAATCCGGCGGACGAGGCGTCGGACCTCGCCGAGATCGTCGCGCGCTCTCGTCGGGGCATAGTCGGCTCGAAGGAGGGCGATGGAAACGAGAATGGAGAGGGCTCGCGCACGGAGATAGTCTTCGACGGCCTCGCCGAGCGGGTGCACCGGACAGGCTGCACGGGAACGACGCCGTTCTTCTCGCACGACTCGCGCACCGTCGCCTACGACACGGGCAGCGCGACGGACACCATACACGTCCCGGACAGGCTCAAGGGGAAGCGCCTCGCCGACAGACGCGGACGCAACGCCGTGTGGTATAAGAAGGACGACAGGATCGCCTGGTCGGTCGACGACAAGCCGGCGCACCTCAACACGACGTTCGAAATCAAGGTCTACCGGGAGGACAACCTGGCGGACTACCGCGAACTCGTCTTCCGCACGGCGTGGGCTCGTATACGCGACAAGTTCTACGACCGGCGCTGCCATGGCGTGGACTGGAACGCCGTGAAGGAGAAGTATCTGCCTGCCGCCAGAAACGCCTCCAGCTACTCCGTCTTCAAGCGCGTCATAGACCTGATGCTTGGCGAGCTGGACGCGTCCCACATAAAGTTCTATCCGTCTTCCACTTCCGAGCACGAGTGGGCGCGCACCCCGCGCCTGCACAACTGGCAAAAGGTCACCGGGCATCTCGGCGTCATGTTCGAGCCGGGGACGTTCAAGGTGTCGGAGGTCGTTCCGGGTTCGCCGGCGGAAGGCGTCCTTGCGGTCGGCGACGTCATCGAGGCGATTGACGGCGTGAAGCTCGGCGAGGGCGTCCGCCTTGACGATCTGCTGAACGCGCAGGAAGGGCTTAGCGTGCAGGTGACGCTCGCCGGGCGCGAGTCGGCTCCCGTCTACGTCAAGACCTCGACCTACTCCGCGATACGCGACCTCATGCGGACGGCGCGCATCAGGGCCGTCAGGCGCGGCGTGCACGCTGCGACCGGCGGACGCGTCGGATACCTTGCGGTGAAGGACATGAACATGCAGAGCTACCGCCTTTTCGAAGACGAGGTCTTCTCCGAGGGCTGGGACAAGGACGCACTCTTGATCGACTTGAGGGGGAACCTGGGCGGATTCACCGCAGACAGGCTGCTGGCGGTGCTGTGCGGCATCGACCATTCGCGTTCCGTCACGCCCAACGGTCTGGACGGATACCTCTTCGTCTACTGGACGCGGCCCGTGTTCTCGAAGCCGGTGGTGCTGATCGTGAACGAGAACGTCCAGTCGAACGGCGAGATATTCACCCATGCGATCAAGACGATGAAGCGCGGCGTCATCGTCGGACGCCAGACGTCCGGCTCAGTCATCGCGACGATGGATTACCCGCTTCTGGACTTCGGCATGTTCCGCGACGCGTTCTGGGGCTGGTTCCTGCCAGACGGCTCGGACATGGAGAACAACGGAGTCGTCCCCGACGTCGCTGTGGACATGACGCCGGAAGACGAAGCCGCCGGGCGCGATCCGCAGCTCGACGCGGCTGTCAAGGTCGCGCTTGAGGCGGTGTCCGCTCCTGCGCCCGCCTTCGTCCCGCGCTATGCCAAGTGACCGTCAGGTTCTTGCAGCCGGTGCGGAGAAGCGGACGCGGCGACTTGTCCACGGGTTTGTTTTGGCGAAAGGAGAGAATGACATGACCAGAGGGGAGTTCCTGAAGGGCGCTGCCGCGTGCGGCGCGATGGCGGCGTCGGGCCGCGTGGCGTTTGGCGAAGACTCGGCCGCGCCGGTTTCGCGGAGCGAGTTCCAGCGCGAGATAGACGACATAACCCCCGCGGTCTGGGGCGGCTACTACCTCCGAGGAACGGACATCGCGCCGGAGGAGGTCTCCGCCGTCCGCGCCAAGTATCCTGCGCTTGGCCGATACGAGGATGCTTTCGACAAGGTCCTCGCCGAGGTGAAGGCGACGGAAGTCACGGACAGGCCTGCGGTGTGGTTCGTGTACAACATGGGCTTTTTGGTCAAGACCGCAAAGACGTTTTTCTCCGTGGACCTCCACCACCGCAGGGCGGAGGAGCTTGCGCCGATGCTGGACTTCGCGCTCATCACGCACAACCACCTCGACCACTACACTGAACGGTTCTACGCCGCCATGAACAATGTCGAGAAGAAGACCGTCGTCTCCAACTTCAAGGACAACTACGGGGCCTTCTTCGGCAAGAAGCATCCCGGCGGCTACACTCGCGCCGTCAAGACGTTCGAGTTCGGCGACGTCGCAGTGCGGACGACCTATACCGACCACAATTCGTACCTCGTGGACTTCACCACTGTGTTCGAGATAAAGGTGGGCGACTTCGTGATGTACCATTCCGGCGACTGTTCAAGCGCCGCCAAGCTGAAGCCGGAATGCGCGAATCCAGACCTCTGGATGCACCATCCTTTATGCGGAATGGATGTTGTCGCCGGCGCGGCTGCGGTGAAGCCGAAACTGTCCGTCGTCGCACATCTCAACGAACTTGGACACGCCAAGAACCATGCGCGCTGGACATGGGCGCAGGGCGACAAGGCTAAGGAGAAGCTTGAGGCGGCAGGCTTCAATGCGCTTGTTCCCCTGTGGGGCGACCGGATAGTGTGATTCCACCGCCCAGCCTGCACAAAACGCCAATTTCGCGCGATGACGTGCTTAAAGGTGTCGGTAGTTTGTGCTGTCGTTGACCCGAAGTGGTGGGCTCTAGGGTTTTTGCCAGTTCGATCGGTCGACCATCTTCGGCTTGAAGCCGACTAGCTTGGAGAGGACTCCGATGCCGTAGACCCAGAGCGTCGCGTAGCAGACGGGCAGGTGCCACAGCGCAAGCGACTTGTTGCTTTTCCCGGCACGGCAGGCGAAGATGACTGCCTGCACCAGCAGCGGCAGGACCAGCACGGACGACAGCACGAAGAGGACGATTCCGCCTTTGCGCTGGCTTTCCCACGGATAGCTGCGCTCCTTTGCCTTCGCGAAGAAAAGGAAGTCTCGGATGCGGCGCCGCTGCTTGCGCACGAAGTCGCCGAACTTTGCGCAATAGAGGTGGATTATGGATGTATCCACCTTTGCGACCGCTCCGCAGCCTTTCATCACGGCTGTCGCCGCGACGTCTATGTCGAAGAAGTACGGCTGCCAGCTGACATGATCCAAGATGCGGCGGCGGAAGATGAAGCCGTTAGCGCCAATTGTCGGAATCTTGTCCTTGAGCGTCAGCTTGAGGTATCCGTCCCTGCGCTCGGTCTCGACGTTGAGTCCCGTCCACCGTCCTGTCACGGCCGATACGCGGTCGTAGTTGCCGACGAAGAGGCAGACGGGGTCGTTCATCCCAAGCTCCGCGAAGTAACGCGTGAGCGGCGGGTCTGTCGGCCTCGCCGAATAGCGGATTGGCTCCGTCGCGAATATCGAGTCGTCCTCGAACGGCGCGGTCATCTTCGACAGCCAGTCGCGCGAAGGCAGTATGTTGTCGGAGTCGATGAGCGCTATCAGGTCACCCTTTGAGGCGAGGATTCCCGCCGTCTTGCCGGCCTCGCCGGTCTTCAATGGGTTTTCGCATACGACGTCCGCTCCCTTCGCCCGAGCGATTTCGAGCGTGGAGTCGGCGGAGCCGGCGTCGGCGATCACGATTTCATATCTGCTGCGCGGGTAGTCCTGCGCGAGTATCGCATCAAGGCATTCGCCGAGCGTGCGTTCCGAGTTCAGGGTGGGTATGACTATCGATATCATTGCGCTGCGTCAGTCCTTACCGAATTTCCTGTTGAGTTCGCGGGTCGACGTGAAAATCATTATGGGCTTGCCGCGCGGGCAGACGTACGGCATGCGGCAGGAGGCTAGTTCGTCGATCAGCTTAGTCGCGCCTTCTTCGGTCAGAGCCCCGGACATTCCGGCGAAAGACTTGGCTATCGACTTGGCGATCAGCTCGTCTCGCCATTTGTCGCCTCGTCTTGATCCGGGCGCGGCGAGGTCGCTCGCCACAGTCGAGAGTATCGCGGCGGGTGACGAGGTTCCGATGATCTGCGGGACGGCGTCTATCTTGAACGTGTCGCGCCCGAATTCCTCCACGGCGAATCCCATCGCGGCTATCGACGGCAAGGAGGCGCGGATGCGCGCGGCGTCTGGAGGGGAGAGCTGCACGACTTCCGGCATCAGGAGCGGTTGGGTGACGCCGTGTCCGCGCGACGCCGAGTTCGCGCTTTCCGTCAGCCGTTCAAATGTGATTCGCTCTCGGGCTGCCTGCGGGTTCACCGTGACTACGCCGGAGTCGGTCTCGACGAGCAGGTATCCGGAACCGGTGATTGCAAGGAACTTGAACCAGCGCCATGGACGTGATGCGGTGGAGTTGGGTTCGACGGCGAACTCCACCTGGACGGGCGCCGGTGTCGGGAGAATGGGTGTCTGCGTCGCCGTCGGCATCTCAGTCTGCATCGGCGGGCGGATCGGCGGCGTCGGTGTCGGCGCATCTGCGGGAAGGGGCTCGTTGCTTTTCTTGGCGATTTCAGGCGCGGGCATCGGCGTCGTGGTCGGCGCGGATGCCGGAATCTGCTGCGAAGCTTCCGGAGCAGCCGGGGCGGTGATCGGGCCTACCGGCGCACGGCCCTCGTTGAGGGCCTTCTCCAGTGCGGACATGATCGCCTGCCGGACCGCCGAGTTGTCTCGGAAGCGCACTTCGCGCTTTGTGGGATGTACGTTGACGTCAACCTGGTTCGGCGGGAGGTCGATGAAGAGTATCGCGGCGGGCCGCACGTCGCCCTGTCTGCGCGGATACGCCTCGCGCAGCGCGTACGAGATTGCGCCGGCTGTCGCAGGCCGTCCGTTGACGAACACATACTGCTCGCGGCGCGTCGGGGTGTTCAGGTTGGGGCGCTCAATGTATCCACTGACGCGCACGACGCCGTGGCGCGGATTGCATGCGTCCGAGTCCACAGCCAGCATGTCCTCCGCGAAATCGCGTCCGAACAGTTCGATGACGCGGTCGGAGATGGAGCCAGCCGGCGCGAGGCGGTATATCTCGCGTCCGTCGGACGAGAGTGAGAAGCCGATGGACGGATGGGCGAGCGCATGGATGGTGAAGACGTGCCGTATGTGGCTTTCCTCCGTCGCATAGGAGCGCAGGAACTTGCGCCGTGCCGGGACGTTGCAGAAGAGGTCCCTGACCTCGACGAGCGTTCCGGGCGGACATCCGGCGGCGCGAACCTCGGCCAGCGTCCCTGCGTTGACCTGGACGAGCGTCCCTTCGTCGGCGTCGCGCCGCCGCGTCGTGATGGTGAAGCGCGAGACGGACGCGATCGACGGGATGGCTTCGCCTCGGAACCCGAGGGTGTCTATCTCCTCTATGTCGCCGACGTCCAGTATCTTCGACGTCGCCTGCCGTTCGAGCGACAGCACGGCGTCGTCTCGCGTCATGCCGCATCCGTCGTCCTGCACGGCGACGAGCTTGCGCCCGCCCTGCGTGACCGAGATGCGCACGTTCTTCGCGCCCGCGTCGATGGCGTTCTCGACGAGCTCCTTGACGACGGACGCAGGGCGCTCCACCACCTCGCCCGCCGCGATCTTGTTCGCGACGTGAAGCGGCAGAACCCTTACGTGCCCGTCCCTCGGCGTCATGCTACAGGTCCAGGCTTATGTTGCGGCGGATGAAGGTGGGCGTGTCCAGGTCCTCTCCGTTCCACACCGTCGGCTCCACGTTGTTGAACCGGCCTCGGCCCTGCGGCCCCTGCGCCAGCGGGTTCTTTGCGCGCTTGCCGCGCTTCGAAGAGGCGGGCGTCTTGCCTTCTTCGTCGGACTCCCTCTCGTCGCCGCCGGACTCGAAGAGCATCACGACCACGGCGATCCGCCCGGTGAAGGTCGCTTCGTCGTTGACTGTTGCCAGGTCGAACGTGGCTCGGCGGCCGAACGCATCACGCACGCCCTCTGCTATGCAGCCGACCTCGGACAGCCTGAGGTCTTCGCCTGCGAGGACTCCGCACAGGATGGACCGGACGGGCCCTGCGGCGGCGGCGAGAAGCGGCGAGCGCGTCAGCGCGTCCACGGCTTCCGGTGCGCGCGACGGTCCCTGCATCGTCACGACGGCGAAGCGTCCGCGCCCGGCGTGCGCGACGATCTTTCTGACGCGCTCCGCGTCGAGCCTGATGTAGCCCGGCTTTTCTAGGAGCCTCCAGAAGAGCGTCACTCCAGAGGCGAGCGTGTCTACGGCGCGGCGCATGGCGTCGTCCATCTTGTCCGCGCCTTCGATGAGGTTGTCGAGGTGGACGAATATCGCCGCGCTCGCGGCCTCGTCGATCATCGACATCATGCCCCTTGCCCTGCGCTGGCGCTCTTCGCCTTCGAACGAGAAGGGGAGCGTTGCGAACACAATGGCCGGGACGCCGCACTTGTCGAAGTGCTTCACGACTTCCAGCGTCGCGCCGCCGCCTGTGCCGCCGCCGAGCGCGGCGAGCACCACGGCGAGGCGGACGCCTTCAAGCGGCTCTTCGAACGACTTGAGCGAGTCTTCGGCGGCGAGGCGCGCCTGGACGACGTCTCCGCCCGATCCGTGCCCCGACAGCCGGTCTCCGCCCAGCAGGACGAACGGGACTCCGGGCCGTCCGGTCGACGCGTCCGTGTCGGCGAGGACGTAGCGCATGGATTCGCCGAAAGCCCGGCTCACGCCGCGGGCCATCGCGGAGCCAGCTCCGCCTATTCCAACGAGCAGGAGTGGTGACTTGTTGTTCATTTGAAGAGCCCTTTGAATATGCTGCTGATGAGCGGCTTGCGCTCGTAGTTCCTGTGCGCGAACATGAGCGCGCCTGCGACGGCCGCGAAGGACG
>Ga0310690_10005292_pt1 | contig 17625 bp, 10 predicted proteins | sample AusTroGonzalo_MG_2_FD_207661 | JGI IMG/M metagenome (GOLD analysis project Ga0310690, IMG submission 207661) | Bovine rumen microbial communities from tropical cattle in Woodstock, Queensland, Australia - Gonzalo_04 (v2) (version 2) | ecosystem: Host-associated > Mammals > Digestive system >...
GATGGTCGCAGTCGCCATGATGACTGCCATGAGCGCACAGGCGCAGAAGATTCAGATAGTGGATAACGATGGCAATGCCATCCCGTTGGTAAGTGTGATGACCGAGAACGGCAACTACATCGGTACTACCGATTTCGATGGTGTGCTCAACGACGTAAAGGGAGCCGCGAAGGTGGCCCTAACCCACGTGGCCTACAAGCCGCAACTCGTCACCGTCGCCTCGCTACAGAATGGGCGCGTCACGATGGAAGACCTGGACTACGGCCTCGACGAGGTGGTGGTCAAGCCCAAGCCGTATCTCTATGTGGAATACTACTACCGCGTATTCAGTTACATCGGCGACTCGCTGCGCGTCTATACGGCAGGCATCCTGCCCATGGCTCATGACATTCAGAACAAATACGACGGCAAGGTGCAAGGATACTGGGCATTCGGAGGAGCAGCCAACAAAGCCCTCACCTGGAACACGCAGGATATGGAGGACAAAGCGCAACAGAGGGCAGAAGATGCTGCCTGGCCTGTACAGAGATGGATCCCCAACCATCAGAAGTACCAGACGAGCATCGAACCGGAGGGTGAGAACCGCTTTGTCATCAAGAACCCTGAGGAGGCCGTGGGCCACATCGTCTATTCCGACGGGCTGTCTTACACCACCCTCGACGTTGACCGCATGAGAATCTATGGCGAGCGGACTAACGGCAATGCAAAAGCAGCGAAACTTATGGAGGACAGAGATTACACCTATCGCTACATGGAAGTGTTCCGCCTCGACGAGGATGGGCAGGTGCTGCCTGAAAACTTTGTGATGGAACAGTGCCAACTGGAGTACGATAAGAAGGGTGGCGACAGGAAGATTACTGTGATCTATCTCTATGCCACCGACAAGGGCTATATGGACAAGGACGAGGTGAAAGCCCGCGGCAAGGAGATCAGCAAGGGCCGCAAGGGTGATATGAGCCTCGACGAACTGGCAGAGTATGAGCGCGCCCACAACATTCCCGTCCTCTCACCCGAGCAGCAGAAGGCCATCCGGACGCTGACGAAGCAGACGGGAAAAAAGAAGTAACCAGCAGACCACCATCGCGCAAATTCATCTGAACGCATAAAAAAGCCGAAAGTCTTGGCGCTTTCGGCTTTTTTGTGTAACTTTGCAGCGTGAACACCGCAAATAAAAACTTGCAAGTTATGAATATATTGAAGAAGTGCCTGCCCGATCTGTTGGCAGTGCTGTTGTTTGTAGTCCTGGCCTTTGCCTATTTCTTCCCCGCCGACATTGAGGGGCGCATTCTGTTCCGCCACGATGCCTCGGCAGGGCGCGGCGCAGGTCAGGAGGGTATTGAGTATCTGCAGAAGACGCATCAGCGGACGCGCTGGACGAATGCCCTGTTCGGCGGTATGCCGACGTATCAGATGGCACCGTCGTACAACTCGACCGACAAGTTGAATGTGGCCGTGAATGCCTGGCACCTGTGGCTACCGGAGAACGTGTGGTACGTGTTTGCCTATCTGTTGGGCTTCTACCTGTTGCTACGTGCCTTCGACTTCCGCCAGTACCTTGCTGCCCTCGGTTCCATCCTCTGGGCCTTCTCAACCTATTTCCTCATCATCATTGCCGCCGGACATATCTGGAAGGTGTGGGCGCTGGCCTACCTGCCGCCGATGATTGCGGGTCTGGTGCTGGCCTATCGGGGGAAATACTTCACGGGCTTTATGGTGACGGCCATCTTCACTGCCTTTGAGATTAACGCCAACCATGTGCAGATGACGTATTACTATGGTTTTATCATCGTCTTCCTCGTCATCGCATGGCTCGTTGAGGCGGCGCGTGAGGGACAGATGGCCCGATGGCTCAAGGCTACGGGCGTGAGTCTCGCCGCTGTCGCCATCGGCGTGTGCCTGAACTTGTCGAACCTCTACCACACGTGGCAATACGGTCAGGAGTCGATGCGCGGCAAGAGTGAACTGGTGAAGCAGAACTCGGCCAACCAGACCAACAGTGGACTGGAGCGCGACTATATCACGCAGTGGAGTTACGGTATCGGTGAGACATGGACACTGCTCGTGCCGAACACGAAGGGCGGTGCCTCGGTGCCCCTGAGTAGCAACGAGACGGCAATGGCGAAAGCCGACAACAACTTCCTGCCTATCTACGACCAGATAGGGCAGTACTGGGGCGAACAGCCGGGCACAAGCGGACCCGTCTATGTGGGCGCGTTCGTGGTGTTCCTCTTCATCCTTGGCCTGTTTATCGTGAAGGGTCCGGTGAAGTGGGCTTTGTTGGCGGCTACCGTGCTGTCGATCATGCTGTCGTGGGGCAAGAACTTCATGGGCCTCACCGACTTCTTCATCGACTACGTGCCGATGTACGCCAAGTTCCGCACGGTGGCATCAATACTGGTCATCGCGGAGTTCACCATCCCTCTGTTGGCCATGTTGGCATTGAAGAAGTTCCTCGAGGAGCCTGAGCAGGTGAAGCCGAGGATGAAATATGTGGGCGTCAGTTTCCTGTTGACAGGCGGTATCGCCATGCTCTTCTCGCTGATGCCGTCGATGTTCTTCAACAGTTTCATCTCCACGAGTGAGTTGCAGGCCTTGCAAGGACTGCCCGGCGAGTATCTGCAGCCCGTGATGACGAACCTGACGGAGATGCGTCAGGCGATGTTTACAAGCGACGCCCTGCGCTCGTTCTATATCATCCTGGTGGGTACGGGCATCCTGCTGGCATTCGCTTACGGCAAACTGAAGAAGGAATATGCCGTCGCCATCATCCTCGTGCTCTGTCTGGTCGATCTGTGGACGGTGAACAAACGTTATCTGAACGATGAGATGTTCGTGCCTGAGAGCGAGCGCGAGGCTCCGCAGCAGAAAAGTCAGACCGACGAACAGATACTGAAAGACAAGAGCCTTGACTACCGTGTGCTGAATCTGGCCTCGAACACCTTCAACGAGAATGAGACTTCCTACTATCATAAAAGCATCGGTGGTTACCACGCAGCGAAACTGCGCCGCTATCAGGAGATGATCGAACAGTATATCTCGCCTGAGATGCAGCAGACGATGCAGGCCGTGGCCGAGGCTGGCGGCGACATGACACAGGTGAAGGGCGACAGCATCTTCCCCGTGCTTAACATGCTCAACACGAAGTATATTATATTCCCCCTGCAGGGCGGACAGACCGTGCCTTTGCAGAATCCCTATACCTACGGTAACGCGTGGTTTGTGGATAAGATCAAGTATGTGCAGAACGCCAACGAAGAGATTGATGGCGTGGGCAAGATCGACTTGAGACATGAGGCCGTGGCCGATGCGAAGTTCAAGACACAACTCGGTGAGGCCGTCGAGCAGGACACTGCCAGCATCGTGACCATCACCGCCTATGAGCCGAATGAACTGAAATATGACGTTAACTCGGGCAAAGGTGGTGTCGTGGTGTTCTCAGAGATATATTATCCTGGTTGGACGGCCACCATCGACGGCGAGCCTGCCGAACTCGGACGCGTCAACTATATCCTCCGTGCCCTGAACGTGAAGCCCGGCAAGCATGAAGTGGTGCTCAGTTTCTTCCCGAAGTCGGTGGCGACCACTGAGACCATCGCCTCTGTGGCCTATCTCATTCTGGCTCTTGTGATGATCGCTGTCCCGTTTATGGAGTACCGCCGCCGCAAGAAATAATGATCAATGTTCAATGGTCAATGTTCAATGGTCAATGAAAAAACTGCTGTCGTTGCCACCGAATCTGGTGGGTGTCTTTCATGAGGTGACAGGTCTCTCCCGGGAGGAATATTTCTGCACCTGTGATCCCATCGGCCACCGCCTCGGCAGTGGCGGCGGCACCACGTGGCTGTTGCAAGAAGCCTGTCGTGCCGAGGGTGCGGCAGAGATGGACAGTTGGCTCGCAAAGGAGAAGCGCATCCTGATCCACGCTGGTGGGCAGAGCAAGCGTCTGCCATCGTATGCCGTCAGCGGGAAGATTCTCACACCCATCCCCGTATTCCGCTGGGAGAGAGGACAACGGCTCTCGCAGAACCTGCTGAGTCTGCAACTGCCCCTCTACGAGAAGATGATGGCGATGGCACCAGAGCGCATCCACACGATGGTGGTGAGCGGCGACGTGCTCATCCGCGCCACGCAGCCCCTGCAACCCATCCCCGATGCCGACGTGGTCTGCTACGGTCTCTGGCTCGACGCCTCTGTTGCCAAGAACCACGGCGTGTTCGTCAGCGACCGCCGCACACCCAACGTGCTGAAACAGATGCTCCAGAAGCCCTCGGTACAGACCCTCGGCGAATTGCAGCGCAACCATTTCTATCTGACGGATATCGGTATCTGGCTGCTCAGCGATAAGGCCGTAAGCCTCCTTCAGAAGCGGAGTATAACTAGTGATGCTAATCAGACTAGTTCGACTAGTCTTAGAGAATACGACCTCTATAGCGACTTCGGACGGTGCCTTGGCACCGATCCCATCCTCGACGACGCCGAACTGCGCGCACTCTCTGTGGCCATCGTGCCACTGGGCGGCGGCGAGTTCTACCATTTCGGTACCTCGCGCGAGATGATCTCCTCGACGTTGCGGCTCCAGAACCTCGTCAACGACCAGCGCCGCATCATGCACCTCGACCGCAAACCGCACCCCAGCATCTTCGTGCAGAACGCTGTGACGGAGATTCCCTTCACAGAGGACAATACGAATATCTGGATTGAAAACTGCCATATCGGTCCGCGCTGGCATCTGACGCACGACCATGTGATTACGGGCGTGCCACGGAACGACTGGGAGATATCCTTAGAGCCGGGCGAATGCATCGATGTGGTACCTGTGGGCGACAGCGACTTTGAGGTGCGCCGCTACCGCATCGACGAGCCCTTGAATAGCAATGAACTGGCGGAGCACGCTAACCTGCGGCGGCTGTTCGACCAGCGCCGCGCCTTCCGCAAACAGAACTGGAGTGCCCTGGCCCGCAACTGGAGCCACAGCGTGTTCTACCAACTTGACCTCGCCGATGCAGCCGAGCAGTTTGAGCGTCAGCAGATACCAATGCCGCCTGCGCTGTCCGATGATGCCCCCCTGATGACGCGCATCCATGACGCCATGTTCCGGGGTGACAGCGACAAGGCGTTTGCCCTGTTGCGTATAGGTATTTGTGCGGGTGAGCCCTTCGACAGGCTCAGGGACCGTACGGTTGGTGAGCCTGTCGAACCACAACCGTCCCCCTGTGTTGCTGACGACCAGATCGTTTGGGGCCGCTCCCCCGTGCGCATTGATATTGCCGGCGGATGGACGGACACTCCGCCATACTGTCTGATGGAAGGCGGTACCGTCATCAACTTCGCCATCGAACTGAACGGACAGCCTCCGTTGCAGGCTTATGTCAAGCCGTCAAAGGATTTCCGTATCGTGCTTCGCAGTATCGATCTGGGTGCTATGGAGGTGGTGGAGACTAACGAGCAGTTGACGGACTTCATGCACGTCGGCTCGCCCTTCTCTATCCCCAAGGCTGCCCTCGTCCTCGCCGGCTTCGGAGGAATGCATTCCTCATTAAAGTCTCAATTGGAAGCATTCGGCTGTGGTATTGAACTGACGCTGCTCTCGGCTGTTCCCGCCGGTAGCGGTCTCGGTACATCCAGTATCCTCGCCGCCACGGTGCTTGGTGCGCTGAATGATTTCTGTGGTCTCGGCTGGGACAAGAACGAGATCGGACACCGCACGCTGATGCTTGAACAGATGTTGACCACAGGCGGTGGTTGGCAGGATCAGTTTGGCGGCGTGCTTGGTGGCGTGAAACTGTTGCAGACGGGTAGTGGCTTCGACCAGAGTCCATTGGTGCGCTGGTTGCCTACCGACCTTTGGACGCAACCTGAATACAAGGCCTGCCACCTATTATATTATACGGGCATCACACGGACCGCCAAGCAGATACTGGCGGAGATTGTCCGCAGGATGTTCCTCAACCATGGGGACGAACTGGCGCTGCTCCGCGAGATGAAGGAGCACACGATGGAGATGTACGAAGCCATTCAGTGCAACGACTTCCGGCGGATGGGTCTGCTCATGCGTCGCACGTGGCAACAGAACCAAATGCTCGACAACGGTACGAACCCGCCTACAGTGGCGGCTCTGACAGATCTCGTCGATGATCTGTGCCTCGGCTATAAATTGCCGGGTGCCGGCGGTGGCGGTTATCTGTATATGATCGCCAAGGATCCCGAGGCTGCTGCCCGCATCAAACAGATACTGGCGGAGCATCGGAACAGCAAGAATGCCCGCTTTGTGGAGATGTCGCTCTCCACAACAGGATTGCAGATCAGTAGGAGTTAAGAATAAAGTTGAAGGTTAATGGAGTTTAGGACGGTAGTGGAAATTGCGAAGCCCGATTTTGAGATAGGGCCATGCGAGGAGATGCTCTTCGTAGGATCCTGTTTTGCCGACAGCATCGGACAGCGGTTCCGTGAAGAGGGATTTCCCGTCACCGTCAATCCCTATGGCACGATGTATAATCCCGCCAGCGTCCTCCACACCATCAAGCGCCTGACCCCATGTGTAAAAACCGCGTTCATCACTCTTGGCACGAACCGTGTTTATCGCCTAAAGGAGACGGGCGAGATTGTCGATAACTGCGAGAAGCGCCCCGCCTCTCTGTTTCAGGAAGAAGAACTTAGCGTAGATGAATGCACAGACTATCTAACGAAAGCCGTCGGTCTCCTTCGCCAGGCGAATCCCGATGTCCACATCGTCCTCACCGTCAGTCCCATCCGCTATCGCAAATACGGCTATCACGGGAGTCAACTCTCTAAGGCGACATTGCTGCTCGCGGTGGAAACAGTGATAAAAAAATTAGGCAATCCTAGACAACCTAGGATGCCTAGGATATCTAGGGTAGCCTATTTCCCAGCCTATGAGATTATAAACGATGAACTCCGCGATTACCGATTCTATGCCCCTGACATGTTGCATCCTTCGTCGCAGACCGTCGATTACATCTGGGAGCGGCTGGTGGATACCTATTTTTCTGCCGAGGCCAAGACCTTCTTGTCAGAATGGCAACCCCTGAAGCAAGCACTGGGACACAAACCCTTCGACCCTGACAGCGAAGGGTATAAAACATTGATGGATAAAACTATGTTAAAAGTGGTGGAGTTACGGGAAAAATATCCTACCTTTGCACTATAAAAAAGATAAATCATGAAATACTCTATAGAAAAGGTGACGACACTGATAGGTGCACGTCGATATGGTAATAGTGAGGGACAGATTTGTTGGCTACTGACTGATAGCAGAAGCCTTTGCTTCCCCGAGGAAACACTCTTTTTTGCGTTGAAATCACAGCGCAATGACGGGCATCGCTATATCAGTGATCTCTATCGCAGAGGGGTGCGCCATTTCGTGGTTGAACAACTGCCGGAGCATCCCGAAGCCGATGCCAACTATCTGAAGGTGCCTTCGCCCCTGGCTGCCCTCCAACGACTCGCGGAGCGACACCGTGATGAGTTCTACCTACCCATCGTGGGTATCACGGGTTCCAACGGTAAGACGATGGTGAAGGAATGGCTGTATCAGTTACTTCTGCCTTCGCAGAAGATCGTGCGCTCGCCCCGCAGTTACAACTCGCAGATTGGTGTGCCGCTCTCCGTGTGGCTACTCAACGAACAGACGGAGATTGGTATCTTTGAGGCTGGTATCAGTCAACCGGGTGAGATGATGGCCCTGCGCGACATCATCCAACCGACCATCGGTGTACTAACAACACTCGGTGCTGCTCATCAGGAGAATTTCCGTTCGATGGAAGAGAAGTGCATGGAGAAACTGGAACTGATGCACGATACAGAGGCGATGGTCTATTGTTCCGATAACGACATTGTCAGCCGCTGCATCCGTCGTATGCACTACAAAGGTGAGAAGATATCATGGTCGCAGTGCGACGAGCAGGCGACTTTGTTTGTGAAGGAGATCAAAGAGTCAGGAGACAATAGTCTGGAGAATACAACCGAGATATGCTATAGATATAAGGGCGAGGAGGGGACGTATGAGATTCCCTTTATCGATGAGGCGAGTATCGAGAACTCCGTCACCTGTGCGGCTGTCGCACTTCATCTCGGAGTGACACCGGCACAGTTGGCTGAGCGGATGCCGAAACTGGAGCCTGTCGCCATGCGTCTGGAGGTGAAAGAGGGCCAGCGCGGCTGCATCCTCATCAACGACTCCTACAACAGCGATATCAACTCGCTTGATATTGCCCTCGACTTTATGAATCGTCGTGAAGCGGGTAAAGGTCTGAAAAAGACCCTTATCCTCAGTGATATGTTCCAGACCGGTACGTCGCCAGAGACCCTCTACGCCCAGGTGAGTGACCTCGCTCTGAAGCGCGGTATCGACAAGTTCATTGGCATCGGTCCCGAACTCTCCGCCCAAGCCGACAAAATACGCATCGCCGACAAACAATTCTTTACCGATGTGCGTCATTTCCTTTCCAGCGACATGTTCGATGGTTTGCGTGACGAACTCATCCTGTTGAAGGGTGCCCGTCCATTTGGCTTCGACCAGATTACGGAGCAGTTGGAACAGAAAGTTCACGAGACCATCCTCGAGGTAAATCTCAACGCCGTCGTCGATAACCTGAACTATTTCCGTTCCTTCCTGAAGCCTGATACGAAGATGGTCTGCATGATCAAGGCCGACGGTTATGGTGCAGGAGCCGTGGAGTTGGCCAAGACGTTGCAGGACCACCGCGTCGATTACCTCGCCGTGGCTGTTGCCGATGAGGGCGTGACGCTCCGCAAGGCTGGCATCACGGCAAACATCATGATCATGAATCCCGAGATGACTGCCTTCAAGACCATGTTCGACTACGACCTCGAGCCCGAGGTTTATTCGTTCCGTCTGATGGACGCCCTGATACGTGCAGCCCGCAAGGAGGGTGTCACGGGCTGGCCTGTACACATCAAACTCGACACGGGTATGCACCGTCTTGGCTTTGACCCAGAGCACGACATGGATGAACTCATCGACCGTCTGCGCCACCAGCAGGCCATCATTCCGCGTTCTGTGTTCAGTCATTTCGTCGGTTCCGACAGCGATGGTTTCGACACCTTCTCTGCCGAACAGTTCCGGAAATTCGAACTCGGCAGCAACCAGTTGCAGGCTGCCTTCAGTCATAAGATTCTGAGACACATGGACAACTCCGCCGGCATCGAGCATTTTCCCGAGCGCCAGATGGATATGTGTCGCCTCGGCATCGGATTATACGGTGTCGATCCCCGCGACAACCATATCCTATCTACTGTCTCGACACTCAAGACCACCATTCTCCAACTGCGCCACGTGGCGGCAGGGGAGACTGTCGGCTACAGTCGCAAGGGCAAGATTGAGCGCGACTCTGTCATCGCTGCTATACCTATCGGCTATGCCGACGGACTGAACCGACACCTTGGTAACCGTCGTTGCTACTGTTTGGTCAACGGACAGAAGGCTGAGTATGTGGGTAATATCTGTATGGATGTGGCGATGATTGATGTGACTGACATCGACTGTCATGAAGGCGATCAGGTGGAGATCTTCGGCGAGCATCTGCCCGTGACCGTTCTCTCCGACGTGACCGACACCATCCCCTACGAGATCCTGACGGGAGTCTCGAATCGTGTCAAACGCGTCTATTTCCAGGATTAAAGAGTAAATTAACAAATTCAAAATATCATGACTCCTGTACAAACTACCAAAATGTCCAACTTCCGTTGGGTCATCTGTGGGTTGCTTTTTCTGGCAACCACGATCAATTATCTGGACCGTCAGGTCTTGTCGTTAACCTGGAAGGACTTCATCGCCCCCGAGTTCCACTGGACCGATGCCAACTATGGTAAGATTACGGCCTATTTCTCCGTCTTCTACGCCATTGCCAACCTCTTCGCCGGTAAGTTCATCGACTGGATGGGAACCAAGAAGGGCTATCTCATCGCCATTTTCGTATGGTCGTTGGGTGCTTGTCTTCATGCCGGTTGCGGCTGGGCCGCGATGGAGTGGGAGGGTTACAGTTCTGTGGCGCAACTCGGTCAACTGACGGGTGATGCCGCCGTAGCCATCGCCACCGTGTCGATGTATCTGTTCCTCTCTTGCCGTATGGTACTTGCCCTCGGTGAGGCCGGCAACTTCCCCGCTGCCATCAAGGTGACTGCCGAGTATTTCCCCAAGAAAGACCGTGCCTTTGCCACCTCCATCTTCAACAGCGGTGCTTCCGTGGGAGCCCTTGCAGCCCCTGCCACCATCCCCCTGTTGGCTCGTGCCTGGGGTTGGGAGATGGCCTTCATCATCATCGGTGTGCTGGGCTTTATTTGGATGGGTCTTTGGATGTGGTTCTATGAGAAACCCCACCAGAGCAATCACGTCAACCAGGCCGAACTGAACTATATTGAGCAGGACAGGGACATTGCCGAAGTGCAGAACAAACAGGATATCAAAGAGGAGAAGCCCATCTCCTTCTGGAAGTGCTTTACTTTCCGTCAGACGTGGTCGTTTATCGTGGGTAAGTTCATGACTGATGGCGTGTGGTGGTTCTTCCTGTTCTGGGCTCCCGCCTACTTCAGCGATGTCTATAAGTACACTAGTGACTCTACAATGGGTATTATGTTGATCTTTACGCTTTATGCTATTGTAACGGTCGTGTCCATCGGTGGCGGATATCTGCCCACCTATTTCGTCGAGAAGCGTGGCATGAACCCCTATCTGGGTCGAATGCGTGCGATGCTCATCTTCGCCTGCTTCCCCCTCTTAGGACTTCTTGCGCAGCCCCTCGGTGCCTATAGTGCCTGGTGGCCCGCCATCCTCATCGGTCTGTTGGGTGCAGGCCATCAGGCTTGGAGTGCCAACCTCTATTCCACGATTGGTGATATGTTCCCCAAATCCACCATCGGCACCATTACTGGCATCGGTACGATGGCGGGTGGTCTCGCCTCCTACGCCATCAACCTCTCTTCCGGAGAGTTCTTCGACTGGGCAGACGGTCAGGGCAGCGCCTATACCTTCTTCGGCTTCGAAGGCAAGCCCGCCGCCTACATGGTGGTGTTCAGCATCTGCGCCGTCGCCTATCTCATTGGCTGGTGCATCATGAAGACTCTTGTGCCGAAGTACAAGCCCATCGTCGTTTCTTGATTTCTGATTTGAAACATCATAACAATGCCCCCGAAAGTCGATGAACCTTCGGGGGCATTTCATTTAGAAGATGGGGCCGTGACCCATGCAACTGGTCGTTGTGATGGCCGTCAGAAAGGCTGTGAGTGCGGCTACTATCACCTTCACCGCTATCTCGATGAAACTCTTTTTCTTCATAACGGATAATGTTTAATGGTTATTTGCTTAGTCAAAGTCACCTTGGGGGCCTCCGTTGTCACCGCCGCCGTTGTTGTCACCGCCGCCGTTGTTGTCACCGCCGCCGTTGTTGTCGCCAGAGTTGGTGTTCCCACCGCCTTGGTTCTCACCGCCTCCACCGGTTGGTGAGCCTGTCGAACCACCGCCCTGGTTCTCACCAGTATTAGAGTTCTCACCGCCGCCGCCGTTGGGCTTGTCGCCGCCTTCGCTCTCATTCTCCTTGCCGTCCTTTCCGTACTTAGGCAATACGTACTGACGGTAGTACTTGATGAGTTCGTTCACCTGCGAGATCACCCCTTCGAGGCCCTCCGTGTCGTCGTCGATGACGGCAGAGGCATTCACCTTCAGGACGAGTTCGCGATAGGCTTCGTCGGCCGCATTGCGGGCGTTGGCCAGAGCAGCCTTCTCCTGCTGCATCCGCTCGTCGTTGCGCTGAGCGAGCAGGGTACGCACGGCTTCATTGGAGGTTTTCAACTGGCTGACGAGCGAGGTCATCCCCAGAGCCGTGATGTGCTGTCCGGCCACGTTGTCGTCCTCCATCTCCTGCAGCATCTGCTGCAGTTTCACACTCTCCTCGTGGTAGTTCTCGTTCACGTCCACGTTGTACTTGCGGATGATGTTCCAGAGATAGGTGGCGGCACTCTTCTTCTCCACATCGAACGTGAACTTCGTGTACATCTGCACCTGTTTCTTCAGGGCTGTGTAGAGGATGTCACGGCGCGTGTCCTCGTCGGCGATCTAAAAATCTCTGTAACTAACTATATTTCAATCATTTCAAAGAACACTTAGCGATTTTTAGTGGACAGCAATGTTGCTTTCTCGTGAACAAAATTTGATTTCAGCAACTATTAAATAAAAATAAAGTTGAAAAAGGACTTCTGAACTTATCGGAAAAAGAATTATATTAGTCGATAAAAACGAGGATAGGCTCAAAATGGTCAGAATTTGAGATTTGGCAGTTTCGCAAAAATTTAGTATCTTTGTGACCGCAAGAAATGCAATATCCGCGACTATAAATAATAATAACTTTTATCTTTATGAAGAAGAACCAGACCCTCCGAACAGCTGCGCTGATATCTACCGGCGCTGCGCTGATGGTTGCCTGCAGCGACACGCAGGACAACCCCGTGAATCCGAACCAGCCGACGACGAATGCCGACGGCAAGTACAACATCATCTTCATCACTACCGACCAGGAGGCCTACATGGAACAGTATCCCGCCGGCAGCGACTATGCCGCCCGCGAACGTCTGCGCCAGATTGGCACCTCGTTCGAGAAACATTATGCTTGCGCGAATGTCTCGACATCGAGTCGCTCGGTGATTTATACAGGCCGCCACATCGTCGAGACCTGCATGCTCGACAACACGAACTACGCCTTCCAGCCCAATATGTCAACCGACCTGACCACCGTGGGCGACATGCTGCGCCAGGCCGGCTACTACACAGCCTTCAAGGGCAAGTGGCACATGTCGGAGGGCGACACCTCGCTCGAGGAATATGGCTTCAGCGACTGGACCGAGGGCGATATGTACGGTGCCGTCTATGAAGGATGGCACGAGGACGGCACCATCTGCGCCAACACCATCGACTGGCTGAAGAACAAAGGCAAGCAGTTGAATGCGAATGGCCAGAGTTTCTTCCTCGCCGTGAACTTCCTGAACCCGCACGACATCATGTATTACAATGAGGACGGCATCGGTGGCCTGGCCGGCGAGGGCGTGCCTGCTCCCGACGATCCTGTCTATAAGAAGACGTACAACGTGCCCGTACCAGCCACATGGAACGAACCGTTCGACAAGGAAGGCCGCGTGGCTGCCCACGGCGAGTATGCCGGTAACTGGGAGCGCATGGTAGGGCCGTCTCCCAAAACCGAAGCAGGCTGGAAGACCTTCCGCGACTACTACTTCAACACCATCCAGGATCAGGACAACCACATGTTGCAGTTGCTCAACTACCTGGCCGACAACGGTCTGATGAAGAACACCATCATCATCTATACCAGCGATCATGGCGAGATGCAGGGAGAGCACAGCCTGAAGGGTAAGGGCGGTAACATCTACGAGAACAACATCCATGTGCCCCTGATCGTCTATCATCCCGAACTGCAGGGTGGTCGCCATTGCCGTCACATCACCTCACATCTCGACCTCGCACCTACCTTCGTGGACTTCGCCACTAATGGCAACACCTCCAAGTTTGCTGAGATTACAAATGGTTTGCATGGCCACTCATTGGTACCTGCCGTGAAGGATCCTGCCACGGATGTCCGCAATGGCGAGGGAGTACTCTTCTGCTACGACATGCTCTCGATGATCGACAGCGAATTCATCATCGACAAGACCCTCACGCCCGCCTATCGCCTCGACATCACCAAGCGTGGCTTCGTGCGTGGCATTATCGCCGACGACTACAAGTTCGCCCGCTACTTCGCACCCGTCAATTTCAACAATCCTACCGACATCGATGCTCTCTACGAGAACAACGATGTGGAGATGTTCAGTTACGGCAGCGATGAGACCGAAAACCTGGCATGGCCGAAGGGGAACCAGCAGTCTGTCGTAGAGCGGATGAACCAGAAACTGAATACCCTCATCCAGCACGAGATAGGCACCGACGACGGCAGCGAAACGCTGACCTATTCAAAATTCGGCGTAAAGCCATTTGCTAAGCCCACCAACTGATAATAAATAACTAATAAAACGACATCAATTATGAAGACAAAACTTTCAATCCTGCTGCTGTCGGCCCTCGTCGGGCTGACGGCCTGCAGCGTGAACGACGACAATCCCGTCGATGAACCTGCAACGCCCAACGTCAGCACGGCGCCAGAGCCCGACTACGCATCCGTGGCCATCGATGCGCCCGTGTTCGTATCCGCCAGCATCAAGCCAGAGGTGATGGCTGCCATGCAGACGTTCCTCACCAATATTACCTCGATTGACGAGGCCGAGGTGGCCGTGGTGCGCGACGAGGACATCGGCACCTACGAGGGCAAACTGCTCGACCTCTACAACCGTGGCGGCCTCGTGGTCGTGGCCCAGCCCGTAAGCGAACATTTCAAGGAGTTCGCCGGCAAGTACGGTCTGCCAAACCTGGTGCCCTTCGACGCCTCGCAGGAGGTGCTGCTCTATGCCACCAGCAAGGCGCGTGAACACTATATACTCTACGCCGCCAACCCCTTCGACTTCGACGACGAGGGCGACCCGCTGCTCGCATCGCTCTACAGCGAGGACATGCAGACCTACTACAAGCGCCGCCTCTTCAACATCTTCGACTGGATGAAGCAGCAACGCGAGGCCAAGAGCCGCACCAGGGGCGTAACCACCCTCGTCACAACATTCGACCCGAAAATAACAATCACTGATTGCGACCATATCAACCACAACTTCTCCGTGTCGATGAACCACTGCGTGTGCGACCTCAAAGGCTTCCTCTACAGCGATGAGTACATCTACAACGAGACCAGCGTCGAAGTGAAGAACACCATCTACTCGTTCTACGTCTTCGAGGCCAACAAGAACCCCGGCGAATACTATATCATACGGAGCGAGGCGGTGGCCCACAACACCACCGGTTGGCAACCCTTCGACCACAACCACGCCGGCGTGGTGACCAAGGGTGCGGGCTATTTCATGTCGGAATACGACGTGATTTCGCTGCTCACCACCGAGAAAAGGGAAAGACTGGCCAGCAGCGACATCGAACTCTTCATCACACCTACGCCCGGCACCACCGAGGGTTCCAAGACGGTCTCGGTAGGCAGCAAGGTGGGCGTCAGCGGCTCGCTCTGCGCCAGTACTGAGACGCTCGGCTCGGTAGGATTCAGCGCCGAACAGAACAATACGGAATCGATGACGCTGAAGGACGTCTCCATCGCCCTTGATACAAAGCCGGCCGACGGCATGGTGAAATACAGTTACATCGTAGAAAACATCACGTCGCGCGACTGGTCCAGCACCAAGGCCATGGAGAAGGACGTGCCGGCACTGGCCCGCAAAGACTTCAGCGCCAAGTCAATGTGGTGCTGGCGCATCAAACCATCGGACGCCAACGGGCTGAAGGACAATTCCAACGTCGCCTTCCTGCTGCAGAACAACGTGAAATATGTGTACGACTGCATGATTGAGTCGAACTTCAAGCAGTTCTACACCCGCCATCACAAGTGGACCTTCGACGCCTATGCCTACACCGAACTGCCCCATCCGTCACGCGTGCCCTTCGGTCTCATCGAGATTACCAACCTGCACCCCATCCCCATCGCCCACATCAAACTGTGGAAACAGGGCGGTACCATCGACCCGAAGAACCCCGACTTCTCCATCGAGGAAGGCATCGGCGCCGATAAGTCGCTGAAGTTCCCCATCGACGTGGGCACCTACACCATGGAGTACGACCAGTTGGATCCCTCCACCAATGTAGTGCGGAGTTCCTGGCGCATCGTGGACATCGAGGTGAAGAACGGTGCCGACGAGACTAAGTCCACCACCTCCGTCACCACCACCTCGGCCACGCCGAAAAAAAGACAACAATGACAATTAATATAAGCAGCAAGGCAGAAAACAAATCATCATGAAATGATGAATAATCAAGACGACCTGCGCCACTATGCTATCGAGGTTAAACCCATCGGTGCGGTTTGCAACCTGCGTTGCGAGTACTGCTATTATCTAGGGAAGGGGAGCGGCAATGCCGCTGGTCATTCGCTCATGACGGATGAGGTGCTTGAGACCTATATTCGGCAGGTGATAGATATACACGGGCAATATGCTGAGATAGAGTTTGCCTGGCATGGTGGTGAACCCACCATGGCTAGCATACCCTTCTTTGAGCGGGCGATGGCTCTGCAGCAGAAGTATGGCGAAGGGCGCCGCATGCTGAATACACTGCAGACCAACGGCACCCTGCTCACAGACGACTGGTGTAAGTTTTTCCGCGATCATAACTTCCGTATCGGACTGAGCATCGACGGACCAGAGCATCTGCACAACATCTATCGTAAAGATGCCCATGGCGAAGAAACCTTCAGCCGCACTATGCACGGGCTGGAACTGCTGCTGAAACATGGTGTAGAATTTAACACGCTTACCACAGTGAATGCAGCCAATGCTATTCATGCCGCACAGGTGTATCACTTTCTGCGCGAGTTCAGCAACTATATGCAGTTTCTGCCTGTGGTAGAGAGTCTGCCGCATAATGGCAATGGCAATGTGGCACTGCCCCCAGGCATCTACAGCAACCAACCACGCAATCTGGCACCATTTACAGTGCCTGCCGAGGCTTATGGTAAATTTCTTTGCACTATCCTCGATGAGTGGAGTCGACACGATGTAGGTCGTAAGTTTGTGCAGGTGATTGAGGCTGCTATAGGCAACCTGACCCGTCGCCCTGCTGGTTTGTGTGTGCACGAGGCTGTATGTGGTCACTGTGGTGTGATAGAGAAAAACGGCGATCTGTATCGCTGCGACCGCTATGTATTCCCCGAATACCGTGTAGGCAACATACTTAAAGCACCGCTTTACGACATGATGGAGACCAATCGCAAATTTGGCGAATACAAACTCGACAGTCTGCCCAGCGTCTGCCTGCATTGCGACGTAGCCGACCTATGCTTCGGCGGTTGCCCTAAGGACCGACTGGACGAGCGTATGACGCTGAATGGTCCTGAACGCCGCAACTACCTATGTCCCGGCTATCACATGTTTTTCAACTACTTCAAGCAGCGCATACCCAAAATCATTAAACTATAACATCTAAACATTTAGCACAGAGGGACGGTTCAATTGATCAAAATGATCGGTAGAACCGTTTCTCTGTTTCATCAACTATTAAATAAATGTAAAGGTGAAAACAGAGCTTCTGAACTTATCGACAAAAAGATTGATATTTGTCGATAAAAACAAGGATAGGCCCCAAATGGCCCAAATTTGAGATTTGACAGTTTGGCAGAAATGTAGTAATTTTGTGGCCGTCAAAATGTCAACCTTAACACGGGAGACTATGACAAGGCATTACATTAACAACAGATTTATGGTCTCAAACGGAAGATTTATGAGATTTGGGGGGCAGTAAATCCTGATACTCACTTCTGACGAATTCGGAAATTCGGCAGAACATTAACCGCCGATATGCTTCTTATGGGGTGTATCGGCGATTTCCAAAATGGAAAACTTTTTGCGAAGAAAATCCGAAAAAGTTTCCCGTTTTAGGAAACTTTTTCGTAACTTTGCAGCCAGAAATAAAATAAAAAAAACAACAGTTATATGCAGACA
>Ga0310690_10005293_pt1 | contig 17622 bp, 8 predicted proteins | sample AusTroGonzalo_MG_2_FD_207661 | JGI IMG/M metagenome (GOLD analysis project Ga0310690, IMG submission 207661) | Bovine rumen microbial communities from tropical cattle in Woodstock, Queensland, Australia - Gonzalo_04 (v2) (version 2) | ecosystem: Host-associated > Mammals > Digestive system >...
TTGAGATTTTTGAAAATGCACTTACCATAAAAAAAGATTGACAAAATCTTGGGGTTTTTACTTGAAATTTGTTTGTATTTGATATATAATATTATAGTTATTCTCTGCCCATATGGGCAAATTTAGAATTTTGCTTGGAGAAATGCGGTGAAAAGAAAAATATTTTCGATATTGATGATTATGGCAATTTGCGTTTCTGTGCTGAGTGGCTGCTCGCTTATTACGCGAAATGATGCTGCTTATTATGGTGCAACTGTTGCTTCAATCTCTTATGTTGATGGGACGAGTGAAAAGATCTCAAAGCGAGAACTTTTGACAGCTTATAATAGCTATGGCTACAACTATTATCAAAATTATGGTTACACGCTCAAAAAATCATTTGAAACTACTTTGAATTCTATTGTTGAAAACAGGCTTACTATGAAGGCTGTTGAAAAATATTATGAAGACCACAATGAAGAACTTTTGAATGATGGCGAAAAGACCTATATTTATGACCAGACGAAAAATGCACTTTTTGACAATATGCAGTCTTATTATGAAAAAATAGTTGGGCTTACAGGCGACGCTGGCACAGACAGCACTTCTAGTGATAGCAATTCGCGTGTTTTTGTTGAGTATGAAAAACAAGCGTATTTTCAAGATGGAAAAATTTATAAGACTAGCACAACACAAACAACTAGAGATAGTTATGTAGCAAGATATGAGAATGGAAATGTTTTTGATTTTGAACAAAATCAGTTTAAGACAAAAATGATGAATGATCTTTTGAACATTTCTGGTGATGCTACCGCTACAAAAAATTGGAAAAACGCATACAACAATTATGTTTCTGACATAAAGAAAAATTTTAAATACATGAACTTTAAATCAAGTGCAGAATGGTTTAAGTTTGAAATGAACAGGATTTATGAGATTTTGAGAAGCAATTATCTTGTTCAGCGTTATGCCGAAATCTATAATTTCAATCAGTACAATTCGGCAAATCTTGCAAGTGTGACTGCTAGTGACCTTTTAAAGGCTTATTCAAAGAAAGTTAGGACTGATTATACAAAATATCTCGCTCAGCCAAGCCAATTTGAAAGCGATATACTTGACAGCACAAAAGATGTTGATTATGTCCTTCAAGCAAGCGATGTAGCAAATTATACTCCAGCAAATTATTTCTATGTTGGTGCAATAAAAATTGATGTTGACCAAACTGATATTCAAATAGAAAAGGCGAAACTTGACAGAGGCGAAATCAACGAAAACGATTTTAATGATTTTGTCAGAAGTGTGTTTGCTAGTGCAAAAGCCAAAGAAAGAAGTTTGGCTGACGGAGAGCTCACCGGAAGAGAAGTTTTGGCAAGCGAATTAGAAAGTGAAATCTCTCTTGCAATCGCAGAAAAGAAATATATCAAGCTTGATGAACTCTCTCCTTCTGAAATTTCAGACCTTGAAGATTTGGCGGAAGCTGATGGATTGAGTCTTGACGAATATGTAAAAATCGAAAATGAAAAAACAGCACAAGACAGAGCGAATGTTTTCAAAAATTATTTCTATGGCTACAACGATGAAACAACATATTTAAACGCTGACTTCAATCTTGTTTTTGGTGTAAAGAATGGACAAGTTTTGGCGAAAGATGGGTATAACAGCGAGAATATTTTAAATGCAATCAATGCTCTCTATGCTGGCGGTGATGCAAGAATAGGTGATTTGACATCTTTGGTAAAGATTGATGATGCTTATTATATTTTCTGTTTCTTGGGAAATGTTGAAAATGCTTATGCATCAATTGACAAAAATTTTGAGGCTGGCCAAAGACCAAATGCTATTGAAACATTGTTGAAAACAAAGTTGAATATTTTCTCAAACAAAACATTGTTTGATGTGCTTTATGAAGAAACATTGAGCGACAACTTCTCAGTTTTCCAAAATATGGATATGGAAAACTTGAAGGCAACACTCGTGACAAAAAATGGCGAAGGGATCAAGTTGTATCCTGACGAGTTTAAAGACCTTTATAAAAAGTAAAAATTTTGAAACAACCTTTGATAAATTGACAAGGGTTGTTTTTTTTGTTAGAATCATGCTATGGAAGAAAAGAAAGATGTGGTTTTAGATGAGAATCAGCGTCAGACTAAAAAAAAGCAGTCTTTTTTTTCACGCCTTAAAGCAAGAAAGCAAAAGAAAATTGAGCAGCTTCAAAACGAAACTTTGAGCGAAGAAGAAAGCAAAAAAGTTGAAGAGAGAATGGAGGAGGCTACTAAAGAGGTCTCTGAAAAGAGTGAAAAGAAAAAGAAAATAAGAAATGTCATATTTTTGCTTTTCAATTTGGCTCTTGTTGCTGCAATTTTGATTTGGAATCTTAAAACAAGTGATGACTTTAAACCACTAAGTCTTTTGGATGTGAAGATTCAATATATTTTAGTGATAATTTGCTTTTTGTTTGTAGCTGTTTTTATGGATGTTTTATCAACGCATCGAATGATTTATCGCAAGACTATGAGATCGCGCTGGCATTTGGCGTATAATGCTTCTGCAACGCTTAGATATTATGATGCGGTCACGCCTTTGGCAACAGGTGGACAGGCGTTTATGGTCACATATATGACTTCACGCGATGTTCCTGCGCCGACCGCCTTGTCTATTCCTATTGCAAAACTTCTGTTCCAAAATGTTGCTTGGCTCATAATTACGTTTGTGTGTTTAGTTGTTTCTTTTGCAAGTCACATGCCTTCTTTGGTTTCTGCGGCAAGTATTATCGGATTTATATTGGGATTTGTAGTGGTTTTTGCAATTCTATTTTTGTCGCTTTCAAAGAGAGCGGGAAAGAAAATGGTTGCCGGAGTTTTGAAATTGCTTGTAAAAATGCATATTTTGAAAGATTTTAACAGGCATTATGCGAAAGTTTGGAGATTTGTTGAAGACTATCAAAACATTTTTAGAGAATACAAACATGCAAAATTTGACATTCTGTATCAACTTGTTTTGCATGGTCTAAGAAATGTTGCTGTATTCTCTGTGCCTTATTTTATCTATATTGCCTTCCCGCACGCAGCAGGCAGCCCGGTGGCAAGTTTTGGTGAATTTTTCGTTTATACTGCGATGATTGACTTGGCATCAAGTTTCATTCCACTTCCTGGTGGTACTGGAATGAACGAAATAACATTCCAAGGGCTTTTCAATCCTTATTTTGTTGGCACAACGTTCTGGGCTCTGCTTGTTTGGAGATTTGTGACATATTATTTCTATCTGTTGCAGGGCCTTGGCGTTATGGCGTATGATTCGATTTATGGAAATCGAAAATATCGTTGGGTCAAAAAGAAATATGAACTTCAATTTGAGAGTCAACAGTTTAAGCGTATGCAGATAGAGACTTTTAGACAAGAACGTGACAGCCGAAGAAAGAAAGTGAAAAAAGGCAAGAGTAAAGAATAATAAACATATTGATGTTTAAAATATTGTTATGAAAAGAAATGTGTGGATTGTCACACTTGTTTTGTTGTCTGCTGCTCTTATAACTTCAATAATTCTGGGTTTTTCAGGTTATTATTTTTCTGTGGCGTATCTCAAGTCAAATTCAGATTTGAAAGTTGGGGACAAGATTTTGGTTTCAGTAAACGAAAATCGGGCGAGTGTGGTGAGCTTTTGTTTTGATGGTGGGTTTTTACCAAACGAAGAGATTGGACAAACCGTGCAGATAGTGGCGAAAAATCTTTCAGAAAACATGTATGTTAGGGCAAAAATTGTTGTGTTTGCAAACGATGATAATGTGAGTTTCTCTCCTGTGCTGTCAGAACATTTTTTGGACGGTGAAGATGGGTATTTTTATTTTGACAATGTCTTAAGAGGCGGAAGTAAGATAACTTTTTGCAGTGCACTTAAATTTCCTAGTGAAAACATTTTTTTGAGCGATGGGAAATATGTTGGAAGCATTGTTGTCGAGACGCTTAGTGAAGGGTTGGATGCAAATGAAATTTGGAAAACTTCAGTTTTGCCATAAAAATATTTGGAAAAATTGTGGTATTTGTTTTATTATAAAAATATAGAGGTGTCATATGGAAGAAAAGAAAACTAAAGCTCCAAATACAAGGCCGGTTCCGCCACCACCGCCACCACCAAGGACAAATGTGTCTGCACAAAAGCCGGTTCAGACTAAACGCGCTCAAAATGCTGCAGTGCAAAATCCAAATGTGAATATTGTGCAAAGGTCAGCAGCTGTTCAACAAGTCGCTCAGCCACAAAATGGAGCGGTAGAAGTAGAACGCATTAAGGGTAAAAATACTTCAAAATGGTTGACTGCACTTTATTGGATTTCTTTTGTTTTGGCGCTAGGTGCGATTGGTCTTTTGATTTATTTGCTCGTTAGATAAACAGCCGTTTGGCTGTTTTTTTATCTTTGTCAACAAGTTTGTTTAACATAAAAACTTTTTGGCAAAGATTTTTTTATGAAAAAACTTTTGTCATTTTTGTTGATAATGTGTTGTCTTGCTTCAACGGTGTTTTTTAGAAATGATGCAACAAATATCTTTCGTTTTGAAAATTGTGAAAAAGTGTGTTTTGTAAGTGAGAAGGATTTTGGTTTTGAAAGCCAACGCTCTGGCGACAAGATTTTTAGTTTTTGTAGTTATGAAGAAGCGAAAGAAGTTTTTGAGAATATAAAAAACGATTTGGATGGAATTCAATTTTATTTCAAGGAGTTTGATGAGCAAGATTTTTATAAAAAATTTAATGTGAGGGTGGTTTCAAAAAGTCAGGTTGAACAAATAAGATTGACATGTGGATACACGCCATTTTTCAATCAGGTGATTTTGATTGATGGCAAAAAGGTGAATTTTCAAATTGCAAACACTAGTGATTGGGTGATTGTTGGATTTCCTTTGATTTTAACAGGATATTAAAAAACAACAAAAAATCGCACAAAAATACAAAAATTTTATAATTTTTAGTTTAATTTTTGCGATTTTAGTCAAAAAGTTTGTATGGAGGTAAAAATGGAAATAAAAGAAGGGAGATTTAAAACTTTTTGCAGAAGATACGGAGTGTTTACTTTGGCGTGTTTGTTTAGTGTGGCGATAGCGCTTGCGATTGCTTTTAATGTTGAGCCAAATAGCGTCGAACCGGTTTCAACACAAGATGAAAAATTTGGATTGCCGATGTCAAATGCTGTTGTGGTGAAGGATTATGCTGACGACCATTTGCAGTTTAATGAAAGCTTGAATAGGTGGGAGATTCATTTGGCTGTCGATCTTGCTTCTGAAAATGATTCTGTCATGTCGGTTCTTGACGGGGTTGTTTCGTCAATTGAATGTAATTCTTTGGACGGATGTAAAATCACTATTGAGCACGCCGGTGGTTTTGTAAGCGTTTATTCATCTTTGGACGAAAATGTCAATGTTGAAGAAGGGCAAGCGGTTAAGAAAGGACAGGTGCTGGGCAAAGCTTCACAATCTGCCACAAACGAATCTAAAAATGGTGGTCATCTTCACTTTGAGCTTTTGAAAAATGGGGTAGAGATTGATCCAAACAATTATTTAGACCTTCAAAACAAGTAATCTTTTAAAATAATTTGCAATTTTTCTGTTGTTGTGTTATTATAATGACGGAGGTTGACATGATTGATAAGGTAAAAGAACTTGTTGCTGAGCAGCTTGGAATTTCAAAAGATACCATTAAGGATGATGCAAACATAATTGAAGATTTGGGTGCAGACTCTCTTGATGTTATTGAGATGCTTATGACACTTGAAGAAGAATATGGAATTTCTATTCCAGATGAAAAAATAAATCAAGTAAAAACAATTTCTCAAATCGTAAAACTGATTGAAGATTGTCAAAAATAAGACTGGTGGGTCTTATTTTTTTTCGACAAAATTTTGCATAAGTTGACATAATTCTTCATAGAAAATTCTATGGAGGATTTTTTTTATGAGACATGATATTGAAAGAAGGGTCTATCATGAGGCCGAGTATATGTTGCAGACAAAAGACACGATAAGAAACGCTGCAAAAATCTTTGGGATTTCAAAAAGTACTGTGCATATTGATTTGTCAAAAAGGCTAAAACTTGTCAACGGAAAACTCTTTAAAGAAATAAAAAAAATATTGGATGAAAACTTTTCTGAGAAACATTTAAGGGGTGGGAAATCGACTAAAGAAAAATATTTAAAAAACAAGAAAATATTTTAGATGCAAAAAATCAAAAAAAATAATAAAAAAAACTAAAAAAATAATAAAAAACCGGTTTTTTCGCAAATTTTTATTATTTTTTCTTTTTATATTCAATTTTTTCTACACTTTTGATAACAACGAATTTTAAATTGTTTTTGAAAATGCGAGAAAACTGCTTTAAAGATTTTTTTATTTTGTTTTTTTTATTTATTTTTCTTCTAACAAAATTTGACTTGTGCGTGCGTGTTTATTTATAATATATTATATAAATTTGCAATAGATTTGGTTTTGTTGCAAACAATATTTGAGGAGGACACATGAAAAAAATTGCCTTGAGCATTTTGAGTGTTTTTGTAATCTTAGGAGGATTGCTTTTTTCAGCGTGTGAAAAACAAGTTTCTCTTTCGATTGGCGAAGGTCAAGAGATGGTTGAACTTTATACAAACAATGATGACGCTGGAGATGGAAAGTCAAAAACAATTGATGTCACTCTTCAAAATTCAAGAGCTGGAGTGAAGGTTGAGATTTTGAAAGGTGAGGATGTTGTTTCTGTGTCAAGTACTCATCCCGCTCGCAAAGGCAATGGAGAATATTCGTTTGATATTTCTTGTTTTGACAAGAGTGGTGATGCAGAAGTAAAAGTTTATGCCATAGATGACATTCGTGCCTACAAGAATATTTTCGTCAAAGTTAACACTGATCTTGAGAGTATTACTGCGAAAGGCAACAATTCAAATCTTGGAAGTGACCTTTTTGTTGTGAAGGGTATTGATAAAAATTTGATGCCAGAAGATTATTTTGATCTTGCACCGACAACTGCAAACAAAAAAGATATTGATTGGACTTTTGAAACAACACAAAATAAAGAATTGAAAGTTGATGGCTATAGTGTTGCGACAATTGAAAATGGTGTGTTTGTTTGGAACAAAGAGAATATGGACAAGCTTGAAGCCACAAGTGTCGTTTTGAGAGCTACATTTAGTGGAAATAAAAATGTGTCCAGCATTGTCCAACTTGATGTTTTGCAAATGGCATCAATTGACTCACTGAAAGTTGGCGGAACTGACTATATTACAGCAGGAACTGCGCGTGTTGGCAGTGGAGACATTGAACTTAAACGAAACGATAATGCAAGATCTAAAATTGACGGAACAATTTTAATAAAAAATCAAAGCGGAAATTTTGTTGAAATAAACCCTATTGTTTATAAGAAAGTCGGTTCAAGAGATGTTTTGGTTGAATTTGAAGAATGGTCAAAATATTTTGTGTTCAATATCACAAACTATGATTCAACATCTGGTACATATGCATTTGAAATTGATGTGACAGACACGGGGCTTTTTGAGAAGGTTTTTGGTGAATTTGATTTCTTCTTTGAAGTGAGATATCAAAGATACAATTTTGCTGTTTCGACAATGGGATTTGTGATTTGCTCGGGGCAAGAAATTGTCAAATCAGACATCGCCACAACTCTTCACTTGGATATAGGTTATACCGCTTCAAGTGTGGAACTTCGTGGTGCACAAAATCAGAGTTTGAACAACACGATTATCTCTGCTTTTTCAAGTTATAACAATTCTTTTGGGTTTGCAATTAAAACGATTGTTGAACCAAGCGATGTGGCGATTGATAGTGATAAGTTTTTGATTTCAATTGATATCAATCAAACGGCGTTTTTTCCGCTTGTTTCGCACTTAGAAGAGATAACCGAGACCCCTTCAAAGATTGGAACAATTTATTGTGGTGGAAGAGAGCTTCAGTTTGAACTTGAAGTAAATAGTGTGACCAATCTACCAGAGAGAATTGTAGCTTTCAAAGGTAAAGATGACAATGGAAAGAGAATATATCTCTCAAGTGGAGACATGGTTTATCTTAGGGCAGGAGATTATGATATTTCAGAACTTCAGATAGATTTTGTTTCTGTGACAAATCCAAGTGCCAAGGCGGCGGTTTATGCAAATCTTTATAAAATAACAAATGAGTTAAACCTTTCTGCAAAAATTTTGTTGTATAGTCCACAGACCAACCAATATGTTTTGGATTCTTTGCCTGTGGAAGTGACAATGTCTTCGAGCAGAACTGCTGATTCTGAAGTGACCGTTTTGCTTTTTGTTGAAGATATAGGCTCAATAAATGGGCTTAGTGTTGGGCATGATGATACAGAAAAGTTTAGCTGTTCTGAGCTAACGCAAGTTGATTATTTGCCAAAGCCAAGTGAAAATGGTATTTGGGTGACTTTTGATATCAAACTTGTTGCTCGAAATTTTGCTGAAGAAATTGATTTTTGGCTCGAACATGTGACCGGCAAAAAATCGGGTGCAGTAAAAGCAATCGCTTATGTTCCGCTTTCAAATGTATCTTTGATGAGTCAAGAGACATCATCTGTGTCTATTTATGCAGCAGAGACCTTCAAGCAAGATTATGAAGTTTTGCCAGAAGGGGTCACTGCAACAGCAATTGAAAACGAAACGCTTTCAAAGTTTGTAGTTGAAGCTGGATCAAACATTTCAATTTTGTTGGATACCGAAGGCGCAACGCTTGACGCAGATGGTGTTCAATATGGCTTTTTGTCAAAAGAAGCATTGAAAACACAATTGACCGCTATGCTTGGCGATAATGATAAAAAAGATGACGCTTATATACTTTTAAATAAACTTGTTGGAAATGGCGGGACTAAGGAGGATTTTGCATATGAATTCAATGGACTGCCAGATGATGAAAAAACGGCAAAGATTGAAGAAGCGTGTGGAAAGGTCTTTAAAAACTTTTCAAAAGACTTGTTGGATTTGATTGCGAAAAACTGTGACTTTTCTGAAGAGTTTGAAGAATATTTTAAGATTACAGAAAATTCTTTGAAGGTTGAAGATAAACAATTTTCTGGTATTGTTATGGTCAAGGTGAACGGCTTTGGTCAAATGCACAAAAAGATGTCAAGAAGCAGATATTTTGTGCTTGAAAGTATTTATGCTGTCAAATATCTCAAACCAAATATTGAGACAAAGATGCTTTATACAACTGAAACACTCAGCATTGCTGATATAAATCTGTCTTATGTCAATGTAAGTGTTTCGTTTAGACCGGATGATAAAAAACCAACTTATTCAAATGATCTTTCGCTCTTTGATTTTGTTTCTGCACAATTTGGTGACAAATGGACTGTGTCTGATGACGGAACTTATCTGAAGAATGATTATTACACAATAAGCGGTATAAGTTTTTCACAAGGTGGAAAGTATCTCAATTTTATAATTACGGCAAACTCTACAAAATTTTTGACATCCTTCAGGGATACTATCAGCATAACTTATAGAGATGGTTTTAGCGATCAAAAACGCACAGAAGTTTCAATAACTATTAAAAACATGCAACGTGTTGAAGAAGTTGATTGGCTCAATCAAACGGGCGATGATGAGTTTTCAGATGGCGAGATTTATCTAAACTTGACTTCTCCAAATGAAAGCGAAAAGAGTTTTGTTGTGTCAACAGCAGTAAGTCCAAGCAATGCAAACAACATTGGTTTGAAAGCAATTTATATTCCACAATATGGCACAAGAGACTATCTGAATATTACCACTTCTTCTTCAGGACAGACTTTCAATCTCAATATAAATACGGTGTATGGTGGACTTGGCTATCTTTATCTCGTGCCTGAAGACATGATTAAGAGAGTTGATGGTGTTGAAAAAATCTTGGTTTATAAATACTTAACCGAAGAGAATGGTGCAGAGAAAGAGACTCCAAAATTTGTCGATTTAGACCAGATTTCTTCTGAATATGAGAAATTTTTAAATGGAAGCACTTATGAAGATTTTAAAAATGGTATAAATGACAACCAAAACAATTATTCAAATTTCTTCTTAAACAATGAAGGAAAACCTGTTTTGTATGAAGATATTTTGCTGAAGATAAAAGTTGTTATTGCTGATGGTAGACAGAGAGAAACCGCATTTAGAATTTATAGTGCACAAGAACTTAAGACCATTCAGTATGCAAACAATTATTATGAAATTATGAACGACTTGACTTTTGAAGGCTGGCAGAGTTTGAAACTTACTGACTTTAAGAGTACAATTTTTGGACATAATGAAAATATTGTCTTGTCATTTAAAAACTCTGAATGTCTGGTTGATACAGTTGGACTTGATGGTGAGATATCTGATTTGACATTTGTGGGCAATGTATCTATGGGAGCAAGAAACATAAATGGAAAAACAGAAGCGGCTGGTTTTGTGGCAAGAGAAAACAAAGGAACAATCTCAAATGTCAGAATTGATGTTTATTACGACGAAGCAAATTATAAATATAGCGAACTGAAATCGACAAATAATGCACCAGAAAACTATGTTGGTGGAATTGTCGGAATAAATAGTGGGTTGGTTGAAAATTGCTTTAGTTATGGTCTTTCAATAAATTTAGCGTCTAGTGCTGCAGGTGGAATCGTCGGACAAAACAATGGCACTGTTTCTGGGTGCGGAGTAGAGTTTTATAAATTCATCAAAGAAGGTGCAACACCTAGCACTGAATCAAATGCAATAGAGAATAATACCACAAATGGTATTGTTGGTGGAATTGTCGGCTCAGCACAGACAAATAGCCTTATTGAAAAGTCTTATGTTTATGCTTATTCACTTGAAGCCGGTGGTGCATATAGTCAGATTTTGCAGGGGAATTCAGTAGGTGCCTTTGTTGGTAGTGCTCACAGTGGCTCAAAAATTTCTGAAAGTTTTGCTTTTGTTGGAAATTTAAGTGTTGCGTTCACCACCGGCACAAGCGATGATGTCATACTTGAAAATTCGTACCTAACTTATGACAATAGTGACACTAAATATACTTATTTGTTTGTGAATGGCACATTTAAATATGGTTCGGGTTATACGGCCCCCGATGGTGCAATTTGGACATCAACTCCAATTTCTACACAGCAAGATGGAATTGGTTGGCTTAATGAAAATGCTGGCAGTACAAACCTTTCATATTGGGAAACGGAAAACATAAATCCAAAAACAAACTTCGATCTTGTTCATCTTAAGAATGTTTCACAGAGCTCAAGTATTTCTGTGAACAATCTTGTCATAAATGATGAATGCGATAGGTTTAAGCGTGTCGCTGATGATAAGGCTGTGCTTTTTGTTTATAAAACAGTTGAAAATGTGGCTGATCAAGCTCAGCGCGCCAAACTTGACGAAAAGAATGAAATAAGTTTGATTGAGCTGTTTAAAAGTGCGGAATTGTCTGAAGATACTGTAAGAAGTCTTTTGATAACAAGTGTGAGTGATGACATTTTGATTTCTTCTGGCAAGATAAAAATCTTAAACAAAACTCTTTCAACATTTGACTTGAATGTTCATTCAAAAATGGATTTCACGCAGTCAAAGACTTTTGAGTTTGTAATAGTGAACAATTTGCCGGATTTTGAAGTTTTGCTCGCGGGAAGAAAAATTAGAGATGGCGAAACCGTTTTGCTTCAAAAGGGCACAACGAAAAATATTGTTGCAAATCTTACAAATTCTGTATCATTAAACGGTCAAATTTATACAACAGTGAAAGATGAATATGACATAGATGTTGTGGGCAGAGATGATTATGTTGGTATTACAAAGTCAAACAACTCTTTGATTTTTGAAGGTAAAAATAGTCATGATGGTGCATCACTATCGGCAATCCCATTGGGAATAAACATTTTAGGTGCGAGTGGAGATTTTGGAACAGCTCTTCAGGGTGTAAGAACTGCAAGCTTTAATGTTTCTGTTTTCTCAGGTGCGACAAGTCTTTTGATTGATGATGCAAGCGAGCTTTCAATCAGCCCAAGAGAATATGCTCCATTTGGCGTGACACTTTTGACAGACAACGAAAGCGACAATCTTGTATTTGGACTTTCTTATCAAGGTGTTGAAATTTTGGCAGACAGAGAACAGGTCTCTGGCACAAATGAAGTTGGGTTTGTTGTTGACAACGCTTTGACTGTTGATATTTTCTGGTCAAAAGAAGAAATGTTTGAAAAGGTGACGGACAACAATTTGATAAACACTCTAAACAGTCAAGCTGTGGTAGGTAATAAAGTCACATATGCTGGAAATGTTTACATTAAAGAAATCGATGGGGCTGACACCAATTATTACAGGATTGTTGGATACAAATTTGATGTTGTAGCCAAAGTTGATGAAAAGACAAGGCATTTGATTGAAAAGAATTATGCTGATCTTGTGCTTTCAGTAAATGCATTGAGTCAAAAAGACAATGATGTATACAAGAAAGACCTAAACATGTCAGTCAAAACACAAGAAATTGACGGAATTTCTTTGACACCATATTCTATTTCAAACAGACAAAGCAGAAATTCAGTTTTGTATTACACTGTTGGAAATGATATTTTGACAACGGTTGTGCCAGGTAGTGATCAAATTTTTGTTGTGACAGTTGATCCAACATTTGCAAAAATGACCCACTTTACTCTTACTTATTCTGCTCAATCTTCAGGTGTAGCGGGAACTGTTTCAATTTCAAAACTCTCAAAGGGTGTGCTTTTTGGATATTATGTTGATTCTGCAAACACAGCCAGCATAGCAAATGGAATAAGAGTTGATTTGACAGAAGATGACAAAACTGGCAATGGTGTGTTCTATTTCAGAACTTATGTATCAACTGCATTTAAGTCAGATTCGAAATTGACATTTACTCTTAGTTTCTATGATGGCGAAACTCTTTTGGATAAAGGCACAGGTACTAGAACCCTTGATGTGACATATCTTCAAAGTGCAACCGTTTTAGTAAATGGCGTTTCTACTTACGCCCTTTCAAAAGGTTCAAGTGCAACAGTTGTTGTGAAGGCAGGAAAAGATCAAAAGCTCACCAGTATAAATCTCATAAACAATTATTCTGGCATTGTTCTTTCAAAAGTGAGTGAAGAAACTGTTGGTAATTTTAATGTGTTTACTTACAGCCTTTTTGCAAGTGTAAATGCGCAACTCCTTGGTGCCGGTGGAGATCCAACCGACAGTGGTATTTTCTATGTTTCTGCAACAGTTGAGAGAGTTGTAAATGGAAAACTTGAGATTAAATCAGCACGTGCAATAGTTTGTCTTGTTGATTTCTCTATAGATGGCGACAATATATCTGTTTCTTCAAGTGGTGCTCAAAAGATATATAATGGAAAGACATATGATGTCTTCTATGCTTATATCAATTCGACAGCAACATTGTCTTTCAATTATCCTATAATTCCTGAAGAATATAACTATGACAAAAATGATGTAAGCGAGTCGAATGCTGTGGCAAGGCTTGTGGCAAAGCAAAACGAGTTTAAGAGACAGAATTATTATAAGGATGCAAACATTGGGTATTATATAAACTGCGAATATAATGAAGACAATGGTGTATATAAGGAAACGACTCTTAAAGAGCAACTTTGGTATGCAGAAAGCGAAGATGTTTCAACGAGAATTTATAATAAATATTATGAAGAATTCTTGCCGGGAAGCGGCTTCTTTGCCATTTCTAAAGGTGGCTCAGACGAAGCTGAAACACTTCAAATCACAGGAAAGAGAAGCGGAATTCAGCTTATGAAACTTCGCACAAATGTTTGGTATCAAGGTACTGAATTTGTGTATGATTATTATTTCTTGATTGTTGTTGAGATCTATTCAGATGAGGAAACACCTACTCAAATTGAAAGTGGTGAAAAGTTTGTAGAATATCTTACACAATCTGAAGACCCTGACGACTATATTTTGATGAATGATATTGTTTTGAATGACTATACTCCAATCTCAACGAATTTGGTAAACAGCTTTGATGGAAACGGTTATACAATTCATATCAATAGTTTTGCACAGCAGTCGGGTGATGTAAACTTGGCACTTTTTGACACTGTCACTGAAAATACAACACTTAAAAATATCACTGTCAATGTTTATCAAGGTGGCCAGATTTTTGCAAATGTTGCAGTCGCAAAAGAAATCAATGTCGCTGGTTTTGCACTTGAAAACAATGGTGTTATTTACAATTGCCAGGTTGTGGCATATAGAGATAGCGACTATCAATCATACATTATCGATGGTGATGTAGGCATTGTTGTAAAATATCAAAATGGTGCAAACACTGAGCCAATTGAACTTTCGGGCACACTTGTGGATGCGCTTGGTGTGACAAGCAATGTCTCTGGTTTTGTCATTAAAAACAATGCTTCAATTGCAAACAGCAGGGTTGGTGGAGCAGATTTTAGACACATTATAGAAGAGTCAAATGTTTTGTATGTAAAAACTGAACCGCTTGGCATATTTACTATTGAGGGCCAAGGTGTTGTTTCAGGTTTTGCAATCTCAAATGAAAGTGAAGCAAATATTGCAGCTTCTTTTGTGAAGAATGTTCAAATCAACAATGTTTTGAAATCAGCGCTCTCTCAAACAGCAGGTTTTGCTATTGAAAACAAAAATCAAATTCAAACAAGTTATGTTGAAGCAAATTCTGAACAAAATGCAGCAGCTTTGCAGGTGAGAAAGAAGGGTTCTTCAATTTATTCAATGGGCTATATTGCCGGATTTGTTTATTCAAATGAAAAACTTGTGAAAAATAGTTATTCAAATATTGCAATTGAAAACACAAAGACAAAAGGTTCTTATGTTGCAGGCTTTGTTTATCAAAACTTGCCAGATGCAATCGTTGCACAATGTTATAGTGCTTGTGACATTGAAAAATATGATGTAAACCAGATGCAATTCTCTGGTGTCGATGAGATGGGTGCAAGCCTAAATCAAGGCACAATAGAACAGAGTTATTTCTACAACGATAGTATTTCTGAAACAACACTTCAATCTCGAACAACTTCAGGTGCTTTTGCCGTAAACAAGGTCGAGCTTGTAGAGTCTTTCTATGGTTTCAGCTTTGCGGCGGGCGAAGACACATATGATGGAATTTGGAGAATAACTGAAAATGGCCCAACACTTGTTGGTGCAAACGAAATTGCACTTTCAAATAGATATGCTGTGACATCTTCATCAAATATCACCACAATTTTCTATAATAAGAGCATTTTGGATATTCAAACTTATACTCTTGTAGACTTGTCTTATGGCAGTGCATACAATCCTATTATTATTAGAACAGCGTATGACTTTGCTATTGCGACAGGAAAGGCGACGAGCAAAGAGATCTCTTCTTATAAAGAGTATTATGACAATGAAAATATCTTTGGAAGTTATAGGATTGTAAACAATATTGACTTCGCAGAAATTGACCAAAATGCACAAAGCACAAATGCAATTTCTCTTAGAACAACATCTAAGACATTTAAAGGGCTTTTGGATGGAAATGGATTTGAAATTTCAAACATTAGTTTGAATGGAAATATTGGAAATTCGGCTTCACAAGACATGATTGAAAGTTTTGGTCTTTTTGCAAAATTGGATGGTGCTGTTGTTATGGGCATCAAACTTGGCGCAAAGACAATTGTTAATGACAGGGCAAGAATTGTTGGTACTTTGGCAGGCATTGCAATAAATTCAAGAGTTTTGGCAATAAGTCTTTCTATTCAAGAAAATGAAGAGGGCGATGACAATATATCTGTTCAAGGAAACAATGTTGTCGGCGGAATTGTCGGAATGCTTCTTGGCGATAGCCTGCTTGGTGGAATTGATGTTGAGAGTATTAAAATCTATTCTTCTTACAACCAAGGAAGTTCGGTGAATATTGAAACAAACAAAGATGTAGGTGGAAAAGTTAGACACGCGGTCAAAGTGAAGAGTTTGATTGGTGACAGCGTGAAAGAAGTTTCTTTTGGTGGTGCCGTTGTCGGATATGTAGATATTTATGGAACAAACGAACTTGACTTTGCAAAATATTCTTCAGAAGCAAATGTTGAAGATTATAATGTCATTTCGGTATCTGTTGAAGGCACTGTTGATGTTTATGCCGAAGTTGCCGGCGGAATGTTTGGATATGTTGGACAATCAACGAAACTATATAACATTTCTGAAAAACTTGCTGCGCCATCTCATATCATTTCAAAACATTTATATGCTGGTGGAATTGTCGGCGAAAACTATGGCGGACTTTTTGCAATAAGTGTAAGTTATACATATCAAGATGCTATTGAAGGCACAGAAAACTCAAATGAAAACACATATTATACAAATGCAAATTCAGGTGTTGAAAGGGGACAAGACAACATCTTCTCTTATGCACCTTCAGACTCTGACTATGAAGATAGAGACAATGATCCATTGTTTGTTGGTGGGCTCGTGGGCTTTATGGGCTCTGGATATATCTATGTAGGCTACAACAAGCTTAATGTATGCGTTAAAGAAGCAGAAAAACATACCAGAACAAATGCTGTTGGTGGAATCATTGGTCTTTTGGCAAAAACAGACAATGCTTATCAATATGTATTGAATGGTCAACAAATAAATATTCAAACATTTATTTCAGATGTCTATGCTTCTGGCGATGTTTACAACTGTGTAAGTGACGGAATTGCATCAGGTTTGATTGGGGCACTGTCATTTGATGCCGCATCGATTCTTTTGAAAAATGCGATGGCAGTAAACTATTATTCTTATACTCAAAATGGGCTTACTGGAGATGCAAGCTCTTACTTAAACAATGTTTATACAAGTGACAAACACTTTATGCTTATTGGAAAACTTTATAAAGATAACGCTTTGCAAGATGAAAGTGTGTCATTCTCTTCAAATCTTTATGTTGTGTCTTCAGAAAATGAAATCACAAATATAAAAGAAGCATATGAAGCTTATCGAACTGGAAACGCAACCGTTGGTGGTTATGACAAAGTTTTGAGTGCAAACACCAATACAGTAAACTTGAAACCATTTGGCTTTAAAACATGTTTGGATGATAAAAATCCGGCAACATCATCGAATGAGAACGAACAAAAGACTTATCTAGAATCTGGAAACCTTATTTTGAAAGCCAAGGCAATGGGCTCTAGCGATTTGAGTTTGAAATCAAGACAATTTGCAACAATGTACACATATTTCTTATCAAATGGTTGGGATGCTGCGTTCTGGCAACACGATATGGGTGATCTCTTGCCACATATTCGTCTTGAGCCGAAAGAAAGAATTGTGTTCTGGGATGTTTACAACACAGGAAATATCTTGGAAGGACTTAAGAATGGAACTTATGAGTACTCAACAATCATTTTGAGAGGAAAGGTAAGCAAAGACGATTCAAATGCAGAATATTCAGATATTGATTTAAGAGTCGCTTCGACCACAATGGATGAGTTTGATGATGAAGATTCACATTTAGATGATTCGTATAAATCTTTGGGTTTTGATTTTAAAGGAACTCTTATCTCATACTATGATTATTTTGCAAATGACGAAGTTGCAAATGTCACAAGTGAGTTGAAAGATAAAGATGGTACAAAACTCCTTGGCGGAAAGGAAGGCAGCCGAGTTGGCATTGTCTTAGGTAAGAACAGTCTGTTTAACAGCCTTGGTGCGGG